>JACCDT010939099.1_pt1 | contig 23267 bp, 24 predicted proteins | sample 7446291 | NCBI WGS metagenome assembly JACCDT01 (sample SAMN15323446, study PRJNA562643) | freshwater metagenome | isolation source: river surface water | place: USA:Blue River Watershed | collected 2017-08-17 | reverse complement strand
TAGCCGCTCTCGAGCGCGTCGGAGATCAGCGCGTGGCCGATCGACACCTCCTCCACCCCGGGCACGGCCCGCAGGAAGTCGGCGAGGTTCTGCTGGCTCAGGTCATGGCCGGCGTTCACGCCCAGGCCGGCTTCGCGCGCGGCGCGGGCCGCGTCGGCAAAGCGCGCCAGCACCTCGGCCTGTCGGGGCGTGCCAAAGGCGCTGGCATAGGTCTCGGTATAGAGCTCCACCCGGTCGGCGCCCACCGCACGGGCGGCGGCCATCTGCTCGGGCACCGGGTCCATGAACAGGCTCACCCGCACTCCGAGCGCATGGCATTCGGCGATCAGCGGGCGCAGGCGCTCGGCGTCCTGCGGGAAAGTCCAGCCGTGGTCGCTGGTGAACTGGCCCTCGCTGTCCGGGACGAAGGTCGCCTGCTGCGGGCGCAGTTCGCGCACGAAGTCCATGAGGTTGTGGAAGGGGTTGCCCTCGACGTTGAACTCCACGCCGGGTCGCCGGGCCACCAGCGCGTGCAAGTCGTGCACGTCCTCGGCGCGGATGTGGCGGGCGTCAGGCCGCGGGTGCACGGTGATGCCCTGGGCGCCGGCGTCCAGGCACAGGGTGGCGGCGCGGGTCACGCTGGGGATGCCCAGGTGGCGGGTGTTGCGCACCAGGGCGACCTTGTTCAGGTTGACCGACAGCGCGGTTTTTCCAGGGTTCATGGGATGGGAATCGTCGGGCAATGGGCGGGGATCAGGGCTCGGAAGTCATGGTGCGGACGCCGGGGGCCGGGGGGCGACGCTGGCCGGGCCGCGCTCACAGCGCCTGCAGGTCCACCATCAGCTGCCGGGTCCGCAGCGTGCTCACCCCGCAATGGTAGTGGAGCATGGCGCGCAGCTGCAGTTTCAACTCCCCCGCTACCTTGGCCACCGCCTGCAGCAGGGGGCCATAAGGCGCCGGCTGCTCCAGCACCCGGGCCAGGGCCTGCCACTGGCCGGCATCCAGGCCCGGGCGCGGATCTGCGTCGGCCAGGCGCACCAGGCCGCCCTCGGGTACCAGGGCATAGCGCTCCCCCGGCTGCAGCGGCGCCAGGGTCAGCGTCTGCACGTCCAGGGGGGGCAGGTGACCGATCTCGCGCAGCAACACCAGCTCGAAAGCCCGCAGGGCCGCCTCCATCAGCTCCCGTCCCTCCCTGCCTTCCCGAGTGCCGGCGGCCTGGCCCGTCGTGCCCGCCAGCACCAATACCGCCGAGGCGTAGGCGTCAAACAGGGCGGCGTGCGGGTCGTCCCGCGCCAGCAGGCGAATCAGCAGCTCGTTGAGGTAGTAGCCCGCCATCAGCGCCTCGCCGGTGGGCATGACATGGCCGCCCACCCACTCGGCCTCCTTCAGCGGCCGGATCTCGCCCTCGCCGCCATAGCTCACGCGCAAGGGCTGCAGGGGCAGGAGGACCGGGCGGAAGTTGGAGCTGGGCTTCTTGGCGCCCTTGGCCACCAGCGCGATGCGGCCGTAGTGGCGGGTGAAGACGTCCAGGATCAGGCTGGACTCGCTCCAGTCGTAGCGGTGCAGCACATAGGCCGGCTCGTGCGAAATGCGGCGGACGGCCATGGCGCGCGGGCCCGCCCTTATTCGTAGCCGAAGCTGCGCAGGCGGGCCTCGTCGTCGGCCCAGCCGGAACGCACTTTGACCCACAGCTCGAGGAAGACCTTGGCGTCCATCAGCTTCTCGAGCTCCTGGCGGGCCTCGGTGCCGATGCGCTTGAGGCGCTCGCCCTTGTCGCCAATGACCATGGCCTTGTGGCTGTCACGCTCGACGACGATGGTGGCGGCGATGCGCACCATGCGCTTGTGCTTGGGGCTGGGCTCTTCCTCGAACTTGTCGATGACGACCGTCGAGGTGTAGGGCAGCTCCTCGCCGGTGAAGCGGAACAGTTTTTCGCGCACCGTCTCGCTGGCGAGGAACTTCTCGCTGCGGTCGGTGAGTTCGTCCTCGGCGTACCACCAGCCCTGCTCGGGCAGGTACTTCTCGACGATGGTGAACAGGCGCTCGATGTCCTTGCGGTTCTTGGCCGACATCGGCACGAACTCGGCAAAGGCGTGGCGCTGCTGCATCTCGCGCAGCCAGGGCGCGAGCTCGCCACGGCGGTGCACCTGGTCGAGCTTGTTGGCCACCAGCAGCACCGGGATGCCGGGCTGGAGCAGCGACAGCACCTTGGCGTCGGCCAGGGTGAAGTTGCCAGCCTCGACGACGAAGAGCACCAGGTCCACGTCGCCCACCGCGCCCATCACCGTCTTGTTCAGGGACTTGTTCAGGGCAGTGGCGTGCCGGGTCTGGAAACCGGGCGTGTCGACGAAGACAAACTGGGTGGCGCCCAGGGTCCGGATGCCGGTGATGCGGTGCCGGGTGGTCTGCGCCTTGCGCGAGGTGATGGAAATCTTCTGGCCGACCAGGGCGTTGAGCAGGGTCGATTTGCCCACGTTGGGCTTGCCGACAATGGCCACCAGGCCGCAGCGCTGGCCCTCCATCGCGGGTGCGCCGCCGCCCACCGGGGGGATCGGGGGGATCGCATGGACCTCGACCGGGCTGGCGGTGGTGTCAGTGGATTCTGAGGAGCCGGAGGAGCCAGGGAGCGGCGTGTCCGGGGAGGTGGCAGAGGTCATGGGCATGAAAAAAGGGGAAACGACGCCGGGGCCGGTCAGGCCCGGGCGCCGGCGCGCTGGCGAAGAGCCAGCAGCATGGCGGCGGCGGCGGCCTGCTCGGCGGCCCGGCGGGAGGCGCCGATGCCGCGCTCGGCGGCGGCGAACTCGGTCACCTCGCACTCGACGTCGAACGTCTGCTTGTGCGCGGCCCCCAGGGTACCGACCACGCGGTACACCGGCAACTTCATCCGGCGGCCCTGCAGCCATTCCTGCAGCTCGGTCTTGGGGTCCTTGGCGGCCGCCTGCATCTCGGGCTTGATCTCGACGTCGGCGAACAGCCGGCGCACCAGGGCGCGCGCGGCGTCGAAGCCGGCGTCGAGGTAGACGGCGCCGATCACGGCCTCCAGCGCATCGGCCAGGATGGAGGGACGGCGGCCCCCGCCGGAGCGGGACTCGCCCTCGCCCAGGCGCAGCGCATCGGACAGGCCCAGGCCCGTCGCCAATTGGAACAGCGTGTCCTGCTTGACCAGGTTGGCCCGCACCCGGGACAGGTCGCCCTCGGGCAGGGACTGCAGGCGCTCGAACAGCAGGTCGGCCACGACCAGGTTGAGGACGGAGTCGCCCAGGAACTCGAGTCGCTCGTTGTGGTCCGCCGAGAAACTGCGGTGGGTCATCGCCCGCGCCAGATGCTGCGGGTCCTGGAAACGGTAGCCCAGGCGCTGCTGCAGCGCCGCCAGCACGTCGCCGCTCATGCCGCGACCACGCAAGGCGCCGCGCTCACGGCGCCACCCCCACGAGGTGGAAGGCCAGGGACGCCGGACCGAACAGGTGCACCTCCCGGCGATAGGAGAAGCTCACGCGCAGGGTGCCGGAGACGGGACCGTCGATGGCCAGGTCGCTCCCCTTGACGCCGGTCAGGCCTTCGACCACGGCGACACGGTCGAATTCGAGCCGGGCCTCGGCCGGCGTCTCGGCCAGCGCCGCCATGCGTGCCGCCTTCACCACGCCCTGGTATTCCAGCAGCACCGGCAGGCAACGGAGGGCAAGACTCAGCAGCAAGCCACCCACGGCCAGCAGGATGACCCAGCACCACAGGCTCAGCCCGGCCTGGCGGCCGGAAAGACCTCGACCCGGGCGGGCTTGCGGAGGAAAGTCGTTGGCAGACATGGGCTGAAAAGAGAGCTGATCCGTAGAGTACTGCGGGGCGGCTCTTACTGGAAGGTCCCGATGCGCTTCAAATCGCCGAAATTCATCCAGACGAACACGGCCTTGCCCACGATATTGGCCTCGGGAACGAAGCCCCAGTAGCGCGAGTCGAGGGAGTTGTCGCGGTTGTCGCCCATCATGAAATAGTGGCCGGCCGGCACCTTGCAGGTGACGCCCTCCACCGTGTAGCTGCAGTTTTCGCGGAAGGGGAAGGGGTCGGCCCCCGGGATGAAAGCCGGGCGGTCGTCGTCGTTCAGGAGCAGGTGGCGCTTGTCGCCCAGAAGTTCCTCGAACTGCTTGGCGTAGCGCATCCCGTTCTTGTCGAAAAAGTCCGGCAGGGCCTCCTTGGACACCGGCTGGCCGTTGATGGTGAGCCGCTTGTTCAGGTAGGCCACCTCGTCGCCGGGCAGGCCGATGACCCGCTTGATGTAGTCGATGCTGGGCCGAGGCGGGTAGCGGAACACCATCACGTCACCCCGGGCCGGGGGCGTGCCCTGGGTGATGCGGGTGTTGGCCACCGGCAGGCGCAGGCCGTAGGTGAACTTGTTCACCAGGATCAGGTCGCCCACCAGCAGGGTCGGGATCATCGAGCCCGAGGGAATCTTGAAGGGCTCGAAGAGGAAGGAGCGCAGCACGAACACCGCCACGATCACCGGGAACAGGCCGGCGGTCCAGTCCAGCCACCAGGGCTGGGCCAGCAGCTTCTCGCGGGCGGCGGCCAGGTGCTCGGCGTTGTCGACCTGGGTGATGCCCTGGGCGGCCAGGCTGGCGCGGCGGGCGGCGGCCTCCTGCTCCAGGCGGGCGGCAGCGGCGCGGCGGCGCGGCAGGAAGTGGAAGCGCTCGGCGAGCCAGTAGATGCCAGTGACCACGGTGGCCAAAAAGAGCAGCAAGGCGAAATTGCCCTCGATCGCGCCTACGTACCAGGAGGCGGCGTAGGCGACGAAGGCTGCCAGGACGACGGCGGTGATCAGCGGCATGGAGGCGGCCCTCATTCCTCGACCTGCAGGATGGCGAGGAACGCCTCCTGGGGGACTTCGACCGAGCCGATCTGCTTCATGCGTTTCTTGCCTGCTTTCTGTTTCTCGAGGAGCTTGCGCTTGCGGGTGATGTCACCACCGTAGCATTTTGCCAGCACGTTCTTGCGCAGCGCCTTGATGGTCTCGCGGGCGATGATGTTGGCGCCGATGGCCGCCTGGATCGCCACGTCGAACATCTGCCGGCTGATGATCTCGCGCATCTTGGCCGCCACTGCCCGGCCCCGGTACTGGGCCTGGGTGCGGTGCACGATGATGGACAGGGCGTCGACCTTTTCCCCGTTGAGAAGGATGTCCACCTTGACCACGTCCGAGGCGCGGTACTCCTTGAACTCGTAGTCCATCGAGGCATAGCCCCGGCTGACCGATTTGAGCTTGTCGAAGAAGTCCAGCACGATCTCGCCCAGCGGCAGCTCGTAGGTGAGCATGACCTGGCGGCCGTGGTAGGCCATGTTCATCTGCACGCCGCGCTTCTGGTTGGCCAGCGTCATCACCGCGCCCACGAATTCCTGCGGCATGTACAGGTGCACGGTCACGATCGGCTCGCGGATCTCCTGGATGCGGCCCTGGTCCGGCATCTTGGCGGGGTTCTCCACCATGATGACCTCGCCGTCGCCCTTGACCACCTGGTAGACCACGCTGGGCGCGGTGGTGATCAGGTCCTGGTCGAACTCGCGCTCGAGGCGCTCCTGCACGATCTCCATGTGCAAGAGGCCCAGGAAGCCGCAGCGGAAGCCGAAGCCCAGGGCCTGGCTCACCTCGGGCTCGAAGTGCAGCGAGGCGTCATTGAGCTTGAGCTTTTCCAGGCTGTCCCGCAGGGCGTCGTACTGGTTGGCCTCGGTGGGGTACAGGCCGGCGAACACCTGGGGCTGGATCTCCTTGAAGCCGGGCAGGGCCTCGGAGGCCGGGCCAGCGTTGTTGGGGAGCTTCTTTTCCAGGGTGACGGTGTCGCCCACCTTGGCGGCCGTGAGTTCCTTGATGCCGGCGATGATGTAGCCCACCTCGCCCGCTTCCAGCGACTCGCGCGGCTGGTTGCCGGGGGTGAACACGCCCAGGCTGCCAGCCTCGTAGGCGGCGCCGGTGGCCATCAGCTTGATGCGTTCGTTCTTCTTCAGACTGCCGTCGACCACCCGCACCAGCATCACCACGCCGACGTAGCTGTCGAACCAGCTGTCGATGATCATGGCGCGCAGGGGCGCCTCGGGATTGCCCTTGGGCGCCGGCACCTTGGCGACGATGGCCTCCAGGATCTCGTCGATGCCCATGCCGGTCTTGGCCGAGCACGGGATGGCGTCGGAGGCGTCGATGCCGATCACGTCCTCGACCTCGGCCTTCGCGTTCTCGGGATCCGCCTGCGGCAGGTCCATCTTGTTCAGGACCGGCAGCACCTCGACGCCGAGGTCGAGCGCGGTGTAGCAGTTGGCGACGGTCTGCGCCTCCACGCCCTGGCTGGCGTCCACCACCAGCAGCGCGCCTTCGCAGGCAGAGAGCGAGCGCGAGACTTCGTACGAGAAGTCGACGTGGCCGGGCGTGTCGATCAGGTTGAGGTTGTAGACCTGCCCGTCGCGGGCCTTGTACTGGAGCGCCGCGGTCTGCGCCTTGATGGTTATCCCACGCTCTTTCTCGATGTCCATCGAGTCCAGCACCTGCTCGGACATCTCGCGCTCGGACAGTCCTCCGCAACGCTGGATCAGGCGGTCGGCCAGCGTCGACTTGCCGTGGTCGATGTGCGCGATGATGGAGAAGTTTCTGATGTGATTCATCAAGAGAGCGGACTTAAGTGATTGAATTCAAAGGGCTTGCGCAGCTTCGCCCAAGAAAAAAGGGCGCGTCGAGAGACGACGCGCCCTGAACCAACAATCAATGGCAACTGCGATAGTTGGAGCTTCATTGTAGGCAAAAACCCCCCGCCGTACAGCCGCGCGAAAGGCGTCCAGGGCGAGTTGCTGGCCAGCAACATGAAATTTATTCACAACTTATCAACAGATTGTCAGCTGAGGTTCTGGGACAACTTGTGGGCGATCTGTGGACGAGCGGTGGTTATCCTGAGGTCATCCCGCATCGTGATCGAACCCCTGTTTCGATATGCCCCGAAACAGCAGTAGCAAGCCCCCGATTCTATCGAAAAGGCGTTTAGCTCCTGGAATTGTGAGCACCTACTCATACATTCGGTATCGCTCGGAACCCCGAAATTTTTTTCCTCCGGGTTTCTCCGAGCCCCCGAAAGACCCCCAATCCCGAGCCCGGGAGAGGGCTTTAGGACGGGGAGGGGAGCCCCGTGCTACTCGCGCGCGCGCCCGTCGACCGCTCCCGCGAGCCTCCTGCGCCCTCCCCTCGCCCGCCCGCCTCCGCGGGGGCGGCGCGGCCCCTTCAACGGGGCGCGCGCAGCAGCAGGTAGGTTGCCAGCTCGCCCCGGCGCACCAGCAGCGCGATGGGCCGGCTGCGGTCCACGCGGCCGATGGCGGCCTCGAACTCGCGCAGGTTGGCCACCTCGGTGTTGCCCACGGCGACGATGACGTCGCCTTCGCGCAGACCGGCGCGGGCGGCGGCATCCTGCGCCGCCTCGACCCGCACCCCGCCCTTGCCCTTGAGCTCCCTGCGCTGCGCCTCGGACAGTTCGGAGACAGTCAGGCCCAGCGACTGGGTGGCGGCCGAGCCGCGCGGACGCTCCTCGCGCTGGGGCGCGCTGGCGCGGCGCTCGCCGCGATCGGGCTCGACCTCGGCCACCACCACAGTCAGGTCCTTCTGGCTGCCGCGGCGGAAGACGGTGAGGGTGGCGCGGTTGCCCGGCTTGGTGTTGCCCACCAGGCGCGGCAGGTCGCTGGCGCGCTCGATCGGCTTGCCGTCGAAGCGCAGGATGATGTCGCCCGCCTCCACGCCGGCCTTGTCGGCGGGCGAGCCCGTCTCGACGCTGCGCACCTGGGCGCCCTGGGCACGGCCGAGGCCGATGGACTCGGCCACGTCCTTGGTGACCGGCTCGATGCCGACGCCGATGCGGCCGCGACTCACCCGCCCGGTGGGACCGCGCAGCTGGTCGGCCACCCGGATCGCCTCGTCGATCGGGATGGCGAAGGAGATGCCCATGAAGCCGCCCGAGCGCGAGTAGATCTGGCTGTTGATGCCCACCACCTCGCCGCGCAGGTTGATCAGCGGGCCGCCGGAGTTGCCGGGGTTGATCGCCACATCGGTCTGGATGAAGGGCAGGTAGTCGCCGGTGTCGCGCTGCTTGGCGCTCACGATGCCGGCGGTAACGGTGTTCTCCAGGCCGAAGGGCGAGCCGATGGCCATCACCCACTCGCCCACCTTGAGCCGGCTCACGTCGCCGATGCGGACCGTGGGCAGGCCGGTGGCCTCGATCTTGATGACCGCCACGTCGGTGCGCTTGTCGGGGGTGCCCACCACGCGAGCCTTGAACTCGCGCTTGTCGGCCAGGGTGACGATGACCTCCTCCGCGCCGTCGACCACATGCGCGTTGGTCAGCACGAAGCCGTCGCTGCTGACGATGAAGCCCGAGCCCACGCCGCGCGGCTGGGCCTCGCCTTCCCCGGGGCCGGGCTGGTTCGGGCGGGGCTGCCCCCGCGGGACGCCCGGGATGGTCTGGCCGAAGAAGCGACGCAGGAATTCCTGCATCTCCTCGTCGGCAGAGCCCGAGGCGGGCGCGCGGGCACGCTCGAGGGTGCGGATGTTGACCACCGCGGGAGACACCTGCTCGGCCAGCTCGGTGAAGTCGGGCACGCCGCGCTGAGGGGCGGACTGGGCCTGTGCCGCAGGCGAGGTGAGCACCAGGCCGGCGGGGAAGGACAGCGCCAGTGCCAGCGCGAGGGGACTCAGGACCCGGGTCCAGGGCTGCTTGCGGAAAGGGGGCATGAAAGGGACTCCTTGGATGGCGCACTCGGGGGGACAGGGCCCCGACGAGCGAACGGACGGCAACTCGCCGCGATTCTGTCACCGACCAAATAGGGACTGGGGGCGAAGGCTCAAGTCCGGCCCCGGATTTACCAGGGGTTTATGCGCGCCTGGCTCTCCCGGCACAGACGCCGGAGGGGCGCCCGGGCTACCAGCGCTTGCCAGTCTGGTGCGCCAGCAGGGGCCGCACCCGGCCCGAAATCGCCTCGCGGGCCCGGAAGATCCGCGAGCGCACGGTGCCGATGGGGCAGTGCATCAGGCCGGCGATCTCCTCGTAGCTCAGGCCCTCGATCTCGCGCAGCACCACCGCCTGGCGCAGGTCCTCGGGCAGGTCGGCCATGGCCCGGTTCACCGCCGAGGCGACCTCCTTGGCGGCCAGCTCGGTCTCGGGCGTCTCGTCGGCGGCCAGCTCGCCCTCCCCCACTCCGGCGCCGCCCTCCTCCTCCTCGGCCCCGCGCAAGGCGGTTTCGGTGACCAGCGGGTCGCGGCGCAGCGTCACCAGCGCCTTGCGGGCGGTGTTGACCGCGATCCGGTACAGCCAGGTGTAGAACTGGGCCTCGCCGCGGAACTGGGGCAGGGCCCGGAAGGCGCGCAGGAAGGTTTCCTGGGCGATGTCCTGCACCAGGTCGGAGTCGCGCACCATGCGACCGATCAGGCGCTCGATGCGGCGCTGGTAGCGGATCACCAGCAGGTCGTAGGCATGGGGGTCGCCCTCGACGGTGCGGCGCACCAGCTGGGCGTCGGCCTCTTCAGGCACGGGAACACCCGGCAAGGGACCTGCGGCAGGGGGCGGGTGGAGTGAATGATGCGGCATGGCGCAGCCGCCGGCGCAGGTCACTGCGCGGGGCGGCTGCCAATCGAATATAGGGCGCGGCGCAGGGCCCGCCATCGTCCCGGATCGCGCCCCGGCGTCAGCCAGAGCCACCGCTGCGGCCCGGCCCGCGCATCGTTCCGCGGGCCTTCCGGCGGCTCGAGCGGAGACAGCCGCACCAGGAGCAGGCGCTGCAGGTCGAGGCAGACCTCGGGCTGCACCGGCCAGCTCGCGAGGCCCCAGGCAGGCGCCGGCGCGAGAGCCCCTGCGGCATCTGGCGCCGCAGCATCGACCGCCGCCCCACGCCAGTACCAGCCCTCGCCGTCCCAGGCGAGTTCGCCACCGCATGAAATTCGCCCTTTTCGGATTCCGACCCAGACCCAGCGGCCATAGACCAGCCAGGCCAGCAGCCCCACGACGGGCGGCCAGGCCGGCCCGCCACGCGCCTCCCAGGCCCAGAGGCCGGTCAGGGCGAGGCCGGCGCAGGCCAGGCCCATGGGCAGCCAGGCCCCCAAAGGCGAACGCCCCGCCGGCAAGGTGACCGGCGGGGCGTCGCGCATGGGAGGCGGGCCAGGGCGGGTGGTGGATCAGACCCGCTTGAACACCAGCGTGCCGTTGGTGCCGCCGAAGCCGAAGTTGTTCTTCACGGCCACGTCGATCTTCATGTCCCGCGCGGTGTTGGCGCAGTAGTCCAGGTCGCACTCGGGATCCTGGTTGAAGATGTTGATGGTGGGCGGGCTCTTCTGGTGGTGCACCGCCAGGGTGGTGAACACCGACTCGATGCCGCCGGCGCCGCCGAGCAGGTGGCCGGTCATGGACTTGGTGGAGTTGACCACGATCTTCCTGGCATGGTCGCCCAGGGCCAGCTTGATCGCGTTGGTCTCGTTCACGTCGCCCAGGGGGGTGGAGGTGCCGTGGGCGTTGACGTAGTCGACGTCCGTCGCATTGAGGCCGGCGTTCTTCAGCGCCGAGGCGATGGCGCGGCGCGGGCCTTCGACGTCGGGCGCGGTCATGTGGTGGGCGTCGGCGCTCATGCCGAAGCCGGCGACCTCGGCGTAGATTTTTGCGCCGCGGGCCTTGGCGTGCTCGTACTCCTCGAGCACCAGCACGCCGGCGCCCTCGCCGAGCACGAAGCCGTCACGGTCCTTGTCCCAGGGGCGGGAGGCGGTCTTGGGGTCGTCGTTGCGGGTCGACAGGGCACGCAGCGCGGCGAAGCCGCCCACGCCCAGGGGCGAGACGGTGGCTTCGGCGCCGCCGGCCACCATGACGTCGGCGTCGCCGTACTCGATCATGCGGGCGGCCAGGCCAATGGCGTGCAGGCCGGTGGTGCAGGCGGTCACCACGGCGATGTTCGGGCCCTTGAAGCCGTACTGCATCGACACGTGGCCGGAGATCATGTTGATGATCGACGCCGGCACGAAGAAGGGGGAGATACGGCGGGGGCCGCGCGCGGTGTATTCGGCGTGGGTCGCCTCGATCAGCGGCAGGCCGCCGATACCGGAACCGATGTTGCAGCCGATGCGCTCGGCCTGCTCGGGGGTCAGGGCCTCGCCGGTGGGCAGGCCGCTGTCCTTGACCGCCTGGGCCGCCGCGGCGATGCCCAGGTGGATGAACCGGTCCATGTGCCGGGCTTCCTTCTCGGGGATGTAGTCCCCGATGTTGAAGCCCTTGACCTCGCCGGCGAAGCGGCAGGCCATGGCCGACGCGTCGAACTGGGTGATGGTGTCAATGCCGGACTGGCCGGCGAGCAGGTTGGCCCAGGATTCCGCCACCGTATTGCCCACGGGGCTGACGCAGCCCAGGCCGGTGACGACGACGCGACGGCGGCTCATCGATGCTCAGTCCTTCTTGTGGGCCAGCGCGTAGTCGATGGCGTTCTGGACGGTGGTGATCTTCTCGGCGTCCTCGTCCGGGATCTCGATGCCGAACTCGTCTTCCAGCGCCATCACCAGTTCCACCGTGTCGAGGGAGTCGGCGCCCAGATCCGCCACGAAGGACTTCTCGTTGGTCACCTGGGACTCTTCCACGCCGAGTTGCTCGGCGATGATTTTCTTGACACGTGCTTCGATATCGCTCATGGATTCCCTCAAAGGGTTGTAAAAGAATCGTTGATTTTAGCGGTCGCCGGGCCGGCTTCCGCCGTTTCGCCCGGACGGGCCGCTCCGGGGGTTTCCCGGGGCTGCGGCCAGCCGCTTTTCATGGGGTGGCAGGTGGCGGCCCTCAGGCCATGAACATCCCGCCGTTGACGTGCAGTTCCTGGCCAGTCACGTAGCCCGCCTCGGGCGAGGCCAGGTAGGCCACCGCGTGCGCGATGTCTTCCGGCTTGCCCAGGGCGCCCAGCGGAATCTGGCCCAGCAATGCTTTCTTCTGCTCTTCAGGCAGCACCTCGGTCATGTCGGTGGCGATGAAGCCCGGGGCGACGCAGTTGACGGTGACGCCCCGGCTGCCCAGCTCGCGCGCCAGGGCGCGGGTCATGCCGGCCACGCCGGCCTTGGCCGCCGCGTAGTTGGCCTGGCCCGGGTTGCCCGAGGCGCCCACCACCGAGGTGATGCTGATGATGCGGCCATAGCGCTGCTTCATCATCGTGCGCATCACCGCACGGCTCATGCGGAAGACGGCCTTGAGGTTGGTGTCCAGCACCGCGTCCCAGTCCTCGTCCTTGAGGCGCATGGCGAGCATGTCGCGGGTGATGCCGGCGTTGTTCACCAGCACCTGCAGGCCGCCGTGCTCCTTGGTGATCGCGTCGACCAGGGCCTCGGCCTCGGCGGCGTCGTTGACGTCGAGCTTGGCGCCCCGGCAGCCGGCGGCGGCGCCCGGGATGGCGGCGAGCGCCGCGCTGATGCGGGCGGCGCCGTCCTCGGTGGTGGCGGTGCCGATGACCCTTAGGCCCCGGCGGGCCAGTTCAGCGGCGATGGACGCGCCGATTCCGCGCGAGGCGCCGGTGACCAGAGCGACCTGGCCTTGGAAAGTGACGGTGGTGCTCATTGCAGCTGCGCCTTCGCTTCGGCGAGGGTGGCGGGGTCGTAGAGGGCGAGGCCGGTGAGGCCGGCGTCGATGCGCTTGCACAGGCCGGCCAGCACCTTGCCCGGGCCGCACTCGACCAGGGTGTCGATACCGCGGGCCTGGATGGCGCGCACGCACTCGACCCAGCGCACCGGGCCGAAGGCCTGGCGGTAGAGGGCGTCGCGGATGCGGTCGGGGTCGGTCTCGACGGCCACGTCGATGTTGTTCACAACGGGAATCGTGGGGACCAGGATTTCGGTCGCGGCCAGCTTCTCGCGCAGGCGGTCGGCGGCCGGCTTCATCAGGCTGGAGTGGAAGGGCGCGGACACCGGCAGCGGCAGGGCGCGCTTGGCACCCAGGGCCTTGAGCACCTCGCAGGCCTTGTCGACGGCGGCCTTGCTGCCGGCGATCACGGTCTGGGCGGTGTCGTTGAAGTTCACGGCCTCGACCACTTCGGTGCTGCCGGCGCCGAAGCTCTCGCGGGCCTGGCGGCAGCCTTCGACCACCTGAGCCGACTCGAGGCCGAGGATGGCGGCCATGGCGCCCACGCCTACCGGCACGGCTTCCTGCATGGCCTGGGCGCGAAAGCGCACCAGCGGCGCGGCCTGGGCCAGGGTGAGCGAGCCGGCGGCCACCAGGGCGCTGTACTCGCCCAGCGAGTGGCCGGCGACGACGGCGGGTTCGGCCCCGCCCTCGGCGCGCCAGGCGCGCAGGGCGGCGATGCCGGCCACCAGCATCACCGGCTGGGTGTTGGTGGTCAGGGCCAGGGCCTCTTTCGGCCCCTCGTGGATCAGGCGGCCCACGTCCTCGCCCAATGCCTCGGAGGCCTCGGCCAGGGTTTCGCGGACGGCGGGGTGGTCACCCCAGGCGTCGAGCATGCCCACGGCCTGGGAACCCTGGCCGGGGAAGACGAATGCAAACGGTTTCATGCGTGTGTCGTGAAGTCGTTCTTAGAAATCGAGCAGCACCGCGCCCCAGGTGAAGCCACCGCCCACGCCCTCGAGCATGACGGTGTCACCCTTCTTGACCTGGCCGCCGCGCACCGCGGCGTCGAGCGCCAGCGGAATGGAGGCGGCCGAGGTGTTGCCGTGCTGGTCCACCGTCACCACCACCTTGTCCATCGACATCTTCAGCTTGCGGGCCGTGCCCTCCATGATGCGGATGTTGGCCTGGTGGGGAATCAGCCAGTCGATGTCGGCCTCGGTGCGGCCGGCGCGGGCCAGGGTGGCGCGGGCAGCCTTCTCGAGCACGCCCACTGCCAGCTTGAACACGGCCTGGCCGTCCATGCGCAGCAGCGGGCTGCCCAGGACCTGGCCGCCGCTCACGGTGCCGGGCACGCAGAGGATGTCCACGTGGCGGCCATCGGCGTGCAGGTCGGTGGCGAGGATGCCGGGGGTGTCGGACGCTTCCAGCACCACGGCGCCGGCGCCGTCGCCAAACAGCACACAGGTGGTGCGGTCGTTGAAGTCGAGGATGCGGGAGAACACTTCCGCGCCGACGACCAGGGCCTTGCGGGCGGCGCCGGTCTTGATCATCGAGTCGGCCACGGTGAGCGCGTAGACGAAGCCGCTGCACACGGCCTGCACGTCGAAGGCGGGGCAGCCGGCCAGGCCGCCCTCCACGCCCATCAGGTCGCCCAGCTTGCGCTGGAGGATGGCGGCGGACGAGGGGAAGACCATGTCGGGGGTCGACGTGGCCACGATGATCAGGTCGATCTCGGAGGGTTGGCAGCCGGCGGCCTCGATCGCGCGCTTGGCGGCCTGGGCGCCCAGGTCGCTGGTCGTCACGTCGGGCGCGGCGAAGTGGCGGGCCCGGATGCCGGTGCGCTCGACGATCCACTCGTCGGAGGTTTCGATGCCGCGCTGGCCCAGTTCGGCGGCCAGGTCGGCGTTGGTCACGCGGCGCGGGGGCAGGTAGCTGCCGGTGCCGGTGATGCGGGAATAGGTCGTCATGTGTCTCCGGTCAGGACGCAGCGGCGGCGGTCGATGGAGCCGCAGAAGCAGCCGGGGCTGCATTGCTTGCCTCCCCCGCGCCGGCCGCCAGCAGCGGACCCGCGTGGGCGATGCGCGCCCTCACCCGCTCGAGCAGGTTGTTGCGGGCCGCATCATACGCGCGCTCGAGCGCGTGCCTGAAGGCGAGGTCGTCGGCGGAGCCGTGGCTCTTGAACACCAGGCCGCGCAGGCCCATGAGGGCGGCGCCGTTGTAGCGGCGGTGGTCGACGCGGCGGCGGAAGGCCGAGAGCACCGGCAGCGCGACGACGGCGGCCAGCTTGGTGAGCCAGTTGCGCGAGAACTCTTCCTTGAGGAAGCCGCCGATCATCGCGGCCAGGCCCTCGCTGGTCTTGAGCGCCACGTTGCCGACGAAGCCGTCGCAGACCACGATGTCGGTGGTGCCCTTGAAGATGTCGTTGCCTTCCACGTTGCCGCGGAAGTTGAGGTCGCCGTTGGCGGCGGCGGCGCGCAGCAGCTCCCCGGCGCGCTTGATCACCTCGCTGCCCTTGATCTCCTCCTCGCCGATGTTGAGGAGGCCCACGCTGGGCGACTCGACATGGGTGAGGGCCGACACCAGGGCCGAGCCCATGACTGCGAACTGCAGCAGGTGGTGCTCGGTGCAGTCGACGTTGGCGCCCAGGTCCAGCACGGTCGTGGCGGTGCCGCGGGCGTTGGGCATGGGGTAGGCGATGGCCGGGCGGTCGATGCCGTCCTCGGTCTTGAGGAGGTAGCGGGCCAGCGCCATGAGCGCGCCGGTGTTGCCGGCGGAGACGGCGGCATGGGCCGTGCCCTCCTTGACCTGGGCGATGGCCACCCGCATGGACGAATCCTTCTTGCGGCGCAGCGCGGTCTCGACCGGATCGTCCATGGCCACCACCTCGGTGGCGGGCACGAGCCGGGCGCGCGGATGCTGGAAGGATTGCAGGTCCTCCGGACGGCCGACCAGCAGCAGCTGCGCGTCGGGATGGGTGTCCAGGAATTGCCTGCAGGCGGGGAGCGTGATGCGGGGGCCGTGGTCGCCCCCCATGCAGTCGACGGCCAGGATGGTCATGGGTACAACTGTAGTGCCTCGCGGCACCAGGCCTGCCGGGTGGTTCCGGCAAAGACAATGGCCCGGGCCGCGGGAGCGGCGTCGGGCCATGGAGGGATGGGGATCACGAGAGAGTTGGCGTCACCCTGCATGGCCTCGAAGGCTGGGGCAGGAGCGGCGCCGGCGCCGGTGATCAGGCGTCGTTCTTGGTCTTGAGGACCTTGCGACCACGGTAGAAGCCGTTGGGGCTGATGTGGTGACGCAGGTGGGTTTCGCCGGTGGTGGGCTCGACCGCGATGCCCGGCACGTTCAGGGCATTGTGCGAGCGGTGCATGCCACGCTTGGAAGGCGACTTCTTGTTCTGTTGAACGGCCATGACGGACTCCTGTTTGCTGCGCGTTGCCCATCCGGTAGAGAAGGCAGCGCGAAAAGAATGGGTGGGTGGTGCAAGCCGTCCCTGCCGCAGTCCGTAGCCAGACCGCCTTGACGTGAGATTACGCTCGCGGAAAACCCGAGATTATAGCCCAGGCCAACTCCCGGGTTACTTCTTCAGTTGCCCGAGGACGGCAAAGGGGTTGGGCTTGGTACTTTCCGCCTCATCCGGCAGATCATCGACCGGCGCGGGCAGCGGCTCGGGGCACTCTTCGTGGCGCGGCACCAGGGGCAGGTCCATCAGGATCTCGTCCTCCACCAGGGCCGGCAGGTCGAAGCTGCGCGAGAGGGCCAGCAGGTCCTCCTCGGACTCGTCGTCCTCGGCCTCGGCCATGGTCTCGTCGGCGACAAAACGGAAGCTACGGTCCACCGCCACGTCCACGTCGACCGGGGCCAGGCAGCGCTGGCAGATCAGGGACAGACGGGCACCGGCCTGCAGCTGGAGCCAGATTTCGGGGTGCACATGGTGGGGGTTGCGCAGCGCGCCCTGGGCGCTCCAGGTCACGAGCCGGTCGCCGCCGCGGCCCCCGGTCTCGGCCATCAGGCGCTCGAAGGCGGAAACCGGGGCCTGGCCGGACAGGCTCGCGCCCTCCTCGGCAAAGGCCTTGACGTCGAGGCGCTGCGCGCTGAACTCCTTGGGCATGGCGGGCAGTGTAAGAGAATCGATCCCTGACCCGCCTCGTGCGGACCCACCCGCCGCCTCGCGCTGCCTCCTGCAAATCGGGCTGCACCCCTCATGTCGACCCACGCCTCTTCCGCCCCCACCGCTCCCCTCGCCAACGGCCGCGCCGTGGTGCTCGGCTCCACCTCGCGCTACCGGCGCGAGCTGATGCAGCGCCTGCGCCTGCCCTTCGAGGTCGATTCGCCGGACGTGGACGAGACCCCGCTGGCCGGCGAGACGCCCGAGGCCCTGGCCCGGCGCCTGGCCCTGGCCAAGGCACACGCGGTGGCCAAGCGCCACCCCGAGGCGCTGGTGATCGGCTCGGACCAGGTGGCCGACCTGGACGGCCAGCCCCTGGGCAAGCCCGGCAACCACGAGCGGGCGGTGCAGCAGCTGCGGCGGATGCGCGGTCGCACCGTCGTCTTCCAGACCGCGGTGGCCGTGGTCTGCCACGCCACCGGCTTCGAGCGTCTGGACCTGGCGCCGGTGCGGGTGCGCTTCCGCGACCTGTCGGACGCCGAGATCGAGGCCTATCTGCGGGCCGAGGAGCCCTACGACTGCGCGGGCAGCGCCAAGAGCGAGGGCCTGGGCATCGCGCTGCTCGAGTCCATCGACAACGACGACCCCACCGCCCTGGTGGGCCTGCCCCTCATTCGCACCTGCCGCATGCTGCGCGAAGGCGGCCTGCGCCTGCTGGCATGAGGCCGGACGCCCCCTCCCCCGCAAGCGCGGAATCGGCGCCCGTGGCTTCGGGCCCGCGCCGGGGCCGCCTCTTCCTCGTCCCGGTGCCGCTGGACTTCGGCTGCGACACGCAGGCGCCGATCGAGGCGGTGCTGCCCGCGGCGACGCTCGACGCCGCAGCCACGATCACCCACTGGGTGTGCGAGAACGCCAAGAGCCTGCGCGCGGTGCTCAAACGGGTGGACGCGCTGCGCCCGCTGGCCGCGCCGCTGCAGCAGCAGGTGATCACCGAACTCCCGCGCGAGGTGCACAAGAAGGGCGACGCCGGCGGCGGCTTCGACGCCCGCCCGCTCCTGAAAGCGGCGCTCGAAGGCCACGACGTGGGCCTGGCCAGCGAAGCTGGCATGCCGGCGGTGGCCGACCCCGGCGCCTCGGTGGCGCGCGCGGCGCACGACCTGGGCCTGGAGGTCAGTCCGCTGGTGGGCCCCTCTTCCCTGCTCCTGGCCCTGGCGGCCAGCGGCCTGGGCGGACAGAACTTCGCCTTCGTCGGCTACCTGCCGCAGGACGCGGCGGCGCGCAGCCAGCGCATTCGCGCGCTCGAGGCGCTGGCCCTGCGCGAGGGACAGGCGCAGCTGTTCATCGAAACGCCCTATCGCAACGCGGCGCTGTTCAATGCGCTGCTGCAGACGCTGCAGCCGGCGACACGCCTCTCGGTGAGCAGCGGCCTCACCCTGCCGACCGCGCGCACCCGCAGCCTGCCGGTGAAGGAGTGGAAGAAGCGGGGCGCCGAGGGCGTGGGGGACGCGCCCGCGGTGTTTGCGATCGGGCGTTGAGCGCACTTTCACGCACGCATGAAAAAGGCCCGGCGCTGCCGGGCCTTGTCGTTTGCGGAGCGCGTGGGCTCAGCGAAGCTGCAGGCCCGAGGCCTTGATCATCGGAGCTGCAGGCCCGACGCCTGCAGGGCCTTCACCGCGCCGGCGCCGACCGAGGCGCCGAAGCGCTTGGCCAGGCGTTCGGCCACGTTCTCGCGGCGGGTGTAATCGATGATGTCCTCGGCCTTCACCACCTCGCGGGCGACGAAGTCCAGGTTGCCGAGCTGGTCGGCCAGGCCCAGCTCGATGGCCTGCTGGCCGGTCCAGAACAGGCCGCTCCACATCTGCGGGGTTTCCTTGAGCCGGTCGCCGCGGCCGGCGCGGACCACCTCGATGAACTGCTTGTGCACCTGGTCCAGCATCTGCTGCGCGTAGGCGCGCTGCTGCGGAGTCTGCGGGCTGAAGGGGTCGAGGAAGCCCTTGTTCTCGCCCGCGGTCATGAGGCGGCGCTCGACGCCGACCTTGTCCATCAGGCCGGTGAAGCCGAAGCCGTCCATCAGCACGCCGATGCTGCCGACGATGCTGGCCTTGTCCACGAAGATGCGGTCGGACGCGGCGGCGATGTAATAGGCCGCCGAGGTGCAGGACTCCTCCACCACCGCGTACACCGGCTTGTTGTGGAGGGCCTTGAGGCGACGGATCTCGTCGTTGATGATGCCGGCCTGCACCGGGCTGCCGCCGGGGGAGTCAATCAGGAGCACCACCGCGCGGGCGCCGACGTCCTCGAAGGCGGCGCGCACGGAACCGACCACCGCCTCGGCGGAGGCGTCGCTCTCCGCGGCAATCTCGCCCTTGATGCTCACCACCGCGGTGTGCGGCGCAGAGACCTCGGACAGGCCGGCGTCGCCGCGGTGGAACAGCAGCCAGGCGATGACGATGAAGAACAGCAGCCAGGCCGCGCGCATCGCCAGGTTGGCCCGGCGCGCCGAGCGCTGCTCGCGCAGCTGGGTGAACACCAGGCGCTCCAGGGTCTCGCGCTCCCAGCCGCCCGAGGGTGCGGACGGGCCGGTGGCCGCGGCAGCGGGGGCAGCGGTGGAAGCGGTGGAAGCGGATTGAGCCGACCCGGCAGCTTCGTCGCGGGCGGCAGTTTCTGGCGCGGGGCCGTTGGGCGGAAGGTCGTTCATGGCGCGTGCTTGCGAGGTGGGCGGGCCGGGAGATCGATGATCAGAATTCCACCGGCTTGAGGTTCCAGTCAGTATGCCAGTGGACCACGCCATCCGCCTCCGTCAGGGCGATCTTGACCAGGCCGCCGTTGCAGGGGCCGCCGGCGCACTTTCCGGTGTCCGGGGCATAGGCCGCGCCGTGGGTGGCGCACAGCAGCCACTGGCCGGTGTCGTCGAAGAAACGATTGGGCTGGTAGTCCATCTCCATCGCCACATGCGTGCAGCGATTGAGGTAGGCATGGGCCCGGCCCTCGAAGCGGATGGCGAAGGCGCGGCAGGTCTGGCCGCCGTGGACGACGTCGAAGGGCACCGCCTCACCGCCTTCCACCAGGTCGGCGCTGTTGCACAGGGGAATGATCGGGGTGTCCATCGCTTGCGGGGCTCCGTCCGTCAGGGGGTCAGGCGTTCTCCAGCAGCCAGCCGTGGAGCTCACGCACCGAATGCACCACCGCCAGCGGGCCCAGGGCCTCGAAGCCCTCGGGCTCGTGCGCGCCGTAACTCACTGCGACGCTGGGGCAGCCGGCATTCTTCGCCAACTGCAGGTCGTGGGTGGTATCGCCGATCATCAGGGTACGTTCGGGGTCGGTGCCGAACTCCCGCATCAGCTCGTGCAGCATGCGTGGGTCGGGCTTGCCGGCGGTCTCGTCGGCGGTGCGGCTGCCGTCGAACAGGCCCTGCATCTCGGGGCGGGCCAGCAGCTCGTCGAGCCCGCGGCGGGACTTGCCGGTGGCCACCGCCAGCCAGTGGTGGCGACCGCGCAGGTCGGCCAGCAGGGGCAGTACGCCGTCGAACAGGCTCAGGTCGTCGACGTGGCGGTTGTAGTGGTGGCGGTAGCGGTTGCCCAGCTCGGGGTACTTCTCGGGCGGCACGTCGGGCGCGGCGTGGGCCAGGGCCTGGCCCAGGGCCATCCCGATCACCCAGGCCGCGTCGCGGTCGCTGGGCCTTTGGCCGCCCACGTCGACCACCGCCGCCTGGATGCAGCGCACGATGATGGCGGTGGAGTCGAACAGGGTGCCATCCCAGTCGAAGGCGATGAGATCGAAGCGGCGCGGTCGCGTCATGGGGCGGGTGCGGAATCGGGTTCGGGGGCGGTACCGGGTCCCTGCGGCAGCAGGGCCTGGAGCTCGGGCGGCAGGGGGGCCATCAGGGTGATGCGCTCGCCGCTGGCCGGGTGGTCGAACTGTAAACGCCAGGCGTGCAGGAACATGCGCCGCAGGCCCAGGCGGTGCAGCGCCTTGTTGGCCTCGAACACGCCGTACTTGTCGTCGCCCGCGATCGGGTGCCCCTGCGAGGCCAGGTGGACCCGGATCTGGTGGGTGCGGCCGGTCTTGATGGTCACTTCGAGCAGGCTGGCCTCGGCGGGCGCCTCGGGCGCTCCGGCCAGCCTGGGCAGTGCCAGGCGGCGGGCCACCTTGACCAGGGTGATGGAGCGCATGCCGTCCGGGTCGTCCTTGGCCACCACCTTGACCCGGCGCTCGCCGTCCGCCTGCAGGTACTTGTGCAGGGGCAGGTCGATCACCTTGCGGCTCGCCGGCCAGGCGCCCAGGGCCAGGGCCAGGTAGGTCTTGCCGGTCTCGCGGTCGCGGAACTGGTCCTGCAGCCGGGTCAGGGCCGAGCGGCGCTTGGCCACCAGCAGGATGCCCGAGGTCTCGCGGTCCAGCCGGTGGACCAGCTCCAGGAATTTCGCGCCCGGCCGGGCCTGGCGCAGCTGCTCGATGACGCCAAAGCTCACCCCGCTGCCGCCGTGCACCGCCACGCCGGCGGGCTTGTCCAGGGCGATCAGATGCTCGTCCTCGAACAGGATGGGGAATTCCCGGGCGGGAGCCGGCGACTCCTTTTTCAGTACTGCCGCCTCGGACAGGCGGATGGGCGGAACACGCACCTGGTCGCCGGCGGCGACCCGGGTGTCGGCCGAGGCCCGGCCCTTGTTCACCCGCACCTCGCCCGAGCGGATGATCCGGTAGACGTGGGTCTTGGGCACCCCCTTGAGATGGCGCAGCAGGAAGTTGTCCAGACGCTGCCCGGCCGATTCCTCGTCCACGGACAGCATACGAACGTTCTGGGCGGGACCTGCGGAAACCGCCGCAGCGGCCCCTATAATGCGATTCACTAGCGCCTTGCTGTAAGTGGTTGATTTTTTTGGAGTTTAGTCGACACCCTCGTCGGCACACGGCCAAACAGGTCACCAAAGCGCGCTGGTAGGCCGATGCCGCCGCCCTGTTGGAGCGGAAGTGGCCGGACTTTGAAGCACTGAAACGGAATATGAGCCTGGCAGACCTGCGCTGCCGGGCGGATTGAAGCGAGAACACCTGTGATGTTGCTGGTCTTGTGGGAACTCCTGGCGCGGCTGCTGTGGCAGCCCTCCGCCAGCACGCCCGCGCCTGCAACCCGCGCCACCCGCGCGGCCTTCCCGGCGACCATCCATGTCGCCGCCACCCAGGGGCGCCTGCATCACGGCCGCCGACTGACTCTCGCACCCATCCACGCGCCTTGGACCCGCCCGCCGAAATAAGCTTTCTGCGCGCGCATCCACTCCGGCAATTCCTTCCCGCTTCGAAGCCTCGCCCGGCATCGTGGGCCCCCTCGCAAAGGGGGCCGCATGGTATCGAAAGTGAAAAGGTGACGCGATGAAGCGCATGTTGATCAACGCCACGCAGGCTGAAGAACGCCGGCTGGCCATCGTCGATGGGCAAAAGCTCCTCGACTACGAGATCGAAATCGAAGGGCGCGAACAGCGCAAGGGGAACATCTACAAGGCGGTCGTGACCCGCGTGGAGCCCTCGCTCGAGGCCTGCTTCGTGGACTACGGCGAAGACCGCCACGGCTTCCTGCCGTTCAAGGAAATCTCCCGCCAGTACTTCCAGCAGGGGGTTTCCGTCTCCCAGGCCAAGATCAATGACGTGATCAAGGAAGGCCAGGAGCTCCTGGTCCAGGTCGAGAAGGAAGAACGTGGCAACAAGGGCGCGGCCCTCACCACCTTCATCTCCCTGGCCGGCCGCTACGTGGTGCTGATGCCGAACAACCCGCGCGGCGGCGGCGTGAGCCGACGCATCGAGGGCGAGGACCGCGCCGAGCTCAAGGAGGCGATGGACCAGCTGGAGTACCCCAACGGCATGTCCATCATCGCCCGCACCGCGGGCATCGGCCGCAGCGCCCCCGAGCTGCAGTGGGACCTGAACTACCTGCTCAAGCTCTGGACCGCCATCGACGGCGCGGCCAAGGGCGGCAAGGGCGCCTTCCTGATCTACCAGGAATCGTCGCTGGTCATTCGCGCCATCCGCGACTACTTCAACCACGACATCGGTGACATCCTCATCGACACGGACGACATCTTTGAACAGGCCCACCAGTTCATGTCGCACGTGATGCCCGAGCACGCGAACAAGGTCAAGCGCTATCGCGACGACGCGGCGCTGTTCTCGCGCTTCCAGATCGAGCACCAGATCGAGTCGGCCTATGCCCGCGAGGTGAAGCTGCCTTCCGGCGGCGTGATCGTGATCGACCACACCGAGGCCCTGGTCTCGGTGGACGTGAACTCGGCGCGCGCCATCAAGGGCAGCGACATCGAGGAAACCGCCACCCGCACCAACCTGGAGGCCGCCGACGAGGTGGCCCGCCAGATGCGCCTGCGCGACCTCGGCGGCCTGATCGTGATCGACTTCATCGACATGGAGGAGTCCCGCAACCGCCGCGAGGTCGAGAACCGCCTGCGCGACGCGCTGCGCCAGGACCGCGCCCGCGTGCAGTTCGGCACCATCAGCAAGTTCGGCCTGATGGAGATGAGCCGCCAGCGCCTGCGCCCGGCCCTGTCCGAAGGCGCGTCCATCCCCTGCCCGCGTTGCGGCGGCCACGGCCACATCCG
>JACCDT011468300.1_pt1 | contig 23276 bp, 21 predicted proteins | sample 7446291 | NCBI WGS metagenome assembly JACCDT01 (sample SAMN15323446, study PRJNA562643) | freshwater metagenome | isolation source: river surface water | place: USA:Blue River Watershed | collected 2017-08-17 | reverse complement strand
TAAGGCTTGGTGTTGGTCAGGCCAGCTTTGAGTTCTTCGTCGTCGATCATGCGACCTTGTTCGAGGTCGATCAAGAACATCTTGCCTGGCTGCAGACGCCACTTGCGCACGATCTTGCTTTCAGGCACAGGCAACACGCCAGACTCAGAGCCCATGATGACCATGTCGTCGTCTGTGATGCAGTAGCGTGAGGGACGCAAGCCGTTACGGTCCAAGGTCGCGCCAATTTGGCGGCCATCGGTGAACACGATAGAGGCTGGGCCGTCCCATGGCTCCAACATCGCGGCGTGGTATTCGTAGAAGGCCTTGCGGCGCTCGTCCATGGTGGTGTGTTGTTCCCAAGGCTCTGGGATCATCATCATCACGGCTTGGCTGATGGGGTAGCCCGCCATCGTCATCAATTCGAGACAGTTGTCGAACGTGGCCGTGTCGGACTGGTCTGCGAAGCTGATGGGGTAAAGCTTTTTCAAGTCATCGCCGAGCACGGGAGAAGACATCACGCCTTCGCGGGCCTTCATCCAGTTGTAGTTGCCTTTGACGGTGTTGATCTCACCGTTGTGTGCCACATAGCGGTAGGGGTGAGCCAAAGGCCACTCTGGGAAAGTGTTGGTCGAGAAGCGCTGGTGCACCAAGCCCAACGCAGACACGCAACGCTCGTCGGTCAAGTCGCGGTAATAAGTGCCCACCTGATCGGCCAACAACAAGCCTTTGTAAATGATCGTGCGGCTTGACATGCTGGGCACGTAATACTCTTTGCTGTGCTTGAGGTTCAAGTGCTGAATCGCTGCGCTGGCTGTTTTGCGGATGACGTACAGCTTGCGTTCCAATGCGTCTTGCACGATCACATCGTTGCCGCGACCGATGAAGATTTGGCGAATGACGGGTTCTTTTTCGCGCACGCGGGGCGACATGGGCATGTCGAGGTTGACTGGCACATCGCGCCAGCCCAACAAGACTTGGCCTTCGGCCAGAACGGCACGTTCCAATTCTTGTTCGCAAGCCATGCGCGAGGCGTGCTCTTTGGGCAAGAACACCATGCCCACGCCGTACTCGCCTTGCGGCGGTAATGTCACGCCTTGCTTGGCCATGTCTTCGCGGTACAGCGCGTCTGGCAATTGAATCAAGATACCTGCGCCGTCGCCCATGAGTGCGTCAGCACCCACCGCACCACGGTGGTCGAGGTTTTCCAAAATTTTGAGCGCTTGACCCACGATGGCGTGGCTCTTTTGACCCTTGATGTGAGCGACAAAGCCCACGCCACAGGCGTCGTGTTCATTAGACGGGTCGTACAAACCCTGAGATTGCAGTTGTGCTTTATCGGCAGCCGTGGTCATGGCGCATTCCTCAAAAATTCAGCGGGACAAGAAGGATACTGCACTGCAGCATCCATGCCAAGAAAAATAATTGGGGTCAGAACCTAATTAATTGAACATCAATTTTGGAAATAATTTAATTAGGGACAGGTTTATCGACCTTGCTAAACGGCCTCCCCGCCTTGGTTTTAACCAAACGCCGTTCGGTTTGTGTCTGCAAATCGGCTACAAAACGCTCGTCACCCAGCGCCCAACCACTGAGCGTGGCGTCGGTCAATGCACCCTGCTGGTCAGCACTGATGCCTGCATGCACCAATTCGGCGTATGCCGCCTCACGCGCGAACGGCGTGTTGCCCAAGGACCAATACAAAGCGTGAGGCGTGATAAGTCGATCCGTGCGATGCCCCGCGTAATGCCCGTAGCTAGACCACGTGTAATCCTCAGGCTGCACCACCATGTGTGCACGCACGGGGTTGAGGTCGATGTAGGCCATGCATGCCAGTAAATAGCGGTCCGTCTGAATCAGCGTGGAGCGGTAGCGCCCTTCCCACAACGTGCCAGTGCGGGCATGCACTTTGTTGAACACCTGCACATAACTGCGGCCTAGGGCCTGCATCATTTTGGGCAAGCCTTGATCCTCTTGCGGCGTGAGCAGCAAATGCAGGTGGTTGTCCATCAACACATAGGCATGAATATCCACCTTGTGCATACGGCTGTGCTCGAACAGCAAATCAAGCATGCGCTGGTAATCAGCGGGGCTGCGAAAAATGTCTTGTCTGTTGTTGCCCCGCAGAATGACATGGTGCGGGTAGCCAGTGACGGTGAGGCGAGGTAAGCGGGCCATTTGCCAATGTTAGCGATGATCTGACCCTCATTATTTAAGCCCTAGAATGAACACAAAATTCTTCATTTCACCAGTAGGTTTGTTTGTATGACTGTTGTATTCCCTGAAGACTGGCACCCATTGGTTGCACACGTGCAAGCCAACGCTTACAGCAAACCCCAGCAAGCTATTGAGGCAGCACGACAACTGCTGAAACTGTGCAGCAGCCCCGAACACATCGCCTATGTGTATGAAAAGCTTGGCTTTGCTCACCTCATTCTGGGCGAGCATCGCTTGTCCTGTTTGTTTTACGAACAAGCACGCGAGCTTGACCCCGACAACATCTACGTACTGGCAAACCTCGCGCACGCACAGTACGAACTAGGCGAACGCGTCAAAGCCATCCACACAGGGCGAGAAGCTTTGCGTCTCAAGGACAAACTGGCGTGCAGCAACCCGCCCACACCCAAAAGTCCACTCGGCCAACGCTACCTAGGCAATAGCAATTTGATCTCCTACAGCCTGCATGGCAATCAGCCACGCTATTGCGAAATGGCTGTGTTGAATGTGATGGCCGCAAAACAGCACTTGCCAGACTTTGTATGCCGCTTTTATGTAGACGAGACAACGCCAGTGGCCGTGCTGAATCGACTGGAGGCACTGGGTGCTCAATGCCTGCACATTGACGAAAAAACCAAACGCATGCCGGCTACGTTTTGGCGCTTCTTGGCGATGGACGACCCCCAAGCCGATTGCGTGTTGGTTCGTGATGTGGACTCCTTGATCGATGCCAAAGATGCTTGGTGTGTGCAAGATTGGCGACAAACCAAATACGACTTTCATGTCATCCGCGACGACTGCTGTCATACCGAGTTGATCCTTGCAGGCCTATTTGGCATCCGCTCGGGTGTGGTGCGAGACATTCAATCCCATATTGACCACTTCATGCAAGGCAATGACTCTGCCGTTTGGGAACGGTTCGCTGACCAACTCTTCTTACGCCACCACATTTGGCCTTTGGTGCACAAGCGCACACTCACGCATGACCAAATTTATAGCTACGGCGCACATGTCCACCCGTTGAAATTTGTACCCACAGAGCACGCGTCACCGCTCAACACATTCATTGGGGCAAACCACGCCACATGCCAAATTGCGTGCACCGTCGAAAACAACACCGCCGAGACAGTGCCTTACGTCAGTCTTCGCAACGAAACGGGTACGCTGATATGCCGTTACATGATGCAAAAAGACGAAGCCAACCCAACCCATTGGCGCTCGTACTTGCCGATGAGTTACATGCAAGCACTTGAAAGTGGAAAGTGGCAATACGACATCGAGACATATGCCGAAGGACAAGTGCAGCAAGGCGAAGGCAGCACAGACCCTCAACTACTCGGCTTTGAACCGAATCTTGCCACTCACAAGGGATAACGTTGCGTCATGACCGACGCCAACCCAAACTCGTCCAACAAAGCAGTCAGTCGCTCGGCTGCACTGCGCTTTTTTTGCCCCGTGTATTTGGCCAAGATGAGTTCATTCTTCATGCTGTGCTCCCAGCCCACCAGCTCAGTCACAGTCACTTGGTAGCCCATCGCTTCTAGGTACAAACAACGCAGCACATTGGTCAGCTGGCTGCCCATCTCACGCGTGTGCAGCGGGTGACGCCACAGCTCAGCCAGTGGCGTGCGTTGCAAATTGAGCGCTTTGTTTTGATTGAGCGCGCGCGCCAGCTCGGCTTGGCAACACGGAACGAGCACCATGTATTTGGCTTTCTTTTGCAGGCCAAACGCAATCGCATCGTCGGTGGCGGTGTCGCAGGCGTGTAGCGCGGTGACCACATCGATCTGGTCGGGCAAGGCATCGCTGTGCGCGGACTCAGCCACGCTGAGGTTGAGAAACTTCATGCGATCAAAGCCCAAGCGCTGAGCCAATGCTCTAGACGATTCCACCAACTCGCTGCGCGTCTCGATGCCGTAAATACTGCCCTGCCCCAAGGCTTTGAAAAACAAGTCGTAAATGATGAAACCCAAATACGACTTGCCCGCACCGTGGTCGGCCAAGGTGGGGCCTTGCTCGCTGGCGGGTAATTCTTTCAGCAGCTTCTCGATGAACTGAAACAGGTGATACACCTGCTTGAGCTTGCGACGCGAATCTTGGTTGAGCTTGCCGTCGCGGGTGAGGATGTGCAGCTCTTTGAGCAAATCGATGGACTGGCCGGGGCGCAGGTCGAGCTGAGAAGTTGGATCTTGGGGCTTGGCCGCAGCGGCGGGTTTGTGTTTGGACATGGCTCAATTGTGCCGTGGCCGTCCGTTGTTCAGCAGCACAACCAGCACGATAGAAAACTTCCGCAGCCAAGCGGCATAGTCGGTGCGCGATACGGCGCCATCACGGCGCGTCAGCGACGTTAAGCCGAAGCGCGTATCGGCTATGCCGCTTGGCGAAGCGAACGCAAATCGTCCGCCCCCATTAATTCCGAAGACGTGCCTGTATCCCCAACGCCTTCCAACCCGCATGCCCCAACTTATTCAACACCTCAATGTTGCGTTCAAAAATCAGCGACGCATCGGGATAGGCTTCCACCGCTTTGTCAATGCTGGCTTCGCGCAGCAAGTGCAACGTGGGGTATGGCGTTCGATTGGTGAAGTTTTCGATGTCGTCCACTTCCGTGCCACCAAATTGGTAGAGCGGGTGAAAGTCGGCCACTTGCAACACGCCGTCTAACTCTAGGTCCATCAGCACGTTGTCGCAGTCGGCCAAGAAGTCGTTGAAATCCAAGAAGTCGGGCAATGCGTTGGGCGCAATGAGCAGCGTGGTGTCTAACTTGTCTGGGTCGGCCTCGGCCAAGTGCTGCAACTCTTCGTGCAACATGGTCAACACATCCGCGGGGTCGGACGAGGCGCACACGCGGTAACGCACCATGTCTTTGACCACCACTGCTTTGGCGAAGGGGCACAGGTTCAGGCCCACGACGGCTTCAAGCAGCCACTTCTGTGTGTCTTCGATGACGGTGCGCTCTTGCTCTGGCGTCAATGTGTCAGTCATGTCTTTCCTTCTTGTGCAACGCGCGGCCAATGAGATATGCCAACACCGCGCCGCACAAACTGAGTGTGCCGGTCACGGCCCACGTCCACTGCCAGCCGCCCGCGCTGGCGGCCACCCACGCCACCAAAGGCGGCCCTGCAAACTGGCCCAAAGCCGAGAGCTGTTGCATGTAGCCCACGGTGGTGGACACCGTGCCTTCGCTAGGGGCCAAACGCAAGGCACACGAAAACAAGGTGCCAGGAATCAAACCGCCCACCGCAGAGAACATCACCACACACGCAAAGCGCAACGACGTGGGTAAACCTTCACCTTGCCACACGGCATACGCACCAACCGCGCCCAAGGTCATACAAGCAAAGCCAATGCTGAGCAAGCGCTGTGCAGGCCAGCCGCGTTGCAGCAAACGGCCCGACATGATGTTGCCACTCACATTGGCCAAAGCCACGCACGCCGACAACACACCCGCCGCGCCTGCAGCCAAACCCAGCTCGGCATACACCGTGGGCAAGAAGCCCACCACCGCCAACCACTGCGACGAATACACCGCAAACGTCAGCGCCACCAACCAAGGGCCAGGGCTTTTAAGCGTGAGCGCCAAGCGCTTGGGCCATGCGTCGTTGGCGGCGTTGTGTGCAGGTGCGGGCGGTTGCACATCGGGCACACACAACCAAACAGCTACCCAAGCAAACGCGGCCACTGCACCCAGTAACCACCACCACGCAGACCAATTCAAGCCCGTAATCACCCATGGCCCCAACAGCAGCGCCAGCGCACTGCCTGTGGGCATGTAAGTACCCCACCAGCCCATGCGCCCGCTGAGCTGCGATGCATCCACCGTGCGACGAATGAGTGCCGGCGCAGGCATGACCACCAATAAAAAACCTAAACCTTCTAGCGCACGCAATACCAACAGACTTTGCGCGTCATCCACACAACCACCGCTGATGCTGGCGAACGACAACAAGCCCAAACCCAACAACATGCTGCGACGCAAGCCCAAGCTGTCAGCACTCAAGCCCACAGCAAGACCGAGTGTCATGCTGGCAATTTGCACGGCAGACAACAAGAAACCCGCTTGCACCAAGGTGATGCCCAACGCGTCTTGCAGCACGGGCAACGCAGGCGGCAACTTGCCCACATGCAGCGCGGCGCACACACCTGCAAACACGATGACCCATGAGGGATGGATGCCAAAGCGGTGCTTGCTCATGCCGTGAGGCGTGCGTGTTCACGCGTGGCGAAACGGTCGGTCATGCCAGACAAATAGTCGGCCACGGCACGCGGCACATCACTGCACTGCGCATAGGCGGCGGGCATTTCTTGGGGCTTGGCCAAGTAGACGGCGAACAGTTCTTGCACCATGGCGCGTGCGCCATCGGTGGTTTGCATGACCTGCGGGTGACGGTACAAATTGCGAAACAAAAACGACTTCAACGCTTTCGATTCTTCGTACATCTCGGCGCTGAACTGCACCAGTGCGGGGCACTGCCGAGCTTCGTCGGCACTCGCGGGCGCATGCTGCTGCAGCGCTGCGCGTGTGGCGTTGATCACGTCGTACACCTGATCGCTCAACATGCGGCGTATGGTTTCGTACAACACGCGGCGGCCTTGCAGCTGCGGGTACTCGGCCAAGGTTTGCGCGTGGTAACGGGCGAACAACGACACGTCTTGCAGCTGCTCAAGCGTAAGCAAACCAGAACGCACACCGTCGTCAATGTCGTGCGCGTTGTAGGCAATGGCATCGGCCAAGTTGCACAGCTGCGCTTCTAGGCTGGGCTGTGTGCCATTCAAGAAACGCGCGGCGATGCCGTTGGGTTCTTGCGCGTTGATGAGTTCTGCGTTGCGGCGTGCGCAATGTTTCAAAATGCCTTCGCGCGTTTCAAAGCTCAGGTTGAGTCCGTTGAACGCGGGATAGCGCTCCTCCAGCTCGTCCACCACACGCAGGCTTTGCAGGTTGTGCTCGAAGCCACCAAAAGGGGCCATGCATTCGTTCAGCGCGTCTTGGCCAGCGTGGCCGAATGGCGTGTGACCTAGGTCGTGCGCCAAGGCAATGGCTTCGACCAAGTCTTCGTTCAGGTTCAACGCGCGCGCGATGGAGCGACCTAGCTGCGCCACTTCCAACGAGTGCGTCATGCGCGTGCGAAACAAATCGCCTTCGTGGTTCAAGAAGACTTGGGTTTTATAAACCAAGCGGCGAAACGCGGTGGAGTGAACGATGCGATCGCGGTCGCGCTGATGGGGGTTACGCACGCTGGAGGCGTGGGCGGGAAGCGAGGGTTCTGCGTGGCGGCGGCCACGGGATTGTTCGGGCTGGCAGGCGTAGGGGGCGAGGTGGGTCATTGCTTTTGTTTTCTGTGCTCGCTGACGGTATGGGGGATGTGCCGCTTCTTCATGCTGGTCCAGAAATCATCAGCGGCACATCCCCCATACCGCCAGACTGCGAACGGCGTTGTTTCACTCGACTAGCTTCGCCCCTCTTATTTTTCACAGCAATCGTCGATGACTTGGGCCACCAACGCATCGGGCGCGCCGCGCACGATGGCGGTTCCGGGCTTGTCGATGAGCACAAATTTGATTTCACCAGCTTCGGCTTTTTTGTCCACGCGCATGTGGTGAAGGTATTCGTCTGCGCCGAGTTTGGGGCCGACGACGGGCAGACCAGCACGTTCGATGAGTGCGGTGAAACGCGAGACAAATGCCTCGTCCACCAAACCCAAACGCTGCGAGAGGTGCGAAGCCATGACCATGCCGCAACCCACGGCTTCGCCGTGCAGCCATTCGCCAAAACCCAAGCCCGCTTCGATGGCGTGGCCAAAGGTGTGGCCGAAATTCAGGATGGCGCGGATGCCGCCTTCACGTTCGTCTTGGCCCACGACCCAGGCTTTGATTTCGCAACTGCGCTTCACAGCGTGTGCCAAGGCTTTTGGGTCACGCGCCAACAGCGCGTCCAAGTTCATATCAATCCAATCCAAAAACTGCATGTCGGCGATGGGGCCGTACTTGATGACTTCGGCCAAACCTGCGCTCATTTCGCGTTGCGGCAGGGTTTGCAAGGTGTCGAGGTCGCACACCACACGTTGCGGCTGGTAGAACGCACCAATCATGTTTTTACCGATGGGGTGGTTGATGGCTGTCTTACCGCCCACCGATGAATCAACCTGCGCCAACAAAGTGGTGGGCACTTGCACAAAGGGCACGCCGCGCATGTAACACGCAGCAGCAAAGCCAGTCATGTCACCCACCACGCCGCCGCCCAAGGCGAACAGCACGGTTTTACGGTCCGCGCCTTTGCCCAGCAGTTCATCAAAAATCAAATTCAGCGTTTGCCAATCTTTGTGGCTTTCGCCATCGGGCAAGGCCACGGTGTGCACCTGTTTGTAAAGCGGCGCGAGGGCGGCTTGCAAGCGCTGGGCATAAATGGGGCCAACGGTGTCATTGGTCACGATGAGGGCTGCCGAAGCTTTGGGCAAATCAGTCCAAGTGCTGACAGCGTTGAGCAACTGCTCACCAATCAAGATGCTGTAACTGCGATCGCCCAAGTCAATGGCAACGCGTTCGAGGTGTGATGTGTTCGACATGGCTCAGATTCTGTGTGGGGGCGACACGCGGGGGCGGTCGGCTGGCGAAGGGGGCGAGACGGGCTTGATGTGCCCAGCGAGTTCGAGTTGCGACACGATCATGTTGACCAAGCCCGCCACATTGGGGCGACCTGTTTCGATGACGTAGTGCGCGGTTTCGCGGTAGAGCGGGTCACGCACTTCAAGCAACTCGCGCAAACGCGCTTGCGGGTCAGCCACTTGCAGCAAGGGGCGGTTTTGGTCGTTGCGCAAACGGCGAAACACTTCTTCGGGGCTGGAGCGCAAATAAAACACGTGGCCATGTTCGCGCAGGCGTTCACGGTTGATGGGGCGCAGCACCGAGCCACCGCCCGTGGACAACACACCGTGGTGGTTGTGGCACAAGTCGGCCAGCACTTCAGATTCGAGGTCGCGAAAGCGGTCTTCCCCTTCGCGTTCGAAATATTCGCGAACCGAGCAACCCAAACGGTTCTCAATCGCGTGATCCGAATCAAACAAGGGGAGGTGAAGCCGCCTGGCGCGTTGACGCCCAACGGTCGTTTTGCCGGAACCCGGCAGACCCACCAAAACCAACAACATATGCTTTCTTAACGTGCAACGGCACTGTGATCGAGCATTTTAGGCGTTATGAAGACCAGCAACTCTTGCTTCGCTTGGGCGGTGCGGCGGTTTTTGAACAAATAGCCCAGCACGGGGATGTCACCCAAGAACGGGACTTTGTACTCGTCCTCTTGCTCGCTGGTCTCGTAAATGCCGCCAATCATGACCGTGCCGCCGTTTTCCACCAGCACTTGGGTCTTGACGTGCTTGGTATCAATGGCAAAACCCGCAGGGGTGATTTGGCCCACGTTGTCTTTGGAAATATCAAGGTCGAGCACGATACCGCCCTCAGGCGTGATTTGTGGCGTAACTTCTAGCTTCAAGTTGGCTTTGCGAAACGCGAGGGTGGATGCGCCGCTGGCTGCCGCCACTTGGTACGGCAACTCGGTGCCTTGCTCGATGACCGCTTTGCCTTGGTCGGCCGTGACCACACGCGGGCTAGACACCACCTTGCCCTTGCCATCGGCTTCTAACGCGGACAACTCAAGGTTGAGAAAACGGTTCTTCGCAGAATTGAAGATGGACACCGCAAAGCTGGCCGAGGCAAAGCCGTTGAGGCTGGCAGCAGGCAAATTGACAAAGCTGCCCGAGGTGTCGAGCGCTTTGTCGGCGATGTTGAAACTTGTGCCTTGCTGCGCGGTCGGGTTGGCATTGGCGATGACGTTGGCATTGGTTGGTCCCCACACAGTCTGCGCACCGCCCTGCCCCATGCCGCCCAAGCGCACGCCGAGGGTTTGGCCAAAGGTATCGCTGGCTTGCACGATACGCGCTTCGATCATCACTTGACGCAGAGGGATGTCAATCTTGGCGATCATGTGTGCCACTTGGTCAAGGCGCTCGGCAATGTCGGTGACGAAGAGTTGGTTGGTGCGCGACTCGGCCATGGCACTGCCGCGTGTACTGAGGATGCGTGAACCACCCCCCGTGGATGACAAATTGAACGGCAAGGCGCTGGCAGGTGCCGAGTAAGCTAAACCCGCACTGCCTAAACCATAGCCTGCACCATAACCCGTTGCTGCTGGCATGGCTGGCAACACCGTGCCACCTTGAATCTGCGTGAGCACATCCACCGCCTTGGCATAGTTAAGCGTGAAGCCACGCGTTTGCATAGGCTCCAGGTTCTGTGCCGCCAGCTTGCTTTCAAACTCCAGTTTTTCTCGCGCCGCCACTTCAGCACGCGGCGCGACCCAAATGACATTGCCTTGTCTGCGCACACTCAAGCCTTTGGCTTGGGCCATGATCTCAAGCACTTGGTCCCACGGCACTTTGTGCAATTTCAGCGTAAGTGAGCCCGTCACGCTATCGGATGTGATGATGTTGAGGCCCGTAAAGTCGGCCACGATTTGCAAAGCCGTGCGCACCTCGATGTTTTGGAAATTCATTGACATCGGGGTGCCGCTGTAAGTGGACTTGGGGGCTTGGCTACGTGCGGGTGAAGCCACCATGCACAGCAGCACCAGACAACCGCACCCCACCGTGCTGCGCACGCCTGACTGAAGGATCGACCACTTGCGATTCATGGGGTTGCTTGTTGAAGCGGCAAACGCACCTCGCGGATTTGCCATTCGCCTGTCGGCGAGAGCGCCAACTCTCGCACCACCAACTGATCGGGTTGAACTGCCAACACTTTGCCAAAGTCTTGGCCCAAGTGGCTGCCTACTCGCACACGGTGCACGTTGAACATGGATGTATCTTTTTTATCTGCGTGAGGCGGCAGCACTTTGACCAAAGCTTCCAGCTCAGCCCCCACCCCAATTTGCCCCACGTACTTCAAACGCGTTCGGGGAAAAGTTTCGAGCCAGTCACGGGGGCGCAATAACTCAGGCACCACCAAGCGCGCGTAACTGGGATGTTGCTCGGCATGCTGGCGTTGTGTACTCGCCCATTCTTGGGCATTGAATGGGTCCGTGGCGCCAACGCCCTCAAGCCCCACGCTAGACAACTCAAAAGCAGATTCACCGTCCACGGACTGTGGAGCCACCGCTAGCACTTGCGCAGAGATGCCACCTCGTGGGTCAGCCTTGAGCTCAAGCGACGCCACGGTGACCCCTGGTGCAGCGCGGGGCCACTGTGCCAACCAGTTGAGCCATCCCTCCCACGAGCCTTGCACGTTGAAGTGCACAGGCAACTGTTGAATCTGCAAAGCACTCAAGCTGGTCGTCTGTTGGGGCTTGTCCATCGCCATTTGCGCCAGCTGCAATCCTTCTTGTTTGGCGAGTTGGGTAAGCACAGCCGCATCGGCAAACGATATGGTGCTTTGTCCTGACGCTTGCAACATCTGCGCGGTTTGCGCTTGCAGGACTTGGGTGGCTTCTTGCTGAGCCAAGCGTTTGGCTTGCGCTTCGGTGACTTCGGACCAGGCGTTCCAGCTCTGCACCCACCACGGACTGAGTAACAGCACACCTAAAAAGCCTGCACCGACAAAGCAAACATATTGCAAATGTCGAGGCCATAGCCACGGTTGACGCCAATCCATCAGACACCTACTTTCAAATCAGCTTCAATGCGAAATTGCCACACAGGCAAGCCAGTGGTGGACACCGCAGGCATGACTTGCAGCTGCGGCAATTCAGGGGCTTGCGCCCAAATATCCAACGCTTTGAGTTGCTTCACCAACTGCTGTGCATGGCTGGATGACAAAGCTTCACCCTGCACCGTCCAGCGCGTGCCTTGCTGCTTGACGCTGGCAACCCAAACACCTTGGGCAGATTGACTCAACACGCGACTCCATTGCAAGCTTTGCGATTGCAAATCAACGCGTGCTTTGAGCCAACGGGCTTGTTCGGACTGGCGCTCTTGCTGAGCCTTGGCAGCATCATGGGCTTTGCGGGCAGCTTCGTAAGCGCGTTCTGGTGCCAGCACATCCCCCATGTGTTGATGCTTGGTTTCTGCAACAGAGGTCACCACCATGGCAAAACTAGCAGCCAATACGGCCCCTCCCATGGCACACACGGCCACACCCAATAACCACGCACGTCGCAGCACATGCTGCGCATCCTGGTGATGTGGCAATAAATTTGTGCCATGGTTATGCCAAGCACGCAAGGCCAAACCAAATGCTTCGTTGTACTGCAACGCCAAGCCTGCACTGGCCGCGGGCAGCTGAGTGAATACATGGCTTTGTTCCACACGCTGGACGGCGTCACCCCGTGGCTCGACCACCTTAGGAGTCAAACCTGCCGCATGTGCCACCCGTTGAAGCGCTTCGACCATGGCACGAGGCGCAGCCTGGACCAAGTAGCGTTGTTGGCCTGCGGTAGCAGACTCGGCATCTGGCATGAAGTCAATGCACACCTCAGGCGCATGTGCAGGCAGTAACGACTGCACCTCTGCTTGCAACTGAAACGCAACGTCTGCATGAGATAACCCCACCGTCAATGTCACCAGATGATTGCTGACCCATGCGCCGCTCAAACCTATATAAGCTGCCTCGGGTTGGTAGTCGCCAGCTTCTAAAAAAGACTTCAGCCACAAACCCATCGCCTCCGAGCGCAGTACCTCGCCATGCGCCACCAAGCCTTCGGGTAGATTCAGACGCTCAGCACAACAGACGCTGTCGGGATGACTGGGTAAGCCGCTAAGCACCACCACGCTACAGGCATCAGGACCGACATCAAGCCCTAATACGCTCAGGCGGCGTGGGCGCAGTCTTGGCAACCATGAGGTCCAACGCATGACACTTCCTTTTCGAGACTACAGGGAGATGCCTAATTTCAACGCGTTGACACACCGCTGCGGAGGTGTTTGACTCGAGACTTTTGTGATGAAGGCGTGTTTTTATAATCCTTCTTATATATGGCGACAAACCACACTCCTGAAAGTTCGAAAGAACACACCGCCGCACCTGTTGCGCCCCGCTCTTTGTTGAGTCATGTCCTACTTTGGACCTTTGGCATTGGCGCTGCTTTGGCCGTGGTGTTGGCCCTGCTGGTTGCCGTTGCACTGGCCATGGCCTACCCGCAATTACCAGATGTCTCAGATTTGGCCGATTACCGCCCCAAACTGTCGATGCGCGTTTACTCAGTCGAGGGCACACAGATTGGTGAATTTGGCGAGGAGAAGCGCAACCTCACGCCATTCAAAGACATTCCCAAAGTCATGAAAGACGCTGTACTGGCCATTGAAGACGCGCGCTTTTACCAACACAGTGGTGTGGATTACATAGGTTTGGTGCGCGCAGGCTTAGCCAACTTGGGCCGAGCCAAAAGCCAAGGGGCTTCGACCATCACGATGCAGGTGGCACGTAACGTTTATCTGTCTTCCGAGAAAACCTTCACGCGCAAGATTTATGAGATTTTGCTGACCAGCAAGCTGGAGCACATGCTCAGCAAAGACCAAATCTTTGAAATTTATCTGAATCAAATTTATTTGGGCAACCGTGCTTATGGTTTTGCAGCAGCGTCTGAAGCCTACTTTGGCAAACCTCTGCAAAACATCAGCATCGCCGAAGCGGCCATGCTGGCAGGCCTACCCAAAGCGCCATCGGCCTACAACCCCATCGTCAACCCCAAGCGCGCACGCGCACGTCAGCTCTACATCATTGAGCGCATGGAAGAAAACGGCTTCATCACCAAAGAGCAAGCCGCCGCCGCCAAGCAAGAAGAGTTGAAAATTCGCACCGCCGCCAGCAGCCTCAACACCCATGCCGACTACGTCGCTGAAATGGCACGCCAGTTGATGTTCGCGCAATACGGCCCCGAGATTTACACGCGCGGTTTGAACGTGTACACCACCATCCGTGCAAGCGACCAACAAGCTGCCTACTTTGCGCTACGTCGCGGCATCATGGACTACGAGCGCCGACAACACTACCGCGGTCCCGAGCGCTTCATCAACTTGCCTGTCAAACCCTCGGAACTGGAAGACGCGATTGACGACGCCTTGATTGAACAGGGCGACAAAGGCGACTTGCTGGCAGCCGTGGTGCTGGAAGCCACACCGAAGAAAGTGCGCGTGATGCGCCAAAACAGTGAAGTGATAGAAATCACTGGTGAAGGTCTACAGCCTGTTCAATCTGGCTTGTCTGACAAAGCTGCACCCAATATCAAGCTGCGCCCAGGCGCCTTGGTGCGCATCACCAAGACCGCCAAAGGTGGCTGGGAAATTACGCAGCTGCCAGAAGTGGAAGGTGCGTTTGTATCCATCGACCCACGCGACGGCGCAATTCACGCGCTGGTGGGTGGCTTTGACTTCAACAAAAACAAGTTCAACCACGTGACCCAAGCTTGGCGTCAACCAGGCTCAAGCTTCAAGCCTTTCATTTATTCAGCAGCGCTAGAAAAGGGCTTTACCCCCATGACGGTGGTCAACGACGCGCCTTTGTTCTTTGATGCGAGTGTGACTGGCGGTCAACCCTGGGAACCCAAAAACTACGACGGCACATTTGAAGGCCCGATGACCTTGCGCAAAGGCTTGGCCAAATCGAAAAACATGATTTCGATTCGCGTGTTGCAAGCCGTGGGAGCGCAAAACGCACAAGACTGGATTGCCCAGTTTGGCTTTGACGCAGAAAAACACCCCCCCTACCTGACCATGGCACTGGGGGCTGGCTCGGTCACCCCTATGCAAATGGCAGCGGGTTATTCGGTGTTTGCCAACGGCGGCTACCGTGTGAATCCCTACCTCATCACCAAGGTCACCGACCAAATGGGCAAGGTACTGTCTGAGTTCACCCCACCGCCACGGGATGAATCGGCTCGCGCCATTGACGAACGCAATGCATTTGTGATGACGAGCCTGCTGCAAGAGGTCACTCGATCAGGCACCGCCGCGCGTGCGCAAGCCACCTTGAAGCGCAACGACATTTACGGCAAAACGGGTACCACCAACGACTCGATGGACGCGTGGTTTGCGGGCTACCACCACACCCTCACCGCCGTCACCTGGATTGGCTATGACACCCCGCGCAAGCTAGGCGACCGCGAAACGGGGGGTGGCTTGAGCTTGCCTGTGTGGATCAGTTACATGCAACACGCTTTGCAAAACGTGCCCGTCGCTGAGCCCGTGCCACCTGCTGGCCTGAGCCATGAAAGCGGCGATTGGGTCTACACCGAGTTCAGCAAAGGCGGAGGCGTGAGCAACCTAGGCATGGATGCCAAACCAGCTGGTGGCAACGAACAGCTGCCTGCCAATGACGAGAAGAAAAAGATTCTTGATCTGTTTAAAAACTAAAAACAAGGGCGCTGAAAGCGCCCTTGTTACTTTGTTGAATGGCCCATCATGCGCAAAAGGCCAACGCCAGCCCCGTTTGAGCGCTGGCGTCTTTGCTCAACCGCTCAAAGAACTCGCCTTGGCCTTTGGTGTCAGCCCATTGCTGCCCATCAAACTTGAAGTGGTATCCCCCTGAGCGAGCTGCCAACCACACTTCGTGCAAGGGTTTTTGCAAGTTGATGATGATCTGGCTCTTGTTCTCAAACGTGAGGGTAATCATCCCGCCCACGCGCTGGTTGTCGACATCGGCATCGCCCTCATCGTTGATGCGGTCACAAGCCAATTCAACGGCTTTTAGCAGAAGTTCTGCGCGGTCTAAAAATTCGAGATCGGTCATTACAATTTGCGCCATGGGTATTGAACAAAAGATTCTAGTCACGGGCGCAAGCCTTCGTGCATGTGTGGCCTCTGCCTTGTGCGCCAGTGCCTTACTGGTCGCTTGCGGGCAAAAAGGCGCACTCTATATGCCCAATGACCCCGAGTTCAAACAACGCGCCACTTTGCCTGAGATTGTGCGTCGCCAACTGCCAGGCAACACGGCAACGCCTACAGCCACGCCCGCCTCTGGTACGGCATCAGCGCCTGCAGTAGCCCCTCGCAAAAACACAGCAGCCGCTGCATCTTCCCCTGCCAGTGCAGCCTCTGCCGCTGGTCGTTAATCTTTTAAGAGCCGTCTCATGACACACACCACGCTTGCCGGTGCGCCTTTTGTGGCCACGCAAAACCATGATTTGTATTTGGAAGGCGTTAAGCTCGCCGACCTCGCGCGCACCCACGGCACGCCCCTTTTTGTGTATTCGAAGGCCGCCATGCTCAGCGCCCTCGCTGCTTACCAACGAGGCTTTGCAGGACGTAACGCCCGCATTTGCTACGCCATGAAAGCCAACTCCTCACTCGCGGTGCTGCAAGTGTTTGCACAAGCTGGTTGTGGTTTTGACATCGTGTCAGGCGGCGAACTTGACCGCGTGATCGCGGCAGGCGGCGACGCCTCCAAAGTCATCTTTTCTGGTGTCGGGAAAACACGGGCCGAAATGCGCAAGGCTTTGGAATTGGGCATTGCCTGCTTCAACGTCGAAAGCGAAGCCGAACTCGAAGTGCTGAGTGATGTGGCGCAGAGCATGGACAAACGCGCGCCCATCAGCATCCGCGTCAACCCCAATGTGGACGCCAAAACTCACCCCTATATTTCGACTGGCCTCAAAGGCAACAAATTTGGTGTGGCACACGAACGTGCTTTGGCGACGTACCAACGTGCAGCCAGTTTGCCTGGGCTTCAAGTAACGGGTATCGACTGCCACATCGGTTCGCAAATCACCGAGTCCACGCCATACCTCGACGCGATGGACCGCGTGTTGGATTTGGTACAAGCCATCGAAGCCGCAGGGATTGCCATTCACCACATCGACTTTGGTGGTGGCTTGGGCATCAACTACAACGGCGACATGCCACCTGCTGCTGATGCGCTGTGGGCGCAACTCTTGGCCAAGCTCGACGCGCGCGGCTACGGCCAGCGCCAGCTGATGATTGAACCTGGCCGCTCACTTGTGGGCAATGCGGGTGTTTGCTTGACCGAAGTGCTGTACTTGAAGCCAGGTGAGCAAAAGAACTTCTGCATCGTGGACGCAGCGATGAACGACCTGCCTCGCCCCGCGATGTATGAAGCCTTCCACCAAATCGTGCCAGTTTCAGCGCGTGCAGGTGAGGCTGTGACGTATGACGTGGTGGGCCCCGTGTGCGAGAGCGGTGACTGGTTGGGACGTGACCGTCAACTGACCGTGCAAGCGGGTGATTTGTTGGCGGTGTTGTCGACTGGTGCGTATTGCATGGCGATGTCTAGCAACTACAACACGCGTGGACGTGCGGCGGAGGTTTTGGTGGACGGAACTCAGGCGCATGTGATTCGTCGTCGTGAGACGGTGGCGGATCAAATGGCTTGTGAGTCATTGGTTCGCTAAGTTTTTTCTCTCGTCACTTTGAAAGCGGGCTCTTGGGCTCGCTTTTTCTTTTGGGGCTGTTTGTACGTTCGTGTTTTCACGTGGACTCTTTCGCTCCGCCACGACGATCAGCCAGCACCTGACTTGGCTCCCATCGCTGCGCGACGAATGTCGCCAAGCCAGGCGCTGACTGTTCGCCGTGGCTTCGGGTTTATTTACACGTTGGGTCAACCTCTTTGACGGCGCTCGTTTGCTTTATGAACGGCGCAAGCCAAATGGTGAGTGAGGCATTGCAATTAAAAGCAACCCAAGCTAGCGCTAATCAGCCCCCAACCACAGACCGATGTGGCTACGGGTGTGCGGCCCCTGACGATTTCTGGTACTCCAGCATGAGGAAGGGGCCGTACGCCCGTAGCCACATCAGTGAGTGAAGCCAGCAGAACGCGAAAAATGTCGCCACATAGAAGAGTGAAACAAACGCCAAGCAAGCAACACCAACAAAACCGAGGCATACACAAAAACCTCAGCAAAGTTACTCTTCCCCGAACGCATCCAAAAGAAGTGCAACACCGCCAGCACAGCCACGACATACACCAGACGATGCAGCCACTGCCAACGGTTGGCTCCTAGCCACCGAATCGCACGGTTGAACGACGTCAACGCCAAAGGTGTGAGCAACACAAACGCACTGAAACCCACCAAGATGAACGGGCGCTTGGCGATGTCCGCTGCAATATCGCCCCACTCAAACCCCATATCGAGCCAGCCGTAACAAAGCAAATGCAGCACCACATAAAAGTAAGTGAACAAGCCCAACATGCGGCGCAGCTTGGCCAGCTCTGGCAAACCAAACATCACACGCAAAGGCGTCACCAGTAACGTCACGCATAACAGACGAAGCGTCCAGTCGCCAGTGGCGCGAATTAAATACTCTGCAGGGTTGGCGCCTAGGGCGTCATTGGCAGCGCCCCATACCAGCCACGCGAAAGGCAAGCTGCACAGCAGCCACAGCGCAGGTTTAGCGCTGCGATGCTGCAAAGCTTGACGAAGCAGTGCTCTCACCTCAATACAGCTTGGTTAAGTCCATGCCCGCGTAGAGCTGGCCTACTTGGGCTTCGTAGCCGTTGAACATCAAGGTCTTGCGCTTCTTCGAAAACAAACCATCTTCGCCAATGCGGCGCTCGGTGGCTTGGCTCCAACGTGGGTGGTTTACGCTGGGATTCACATTGGAATAAAAACCATACTCTTGCGGCGCAGAACGGCCCCATGAGTTGATGGGCTGCTTCTCCACGAAACGAATTTTCATCAAGCTCTTGGCGCTCTTGAACCCGTATTTCCAAGGCACCACCAAGCGCACGGGCGCACCGTTTTGATTGGGCAGAACTTCACCGTACATACCAAAGCTCAAGAGCGTGAGCGGATGCGTGGCCTCATCCATGCGCAGGCCTTCCACGTACGGCCAATCGAGCACGCGCGAGCGCACGCCAGGCATGGTTTTGGGATCGGCTTGGGTGATGAACTCCACATACTTGGCGCTTCCCAAAGGTTCCACGCGTTTGATGAGTTCAACCAGCGAGTAGCCCACCCAAGGAATGACCATTGACCAACCTTCGACGCAACGCAAACGATAAATACGCTCTTCCATGGGGCTGAGTTTGAGCAAGGCATCGAGGTCAAAACGCCCTGGCTTTTTCACAAGGCCCTCGACCTCCACCGTCCACGGTTTGGTTTGTAAGGTGTGGGCGTATTTGGCGGGGTCTGATTTGTCCGTACCGAATTCGTAAAAGTTGTTGTAGCTGCTGGCGTCGGCATAGGTGGTGATTTTTTCCATGGTGTTGGCGCCACTTACACGGCTGACCGCGCCTGTCAACGGCGCTAACTTGCCTGGTCTCACCACAACGTCGCTGGGCGCTTGAGCAAACGCTTCACGTGCAGCCCAAGTGGCCATGGACAAGCCCGCTGCGCCAGCAGCCATTTGCTTGAGCCAGTCGCGTCGTTGGGCATACACCGCTTGCGGCGTCACCTCACTGCTCAAGGGATGCACAAAACCCGAGTCTGACGTTTTCGCATATTGATTGAAGCGCACGAGAACCCCTTTGAGCCAAAAAGTTTTCGTATTGTGAGGCAAGCCTAACTAGGTATCCGTCCACGGTGAAAAAGACCTTAGTTCAGGCAATAAAAAAGCTGGCACGAGGCCAGCTTTTTTTTGAAGAGTTGATAGCTCTGAATTAGCGCAAACCAGCGACGTAATCAGCCACCGCTTTGATTTCACGATCGTTCAACTTGGCAGCCACACCGCTCATTTGTGCGCTGTTGCCACGACCAACGCTTTGGCCAGCGCCTTTGTTACCGTGTTCACGGAACGCGTTCAACTGCGACACGGTGTAGTCGGCATGTTGGCCAGCCAAACGTGGGTATTGCGCTGGGATGCCAGCGCCTGTTGGGTTGTGGCAACCTGCGCAAGCAGCAATTTGGCGGTCAGCCACGCCACCACGGTAGATGCGCTCACCCAACACAACCAAATCTTTTTCTTTGGCAAAGTTAGCAGCCGATGTTTTAGTACCCAACCATGCGGACACGTTCTTCATGTCGGCATCAGACAAACCAGCAGCCATGCCCATCATGATGGCGTTGGCGCGCTTGCCCGATTTGAACTCTTGCAATTGCTTGACCAAGTAATCTGGGTGCTGTTGGGCCAGCTTGGGGTATGCGGGTGCGCCAGAGTTGCCGTCTGCACCATGGCAAGCTGCGCAAATGGCGTTGTAAGTGGCTTCACCTTTGGCCAAATCGGCCTTGGCAGCAGGGGCTGCGGGCTCGGCGGCATTTGAAAGGACAGGGGCCACCAATGCGGCGGCGATCAACAAGGAGGCAATCAGCTTCATATGTGTTCTTTGGTTAAAGAGTCTCAAAGACGGCGAAAAACTGTGGTGATTCTACAATGCCGTATGAACCAGCCAGACCCACACGACACCCCCGCCCCAAATGACACGCCTGAGGTGCCCGAAATCGCGGTCTTGAACGCTGAATTTGAAGCCCAGCGTGAGGCTGATCGCGCCGCCGCCAAAGCCGCTTTCGAACTCTTAAATCCCAAAGACCAAGCCAAATACGCCATGGGCTGGCTGCATACCGCCCGGTTTTTGACCACTGCGGCTCAGTTGCACCATCTACCCACTTACGATCTGCCAGAAATCGCGTTTGTAGGCCGCTCAAACGCTGGCAAATCGACCTGCATCAATGTGCTAACCCAGCAAAAGCGTTTGGCGTTTGCCTCTAAAACACCAGGCCGCACCCAACACATCAACTTGTTTGCCATGGGGCGCCAAGGCAAGACCGACGCTGTGCTGGCCGACTTACCTGGCTATGGCTATGCCGCCGTGCCGAAGCAGGACAAGATCCGTTGGCAACAAGTGATGGCCAACTATTTGCTCACACGACCTAACCTGCGCGCGGTGGTGCTGATGTGTGACCCACGCCATGGGCTGACCGAGCTCGACGAAATTTTGTTGGATGTGATTCGCCCTCGTGTGGAAGAGGGTCTGAAGTTTTTGGTTTTGCTGACCAAAGCCGACAAGCTGAACAAAACAGAAGCCAACAAGGCTTTACAAATCACCAAACTGCAAGCTGGCGGTGGTGAAGTGCGTTTGTTCTCTGCGCTGAAGAAGCAAGGTGTGGACGAAGTCGCTGCCACCTTGTATCAGTGGATGCACCCCTGACTATTCATAAACGCTTGCCTCGCCCACGGGGCGTGTTTTGAAGCGCTTGTGAACCCAGAAATACTGGGCGGGCATGTCATTGATGAGCGCCTCCAAACGCGCATTCATCAACGCGGTATCGGCCACTGCGTCGTCGGTGGGGTAGTTTGCCCACTCTTCGTGCAAAACAATCTCGTAACCTGTTTTTGTCAGGCGTGAAGTCATTGGCACCACGCGTGCGCGACCCAGCTTCGCGATTCGAGACAGCGAGGGGACAGTTGCCGCCAATTGCCCATAAAAAGGGACGAACACAGACTGCGCCAAGCCAAAACTCATGTCAGGCGACAAGTGCAAATACTCACCGCGCTTCATAGAGGCAATGATGGGTTTGATGCCATCGGCTTGCTCTAACAACGTCGCATGCCCAAACCGCAATCGACCATGACGCACCCAACGATCCACCACCTTATTTGACTGAGGCGTGGTGATGGCAGTCATCGTCACTTGATAGTTCAAAATCACGGCCACTGAACAAGCATCCAAGCCCACAAAATGCGGCACAAACAACACCGTGGGTTGACGCTCAATCAAAGCCTTGAGGTTGCCTGACATGGTGAGGCGCTGACGCAGACAATTTTCGCTCGCGTGCCATAACCAACCGCGGTCTAGCCAAGCCTGTGAGAAATACACAAACGATTCACGCGCCACGGCCAAGCGCTTGGCAGCCGTCCACTCGGGAAAACACAAACGCAAATTGGTCAGCACCACATGGCGGCGAGAACGCACAACATAAAAAAGCACATGGCCTAACAAAGCCCCTAAGGCGCGAAGCCATGAAAGTGGCAGCTTCGCCAACCCTTGTAACAACCACAATCCCAACTGAGTGCCCATGGCTTATCCTTCGCTGCGTGGCTGTTTGCCACGGGCATAGCCCCACATGTATTGACCTGGCGCATCCAGCACCATGCGCTCGACACCACGATTCACCGCCGCCGCCGCCACTTCGGGCGATACCGTGGCGTTGTACATTTCTGGGGCGTCAAAAGGGCGCATGTGCATGCAAAAGCCATGACCAGCAGGCAAACGTTCGCACCACGTCATGATGACCTGCGCCCCCGTTTGCTGCGCAAGCTTGGCCAACAAGGTCATGGTGTAGACATCGCGCCCAAAAAAAGGCGCCCACACACCCTGCCCCAAAGGGGGCACTTGGTCAGGCAAGATGGCTGTGTAGCCCCCGTTGCGTAACGTGCGAATAAGGGTGCGCACACCTGCCAATGAAGTGGGCGCAGAATCCAAATAAGGACGTGTGCGGGCATTGGCCACCAAGGGTTCTAACCATGCTTTGCGTGCGGGACGAAACAACGCCACCATGGGGCCATGCGTAGGGCCAAACTTCTCGGCAATTGCTTGCGCACCAATTTCCCAAGCACCCAAATGCGGTGACATGATGATGACGCCCTTGCCCGCTTGCATGGCCGCGTCAAAGTGCTCGGCACCGTCCCACTTCACCAAGCCCTCAAGCGTTGCACTGTGTGGTCGCATCCACACCCAAGGTAACTCAGCCAACATCGCACCAATCGCAGCAACCGCTGGGCGTGCATCACGCCACGCCACACCCGCCGCAAGCACATTGGCTTTGAAATTACGCCGATAGCTTGGCGATAACCACCACACCACCCAGCCCAGCCCAGCCCCCAAGCGCTGCATCAAAGGCAGAGGCATGCGAGCTAAGAAATGAAAAATGCGGGTGACGGCAGACATGAACTTTTTGATGACTTTGATAAATCCACTAGAATCTAGATTGTCGCCGAGTTAAAGAACTACTTGCAGGGCGACGACACACTTCGGTGTGCGGGCTAAGAGCAATCTGGGCCACTCTGCTAAAGCGTTCGCTAGGCTCCAAAGTTTTCAGGGTCGGCAACGCCGACAAACCCATTGAAAACAAGGAGCTTTGTTCATGTCTCACGACTTTCTCTTCACCTCTGAATCTGTTTCAGAAGGCCACCCAGACAAAGTGGCAGACCAAATCTCTGACGCGATTTTGGACGCCATCTTCGCGCAAGACCCGCGTTCACGCGTGG
>JACCDT010530644.1_pt1 | contig 23292 bp, 20 predicted proteins | sample 7446291 | NCBI WGS metagenome assembly JACCDT01 (sample SAMN15323446, study PRJNA562643) | freshwater metagenome | isolation source: river surface water | place: USA:Blue River Watershed | collected 2017-08-17 | reverse complement strand
TACCTAGATCTATTCCGTAACACTTAACACAGATTCCATTAAGAGTTTTACATGATAGAGGTGATCGAACTGAAACAGACTCAACACCAAGAGCTTCTACTTGTAGAGCATCTTTCTTTGTAAGTAGGTATCCCTTTTCGAATATAACTTTTCCATCCTTTACAATATCTGCTGACAAGAATCTTCCCTTGATATGTTTTGCGATTGGAACTATAGATCCAGTACTACTATGACTTCCAATAACAATTCCGTCCTTTGTTCCACAATCCTCCTCTGTAATGATAGTGTCCTGAGCCACAACGAACATCTTTCGAGTTAGATATCCAGACTTTGCAGTGTTTAGCGCTGTGTCAGTAAGACCCTTTCGTGATCCGTGAGTAGTAATAAAGTATTCTAGTGGTGTAAGACCTTCTTTTGAACAAGATAGAATTGGGAATTCGATAGTTTCTCCGGCGTTGTTTGCAATAAGACCTTTCATTCCGGCCATCTGTGTAATGTTAGACATCGCACCTCGAGCTCCAGAGTTAATCATATCAACAACTGAACCATTCTTTGGAAGAGTTTCTGGCATCAACTTTTCGATATCAGCCTTTGCTCCGTGCCAAATTTCTGTAACCATTCGTAGTCTCTCTGCCTTTGAGATAAGACCATTGTTAAAGTTTTCTACAACTGAATCTGCCTTATCTTTTGATTTAGCAAATACAGCATTTCTTCCTTCTGGAACGATGATGTCATCAATACCCCAAGTAATACCAGAGTGTGTTGCATACTGGAATCCGAAAGATTTTATCTTGTCGATAATTGCTGGAACATTTTCAATTCCATATTTCTCGATAAGATCATCTACTAGTGCAGAAATTTTCTTTCGGTTTATTTCACTGTTAATAAATACATAGTCTCGTGGAAGAATTGAGTTGAAAAGTAGTCGTCCAATTGTAGTTTCAAAAATCTTTCCATCGAACTCTGCATACTTGTCTGAATCAGAAGCTAGAACTTTTATTTTTGCGTGTACACCAACTTCTCCTAGGTCGTATGCCATAATAGCGGCGTTTGTACTTTGGAAAATTTTTCCTTCTCCCTTTTCTCCAGAAACCTCTTTTGTCATCCAGTAACATCCCAAAGTAATATCAAGCATTTTTGCTGATACTGTAGGATCTCCTGATCCCGGAGTTAGAATGTTTTTATCAGAAGCCATTATTTCTCGAGCTTCCATCTGTGCTTCGTCAGAAAGTGGTACGTGAACTGCCATCTGGTCACCATCGAAGTCCGCGTTAAAAGCAGAACAAACTAGTGGGTGAACTTGAATAGCGTTTCCTTCGATAAGAACAGGTTTGAAAGCCTGGATACCAAGTCTGTGTAGTGTAGGTGCTCGGTTTAGCAATACATATCTGTTAGAAATAACTTCTTCAAGTATTGCCCAAACTTCTGGAATACCATCTTCGATAAGTTTTCCTGCTCCTCTTATGTTGTATGCCAACTCTTTTCGAAGAAGTTCAGAAATAATAAATGGTTTGAACAACTCAAGTGCCATGTGTTTTGGAATTCCACACTGGTTTAGGTGAAGCTCTGGACCCACAACAATAACTGAACGTCCTGAGTAGTCTACTCGCTTACCAAGTAGGTTCTGTCGGAAGATTCCTCTTTTACCCTTTAGGTTATCGGCAAGAGATTTTAGTGGTCGTCTCTGTGACTGGTTAACAGCACCTGATGCAGAACCATGTCGGATAGAGTTGTCGATAAGTGCATCAACAGCTTCTTGTAGAATTCTTTTTTCGTTTCTTAGAATAACGTCTGGAGCATGAATTTCCTTTAGTTTCTTTAGACGATTGTTTCGGTTTATAACTCTTCGATATAGATCGTTAACATCAGATGTAGCGTATCGTCCTCCGTCTAGTGGAACCATAGGTCGTAGTGCTGGAGGTATAACAGGAATGTGTGTTAAGAACATCCATTCTGGTCTGATGTTTGAAGTAATCATCGCAGAAACAATACTGATTCTCTTGTTGATTCTTGTTGACTCTATTGCACTAGCCTTTGAAAGCTCTTCGTTAAGCTGACCTAGTAGTTTCTGTAGATCGATTCTTTTAAATATATTGTAAATAGCTTCGGCACCGATAGATGCTTCGAACATTGTTCCGTACTTCATTCCAAAGTTGTAATATTCAACTTCGTCCAAAACACGTCCTTCTTGGATTGATTCAATTTCTCTCTTTGCTGTTAGAAGCATTTCCTTTACAGCCTCTTTTGTCTTTTCGTCTTGTAGAGATTTTACCTTTGCTTTGTATTCAGAATCCAAATCCTTCAAGTATCGAGTTCTGTCATCTTCTGAAACTTTTGTAACAATGTAACCTGCAAAGTAAATAACTTTTTCCAGGTCAGATGTAGCAATACCCAAAACTGCACTGATTCTACTTGGCATAGACTTTAGGAACCAGATGTGTGACACAACTGTTGCAAGTTCGATATGGCCCATTCTCTCTCGTCTTACAATAGATCGTGTGATTTCAACTCCACATTTTTCACAAACAATTCCCTTGTATCGTATTCCTCGGTACTTTCCACAGTAACACTCATAATCCTTGTCTGGACCGAAGATTTTTTCATCGAATAGACCGCTTTTTTCTGAACGTTGTGTTCGATAGTTGATAGTCTCTGGCTTTGTAACTTCACCAAAAGACCACTCCTTTATTCTTTCTGGAGACGCAACACGTAGTGCTATTGTCTCGAAATCGTTTGAATCTGTTGTTGTTCTTGTTTTCATAGATTTTATTATTATTGTGGTCTATTAATTGTTACTAATTGCATTACCATGACTGTCTAGCAAATCTTTCGACCCTTTCTTTATCTGAACATCTAGTGCCAAACCTCGAAGATTGTTCAAAAGCACGTTAAATGATGCTGGTGTGTTGAGCTGTGTAATAGGTAGACCTTTTACAATAGCGTCGAATGCTGCAGATCTTCCCACAATATCGTCTGACTTAATTGTCAAAATTTCTTGTAGTGTATGTGCTGCTCCGTGACCCAATAGTGCCCAAACTTCCATTTCTCCAAATCTCTGTCCTCCGTTCTGAGCTTTTCCTCCCAAAGGTTGCTGAGTAATAAGTGAGTAAGGTCCGATAGATCGCATGTGGATCTTGTCCTCCACCATGTGGTGAAGCTTCATGATATACATGTATCCAACAGCAATATTCTGAGCAAAAGCTTCTCCAGTTCGTCCATCGAATAGTTTCATCTTTCCATCTTCACTGAATCCAGCTTTCTTTAACTCTTCCTTGATTTCATCTCCTGTCGCACCTGCAAATGGAGGAACGATAGCTTGGTACCCAAGAGTGTGTGCAGCAAGACCCAAATGAAGTTCAAGAATCTGTCCTAGGTTCATACGTGAAGGCACTCCAAGTGGTGTCAAAATAACATCGATAGGAGTTCCGTCTGCCATGTATGGCATATCTTCCTCAGGTAGAATTCGAGAAATAACTCCTTTGTTTCCGTGTCGTCCAGCAAGCTTGTCTCCAACAGAAACGTTTCTTAGTTGTGCAACTTCGATATGGATTCTCTTTATGATTCCAGAATCTAGTTTGTCTCCTTTCTCTCGTGAGAAAATCTGAACTTTGATAACTCGTCCTCGCTTTCCTCCTTCCATTCTCTTTGATGTATCTTTTACATCGTGAGCTTTTTCACCGAAGAGGCTTCTAAGTAGTCTTTCTTCTGGAGTAAGCTGTGTCTCTCCCTTTGGAGTAATCTTTCCAACTAGGATGTCTCCTGATCGTACTTCTGCACCAACCTGAACAACACCGTCTTCTGCAAGATTCTTTAGTTTACTTTCTCCAACGTTTGGAATATCGCAAGTTGTAACTTCTGGACCAAGTTTTGTGTCTCGAACGTTAACAACGAACTCTTCGATATGAATAGATGTAAATTTACTATTCTTTACAACTCTTTCTGAAAGAATGATAGCGTCTTCGTAGTTTGAACCACTCCATGACATGAATGCTACCAACATGTTCTGACCGATAGCTGACTGGCCATTTTCTGAAGCACTTGTGTCTGCAAGAATGTCGCCTTTCTTTACTTTGTCTCCAACATCAACAGATGGTCTCTGGTGGAAAGCTGTAAATCCGTTTGTTCGTGAGAATTTAACAAGGTTATACTCATTTTCTTTACCTTTTGAATTTTTTACTACAACCTTTACTCCGTCTGAGTGTGTAACAGTTCCATCTTCTTCTGCAATAACAAGTCTTCCAGTATTTTTTAGCGCATCAGATTCCATACCTGTAGCAATAAGTGGGGCTTCAGGAATAATACAAGGTGTTGCCTGCTTCTGCATGTTTGATGCCATCAATGCTCTACTTCCTTCGTTGTGGTTTAGGAAAGGAATCATAGAAGTTGCAATAGAGAATGCTTGGTTTGTAGCAACGTCGATATATTCAACTTTCTCTTTTGGAACTGCTGTTGGAACTCCGTCTAGTCTAACCTCTACTTCGTCTGCCAAAATCTTTCCGTTAGCATCTACTGGTGTAGCAGCGTGAGCAATAACAAACACTTCTTCTTCAGATGCGTTCATGTATACGATCTCGTCTGTAACCTTTCCGTTCTTTACTTTTGCATATGGAGTTTCGATCATTCCAAAACTGTTGATTCGAGCATATACAGATAGACGTAGAACTAGACCAATGTTTGGTCCTTCTGGTGTATGGATAGGACAAAGTCTTCCATAGTGAGACTCGTGAACGTCTCGAACTTCGAATCCTGCTCGTGTTCGGTTTAGTCCTCCAGGTCCAAGTGCTGAAAGTGTTCGTAGGTGTTCAATTTCTGCAATAGGGTTTTCCTGTAGCATGAACTGTGACAACTGGTTTGTTGTAAAGAATTCTTTGATTCTCGCCTGTAGAGGTTTTGGAGAAATAAATTGAACAGGAAGTGTTACGTCTGTATCAATAGTAGACATTCTGTTCTGAATGTTTCTCTTGATCTGTGCCATACCAGTTCGGATTTTCTGCTGGAAAAGTTCTCCAACAAATCGAACTCGTCTTGAACCTAGGTGGTCGATATCATCCTCCATTGCGTTTGGAGTATTGTTTAACATCGCAATGTTAGAAATGATAGTTACAATATCATCTATATTAATAGTCTTTCGCTTTAGCTCCTTCTCATCCATTTTCTTGCCGAATCTCTTGTTGAATCTGTGTCGTCCAACAGGTGAAAGGTCGTATCTCTCACTGTCGAATATAGAGTCGATAAATTCCTTTGCATTTTCTGCAGAAGCTAGATCTCCGTCTCGAAGTCTCTTGTGGATGTCTATATATGCTTCGTCTACTGTCTTTGTATGGTCCTTTGCAAGAGTCTTTTCGATAGACTTCAGAGCAAACTCATCTCCAGCGAAAAGTTTTTTTATAGCATCGTTGTCCTTTGCACCCAAAACTCGAAGTAGTGTTGTTCCAGCAAACTTTCTCTTTCTATCTATACGTACAGAAATAACTCCTTCTGCATCTGACTCGATTTCGATCCAAGCACCTCGTGAAGGGATTATTTTACCACCGAAGAACTTTCGTCCTTTTATTTCGCTTGCAGTAAAGAACACACCGTATGAACGTGCTAGTTGAGGGACTATAACTCTCTCGATACCAGAAACAATGAAAGTTCCGTGAGATGTCATAAGTGGGAAGTCCGCCATGAAAATCTCCTGTTCTTTCTCTGTACCAAGAATATGGTTCTTTAGTTTAACTTTAACTTTTAGAGGGGCATCGTAGTTCAACTTGTTGTCCTTTGCATAGTACTCGTCGTACTTTGGCTGTGCCAACTCAAAACCCGTAAAATCCAGTGTAAATTTCTTTTCAGAAAAGTCTTTGATTGAAGAAAACTCTTCAAATACCTCTTTCAGACCTTTTTCTATTAACCATTTAAATGAGTCTGTTTGCGGTTCAACAAAGTTTGGTGTTTCCACCATAGACTTTTTGAAACGGCCGAAAGACTTCTGTGGACGTGCAGTTGTTTTGTTCATAAAAATATGTGCTTATTTTTGCCAAAATCCCCTCAGATTTTGACACTCTTATTAATAAAACAAAAAACAAAACAAAAATAGGCCCTTCCCTCAAAAGGTCTATTAATTGTTATTATTTTTTAGCGATTTGAACCCAATCTAGTAGCGGAACTTATTAACCATACAAGAAAGAAAACCCTCTCCCTTGTAATTCCACTTCGCGGACAAAACTCAATCGTGTGAAGTTAAATAAGAGTATACGTCAAGTAGGTATATTTTGTCAACAATATTGTCAACAAAGTTATCCCCTTACTATTAACATCACGTTTGACAGGCTTAATTTCCGACTTTTAGTTACTTTCTATATACAACCCTACCCCAGGTTTTATTACAAAAACCCGACTTTCTCGGGTTTTTGTAAATTTCGACTAGTTTTTGGCCCCTTGCTAGATAGCGCCCTCCTTTTTGAGAATTGTTATCTTATTTTTAACCCCTCTGTTATACCCACCCATACCACCATCTGAACGGATTATACGGTGACAAGGAATGTTTGGATCAAAGTTTTTACTCAAAATATTTCCAACGGCTCTGACAGCTTTTTCGCTACCAGCTTTCCTTGCAACTTCTTTATAAGTCAGTACTTTGCCTTTTGGTATCTTGCGCACTACATCTCTTACTTTATCTGCAAAAGTTTTATTCTTTTTTATCATTCTCCAATAGTTTATACAAAGTACCTGTAATAAGTAGAGAAATTGATCCTAGCAAAATCAAAATCCAGGGATTCTCTTTAAAAAATGGCATCTCGTCAGTTATCAACTCAAACCCATGTAGAACAGCAGCAAGACTGAAAGTTAAAAGGAATGCAAAAAGTAGTGGATACCTATTTAATACAGGTTTTGTATATTTCCCTGCTTCATCATGAAGATTTTTAATTAACCTCTCTATTTCCAATATTGGATCTTTTTCCATATTTATATTTTATCACAATTTCTATTTCGCAATATCAAATACCTTTATTTTTGATACAGCACCTGAGACAAGTGTTACTTGTGACCTTGAAACATAAAAATACTCTGCTAAAGTTTTTATCACGGCATCATTTGCTCTACCCTCGACAGGTGGTTCCTTTACAAAGACAGTATAGTAGTCGTTTAACCTTTCATCTGTCTGCAAAAGTCGCTGGACTGGTTCCAGCACTTTGTTTTCTTTACTCCCCGCTTTCACTTTTACAAAAATCCTCATTTACTCTAGTGTAAACGATGCTCGTATTTTGTCACCTTCCCAGACGCCCTCTTTTTTACGAATATTCTGTTTTATAGAAAGCAGATATGCTCCAGATTCCTTGTGTGGAAACAAAGCAGTGACCCAAGAACTTTTTCTTAAAGTGACTTTTACTTTGATAAAACCAGCACCGTATCTTTTACCGACACCTTTTACCTCTAGTGAAAGTTTTTTAGGCAGAGTCACAAAATGCCAACCCATGTCCCCCGGCCATTTCCAAACTTGCGATGTGAATGTAAAAACTTTTTTCATAAATTGTAATTTCTGAGGATTTTTGTTCGAGTTCAAGGCGCGACGTTTTGTTTGTGACCAAAGTGTACATTTAGTACCCTGCGGGAGCAAACAAAACTAGCAACGCAGAAATCGGACAAAAATACCAGAAATTTAGTACTTTCGGATTACACCCTTTACAATCGCTGCCACCTTCAAATCATACTGTGGGTATATCGGCGCATAGTTTTTGTTGGCTGGTTTTAGATAAATAATATTTCCCTTCTTTTTGAAGTATTTCATTGTCCAACCACCATCCACTTCCGCGATAACTATGTCTCCATCTTTTGGATCCCCTCTGCGTTCAACTAGAACCAAGTCACCTTCGTGGATACCTTCGTCTATCATAGAATCACCTTTTACTTCCAGCAAATATACCGAACTCTTTTTACCACCTATCAAGTATTCTTCTAGACTCAGTGTGTCTGTACCTTGTTCTACTGTTGTAGGTATTCCGGCTTCAACAAGTCCCAAGAGTGGAACTTCACCAAAAATTTTCATTGGAGTGAGTTTGCCGTTTGTATCTTTGTCTACAATTCCATCATCAACAAGTTTGTTGATCAGTTTGTAAACAGCGTTTTTTGATTTGAAACCAACAAGAGACATTATTTCGTTGTACCCAGGCATTCGTCTGTTCTTTCTGTAGAACGAAAGTATCTTGTCTCTGTATGTAGAATATTTTTCGTTACTCATGTTCTATGCAAAGTTAAATGTTCTCACCATCCAGTTTGATTTTGATCGTTTCATATTTGCTAGACTTGCAAGCACAAACTTGTGTCGTCTTGCTTCTACACCATATGACAGACCACGGACGATTTTCATATCTATGATTTCGTTTAGAACTCGCAACTCTTTCTTCAATGACTTTTCGAAATTTTGTTTACTCATTTTTTTATAATTTTATTTAAACCCTAATAATTTATTTTGTTATCTTTTTATTATAGGTGAACTTGAGTTCACCCGCAACTTTTTTGTAACAAAAACTGTGGATAAACGTCATGATAAATGGAAACATATGTCGCGAACACTGAGTTTACTTAAAGTTACAGAGTCTACATACGAACGTATTCGCTATGGTGCCTACGTGATACGAAGAGTACCGAAAAACTGGGAGATCGGCATCGATAGCGAATTCGATGTAGTGTCAGAAAAAGAGAGACGACCACTACCAGTTGTTGTGCTGTACACCTGTGACTTGGAAGGTTACACAAACGCCGGTATTCGTCGCATTCGCTGAGTTCTTTCCCACGAACCCACCTAACACAAAACCCACCGGTTGTGTCGGTGGGTTTTGCTTATAAATATTCAATAGAAATTATCTACTTATGTACATCATTCCCTGTCCTGATGACCAACCACCAGTTGTGTCATACATCATTGGCATTCTGTGACCATATCCATATCCGCCGAACTCCATTGAAGCTTTCATCTCACCAATTCTCATTCCGATTGAGAATACCCAAGTGATGATAATAATTCCTAATATCCATCGAATAAGATGTCGTCCGCCGAAACCGCAACCATGTCCGCACTTACCACATCTTCCATTTCCTGATCCACAAACGTCGCACATATTTTGATTATTTCCTTCCATTTTAATTTAAGAATTATTTTTTTAATAAAAGAATTATATCACAACAAACTCTTTGTTAATGTTAGTACAACGTGAATTACTTTTTTGTTACATGTATAAATTTATAAATGCACAATGATTGACACCCACCATTTATCGTGATAATTATATATCGGACCCGAACGGGGTTGCTCATTCACCATTCTAGGAGTTTTGATCTTGAAGATGATTTCTGTTTCACCCAAAGCCATGCAAGCTCTTCTTGATGGCGAAAAGGTGTCTGTGCCTAGCAGTCGGCACATCCCCTTGGCACCTGGACAACAAGTGATTGCCACGCCTGATGTCAGAGCGCTCATCGTTCACGTCGGCGCAGACGTCACCGAGCTCGTCGCAATCCTCTAGATGGCAAGCCCGCTACCAACACATGTTTGGAGCGGGCTTTCCTGTTATTAAATTATTATAAAATAGTACTTGACAAGTATATCATAGTATGCTATGATATATAACGGAGGTAAAACCTATGCCAGGATTGAATTCACAGAGGGCAAGGCTGGCACGCTACGGGCGTGCCCTCGGGCACCACATCTCGGGAGCGGTCACAACACGCTCACCGATCGAACCGGTGCCGACGCACATCAACAAGCCGTGGAGAACACCCACGAGACGACTGGGTGGCTGGAGTGCGACAGCGCTCCACCTCGCCCCGCCCGTCTACCGCTTCGAGCGCGAAAGCTAAAGCGCTCAGTCGCAACGACCCCAGCAATCCCGCCAAGAATCCCCACCATATAAGGCCACCATTTCGAAAGAAGTGGTGGCCCCTTCCTTTTATTCGATTCTTTCTCAAATCTTTTAAACTTTGACTACTTATCAACACCAATATTTTTATTAAAAATATCAACCCATTTTTTCACCACCTTGTAATCCTTTTCATTATTTTTTCTAAACTCTTCTGGATTTTTAAAATACACCTTGGCAATTTCCGGCCAATACTCAACAACTCGAACATAATTCAAATATTGCTCTGATTTCTTTTCATCGCCAGCATCTATACCGTTAAGATGACTCTTCAATCCTTCCATAGTTATACCTTCGACATATTCTGAACGATACCTGTCCTGATTTTTCACAAGAGACATAATGTCAAACAGCATTTCTACTCTCTGTGCAGATGTAAGAAAATTATTATTGTTCCAGTCAGCAGTATGCCCTATTTCATGTTCAAGTATATCTATAAAAACATCCTTATCTATTCCAGTCGTTGGCAAATTTATTTCTATTGGTATACGTCTATCTTCCCCACCCTTTATTAAAGTATCCATATCAAAACTACGAGTTTGTCCCAAAATTTCTGTGTTTCCTACAATATTTGATTCAGGAACAAACTCAATAGCAGAAATTAAATTATCGATAAATTTTTCTGAATATCTTTCGTTCAAAAAAGACCTCAAATCTGAATCTGAAAAATTGGGAATCAAGTCAATATTTTTGAATAAGGTTTCTTTGTCACCCTCTGGGCTATGTATTTCCCATCTTTCTCTGTAAGCTTTAGAAACAATAGAGCCTAAAGTCAAAACTTGTGGGCCATTTTTACTCATAAAAATATTTGGCTCATCTTTGCCACCCTCAAGTTTCTTAAATGTATCTATATCTTGCTTAATACGATGTAAAGACAAAAAACTTTCGACGGCAGGTCCGAATTCAGACTCTATTTGTTCTAACCTTTTTACAAGATCTTCATTTACAACCGATTCCATTTTGTGAAAGTCAGAAACTCTTTGTGCTTCAACAGCACTACTATCAGAAATTTGATTGATAGTCTCATTTACTCTAACCTGTGCCTCTGCATCTTTTTCTGGAGCGTATGCAAGCACTGCCGCCACTACCATTTTGCCTATATGTTTTCTTAGCCACTGCTTAGCTATTGAAGGCTTATCGACAGACTCATTTTGTGGGACATCTACAATTGAATTAAACTTTTCCATTTTATAAATTAGTTAGATATGTCCCGCGGACTGCCAAACTTGAAGAGATTTTATTGGAAACAAAAGCATAACAATATTTAGTGTCAGATTGTCTCTAACCCACAACAGACATCCGACTTCCATTGCGATAATAAGAAAAACAGAAACCCAGAATTTTGAATACCTAGAAATAAAGAAACCAATACCAGCGAACACGACATCCGAAAGGGAGTTAAGCACACTGTCACCGACATAACCCAGAGAGATAGTTACAGAACGATACCTGTCTATTATTATCGGAGAGTTTTCCAAAAGTTCCCAACCGGCTTCCAAACCGAGTGCCATTACAAACCTGTATCTCATCGGGATCTTGCGAGCAAAAAGCCAGAGCAATGCGTAGAAAAGCATTCCGTGGATTATATGAGAAAAAGTATATGCATCCGCAACACGTTGTGAATTTTCCGCACTCCACACACTACCCTCCCACAAACCAAACTTTCCATCAGGACCGAGCAGCGACCGTCCAGTAAAATATTCAAAAGCTCCAGTCACAATAAAAATGACAGCAGTCCAAAAGATAACCCAACGATACTCTTTAACAAATGTGGAAATATTTTGCATGTGATAATTATATCACCTCTAGTATTTTATTTTATAAAAGAAAATGCCGCTATTAGTAGTGATACCTACAAAAGTAGAGCTCTACATGTTTAGAGGTAAATAAAAATATTAACTAATATGCATTTAAATTTATATCTCTCTTATGCTAAATAGTTTGTATTCGACGTCATTTACACTATCATTTCTTATAAAAACAGACACTCCTGGGTCAACAAGTATTTTGTTTTCAGGATATCCACAAATTTTCTGTATATCGATATCGGAATTTTGAGACCAGTTACCATTATCTATGTATTCAGCAATTTTTTCCCAACTACCACCATCTTTTCCGTCAGATAGATCTCTGTATAGTTCAAGTCTAACTGATTTATTATCTGAATCATTCTTAACTATAAACTTCATTCCAACCCATGTATTAGTTGGCATTGTTCCATCATTAGTATTCCATCTTACTTTATTGCTTTCAGAAGGTTTGTTAGAAGAATAAGAGACTTCATGTATTAATTCTTTTTGTAAAACTGCTCTTCCGTCATACAGTAGTCTTCCATAATAAGTAGCCCCAAGACATGGAGTTTCAGTGGTAACATCTTGGTGATTGCTTCTTGCACCTATAACTATTCCTTGTGAGCTTAGATATCTGGATTCCGATATTCTTTTTGAATATACTGTAACTTCTACATCACCCCATGTTTTTTTCTTTAACTCGTCGTAGATATAGATTCTTGGGGAATCTCCTTTTAAATGAGCGAGTCCATTATTATCTATATTTAGATAGCCATCTCCTCTTACAATAAGTTCTTTGTCTGATGGATTTCTATCTCCACTTTCAATTTTTTTAGCAGATTCATTTTCCCAATTTGAATACCATGTTCTACCTCCTTGTTTTGTTGGGTATATCATTTTTATTCCATCATTTGATGCTGGTTGATTTGGTAATTCTGGTTGAGAATCAAAATAAAGATATCCCAAAATAGTCAAAGCTAGAATTACAATAAGTACTACTTTTAATCTAGTTATCTTTTTTGAGTTACCTAAATTTTTATAAGAAAATGCCATATGTTCATCATAACATTATTAATTCTACTAGGTAGGGGGGTTGTTGAAATTTCTAGAGTAAATTGACTTGGTCTAGCATCATTAAATACAAAATTTGTTGCTGGTACATTGTTTTCTCGGTCTAACTCAGATAGTGTGACCACCTTGATTCCTTGTTTTTTTATATCTTTAATTGTTGATTCAAAATCACTACGTGAGTATTCAGTGTGTACAGTAGGTTTGCCTGGTGAAATTTTATGGAACATTAGTAATAGTGTTTGATTATATTTAATTGCATCACTAACTGCATTGTGAACATCTAATGGTGTAGTGTTGTTGCTATAAATTGGAAGAGTCGTAACAGAAAATGGATTCGCAAAAGGTGATGAACCTGGGGCATCGATTGTTGAGCGAGCAAATTTATAATACTTTTCCACTATTTCATCCAAGATGTTATCTCTACTACCGTCAGGATAAATATACCAGTTAGGTGCTGAGTTGATATTGTTTCTCATTAAGTAATACAATGCATCAGTTAAGTCGTCTTCAAATTCTTTTACATTATCAGTGTTAATGTATTCTTTAACAGCGTCCTTATGTAGATTAGAGTGATTTGCGATATCCCAACCGTAGTCATTTTGCAACTTTTTTAAATCATCAAGTGTCAGGTACCTCTTAGTTCCTATACTGCCAGTAACAATAGCAACATTACCCTTTAGTCCATATTTTTTCATGATTTCTGCAGCGCCTAAAACAGAATCCCAGCCATCATCAAAAATAACAATTACTCTTGGATTTTCTTGGTCTGGAGCTAAAGAAAAATCTTTTAAACTAACCGTGACACCATTATTGTTTTTTGATGTCACAGTTATTTTAACTTTATCAATTTTTGACCAATCAAAAGTCTTATCGTTCATTACCCAACCACCTAGGATATCTTTTCTTAACTCTCCTTTGGCAACACCAAACTGTATCCATTTTCCATCTTGGTTAACTGTTTCAGTTACAATAAAAGATTTCACATTAATCTTTGAATATTTTTCCCAATTGTCATTTGATAAATATAGATCGAAACCCCGCAAATTTTGTGAACGATCAACCTTAAACTTAAAATATATATTCTGCTTTGATAAATCTAGAGCTGTATCTATCGATGCCTCAATATGAGAACCGTCTTTTGGAGATACTAGTTCTACACTCTTTTCGTTAGTATTAAAGGAAACTGTACCAGCATTCTCTGAATGACTAGGGTTTAATACTTTGTACCAGTTACTATATATATTTAAGTCAGTTATTTTCTTAAGAACAGTATATATGTCCGCTGGATTGAAGTTTTTATTTACCTCGATATTTTTATCGATGTTAGCTGTTTCATTAATTTTTATCGAGTAGCTATTTTTACTTGTTTTAACAGTAATAATATTATCTTTGAAATTTATATCCGCAACATTTTTACCTATACTAATTGCAGTTACATATGAAGCCTTTTTACCTTTCTTTTTATAAGATATTGAATAACAAGGAATAAGAACTTTGTATTGTTCAGAACATACACCATCAGGAGGGGTAATCTGATTTATGGTCTTATTTAACTCAATGCCATCAGTAATAAATTGGTGAATATTTATTTTCTGATCTGGCTTATTTCCTTGCGCTATTAAGTTTAAATCATCTGTTGTTATAATTGCACCAGGAAAAAGGTGAAACATCTGTTCATAAGTATGTGTCGTATCAGATTCTAAACTATCCAGTACTATTATTGTTGATTTTTCAATCATCATGATAGCTCTCTTGTGGTAAACTCCATCATTTAGATTATTTTCTGCACTTTGGTAAACATATCCATCACCCTCAACTAATTGTCCAGCATAAACACTTTTATATTTCCCCATATTCTGATCTTTTCCATCCACTACAACCGTGTTGTGTGACCGAGTTCCATGAAAGTATGATCTATATTGTCCATTTTCATATGTGTAAAGTCCTGAATCGGGCATAAGTGGAATTCCTGCTCCAAATAGACTAAAACTAAGAGCATCAAAATCACTATGATTAGTTCTGTAGTCGCCAACATCAAATATTAATTGAGTTTGATTTACAAAATCCTCACCTTTCTCCCAGCCAGAACGCATAATAGTTTGCCCACTAATAGGGTAATAGATATTTAAAGCCTTAGGCTTGATACCACGATCTCCTTGAGTCAAAACGTATAAAAGGTTTGGATTATCTTCTACAATTTCTCTGTATTGTCCAAATAAATTAATCTGTCTACTGATTGAAGCCCCTATGGTAGGCACAGATGAATCAGGTTGAAGTATATATGTTGCATATGAGATCATCTTATCTATTTTTTCTTCAGAAAACCCTTCAATCGTTAAATCATTTTGTTTTAAGTATCTATTGATTTCAAGAAATTTTTCTAAGACATAGAAATGATAGTATGGTGAATTCTCAACTAAAATACCATTATCATCAATAATATTTACTTCCATTTCTGCTATGCGTGCTGATGATAATTTTAGCCAGTCATCAGAATTCGGCATGTCTGGAAAATTTATCGATAGTAAATATAAAGCAGCTGATTGGTCTAAACCGTGGTTGTAGTCATTCTCAAAGTGTGCGGGATCAGCAAGAAAATCACCGTGTATTTTCAGTGCTTCAGTTATTTTTTTATTTAGCTCCTCAGGTAGACTATTCTTATCGAGTAGTTTTTTGTAAACGTTTACAAGTGTCATTGTTCTAAACGATACACCATGAAGATCCCAAGAATATTGGGCTGTCATTCCATTGTCGATAAATGATTCAGTTATTTCTATTAGTTTATTTTTATATTCAGGTTTTCCTGTTTTTTCCCAAGCAAAGAGCAAGTTTCTTACAGGTTCTAGGTTATAAAAATTAAAACGCCAATATATATCATCATAGCTGTTTTCTTTCCATGTTATTTTATCTATAACTACTGGTTTAAAACGACTAATCTCATATTCATTTTTCAAAATTTTATCTGCAATAATTAAATCACCATTTTCTATACCAGAATATATAATTTCTTTGCCATATGTGGGATTTTTGTAACGGTTTCTAGCCTTTTCTAATATCTTACTTCCGTATGGATATAATATACTAATAAATAACATCAATATAATTGTAGTAGAAAGTAGATATGCAATTTTCTTTTTTTGTTCATTCATAAAATTAACGGGTGCCCCACTTGGTATCATTTATGCGGATAATTGCATATGGCATCTGCCAAATCATGAAAACTGTATAAAAAATAGAGAATAACGGCATGTAATAAAAGTATTTTTCCTTTTGCATAAAATATAGGAATAACCCAAATAATAATCCCAATATTGTTACTCCAAATATAAAAGCTAGAAAATATATATAGTTTAGTTCAATAATACTTTTGTATATAACTGCACCAACTACAATTGGTCCTAATGTAGGAAGAATTAAATTTATATAAAAAGATAAGGATGCAAAAGGGTGCTTTTTCCACATAAATGATGCAGCGACTGATCCTTCACGAATCCAAGATTTTTTCCATCGAAGTTGTTGTTTTAAGAATTTTAAGTATTTGTCAGGAACAATGGTTTCTGCTTTTGCATTCTGACAATACTCGACATTCCAATTTTTTAACACAAAATTAGTTAGACTTCTGTCATCCCCAAAAGTGCTTTTGGTGCCCATAAACATTTGGTTCTGCCATTTAGATAGCACAGGTAATATTGCTTCTTTTCTATAAGCAGAAAAGCAACCGGGACAACAAGTTACGACTCCAAAATGACTCTCACAGACTTTAAAAATATCATATGATACAGCATAGCGTATAGATTGCATTTTTGTTAGTGCATTTGTATTGTGATTTGCAACTTTGGTATTACCAGATACAGCACCTACTTTTTGATCAGAAAAATGGTGTATTAATAATTTCAGAGCATCTCTTTCTAGAAAACTATCTGAATCAACAAAAACAATGATCTCATTTTTTGCGTAGGAAATTCCCTCAGACATGGCTTCTCTTTTTCCTTTATTTACCCCAAGTGAAATTGCTTTAACCTGGTTTTTACCGTAAAAATCACTAGCACGCTGCATCTCGTAATAGGTTTTATCTGTTGATCCATCGTCTACTGCTATACATTCCATTCTGGCTGGGTAGTCTGACTTCATGCACGTTTCTATGGTTTTATATATAGAATCTTCTTCATTTTTTGCCGCAATAACAAAACTTACTTTTGGATACTTGTATTTAGTGCCTAATACTTTAAGGTCTGATTTTTTATTGTCGTATATAAAAGCAACTGGAAGTCGAGATATGAGAAAAAGTCCTCCAAGTAAACTATATATATACGCAAAAAACTGAAAAGGGTCATCCATTCCTGTATTACCAAAATAGACAACTTTGTAGAGTATTACAATTGATAACACTAAAAAAAATAAGATAAAGTTTATAAATGATGAAGCTTTTTCAAAAATCCACCAATATTTATTGGTCAGATTTAGTAAAAATTTGTAGTATCTATTCATAAATATAATCTGGCGTTTCTTAGGTTTAGAAATTTAATTCCAAAATAGCTAGTTTATTAAAACAAAAAATCCTGTACGTTTAAAGAATTAATCAGATAGTATCATATTTTTATAGTGATGTCAATTAAAAGAACCTTCACAATTTTGATGAAATCCGACGTGAAAGTTTTAAAATGTGAGAAGCCTTATAAGTATAAGGTGACGAAAATTTTCAAACTTAGAACAAGTGGTTCGCCAAATTTGGAAGTTCTACAAAACGAAAGCCCCGGGTGGTGTACACCACTCCAGGACTCGGACTTGCGGACTTCTTGGTAGAGGGCTAGACTAGACCACTACCATCGCTGTCGTCGCCATGATGTTCGACGACGGGGTCGATACGAGGACCGGCCATAGCTGGATGCTCAACACCCTCCATAATGTCCGGCGATACAAACCGAAATCTTCCACAGACACTAATGCCGATGATCTTGCCATCTACGAGAGTTGTTGGAAAGCGAAATGCTGAGACTTCTACCTCGGCCCCAGCCTCCACTTGATTGGGATAGCCAGCCAAAATGGCTGTAGCTAACCTGAACTTCTTGCCAGTGTAGAACTGCCGATCCTTGCCATCTTCATGGCTACGAAGAATCGCCCCAGTAATACTGACGACCCCATCTTCCTCCTCCACGTCGATAGTCCAGCGTCTCTTCATAAGTTCCTTTCTGCGGAGTCTTCCGCTCTGGAACAAATAGTAAATAATATTAGCCTACTGTCAAACAGTAGCTATTTTATTAGTTTAACCAAAACAGGGTAAACTCTATCTGCGATTTTCTGATAACCCAAGTCGTTTGGATGCACAGCGTCCGACATGTATTGCATATTTGTGATGAGTCCAGACAGCACGTCAGAAACATATGCTGTGTGGTACTTTGAACTTATTTTTTCGAACTCAGTATCGAACTTGTCATTCAGAACTCCACCACGTACACCCAAAAGTAGAACCACAGAACCTTTGCTTTGGATTTTCTGTATTATCTCTCCCAAATTTTTAAATGTTTTTTCTATTGGAACTTTTTGTAAATAATCGTTTCCACCCAAAAGAAGTATCACTACTTTTGGGTTATATTTTTCAAGTTCGTTTATTCTATCCAATGCGTTTTGTGTTGTGTTACCTGGAACACCAAGGTTTACTATCCTCTCGTCTATTTTGTCTGACAAAAGAGACACAAAGTTTTTGTCCTCGCTCGATGCTCCCTGACCAAAAATTAGACTGTCTCCAAAAGCTACAATATCTTTGCCTGCAGATGGATAGTTTTTTATACTTTCTGCTTTGAAAAACTTTGTATATACAAAAAATATAACTAAAAGGGAAATAATAAAAAATATTGTGTACCTGACTTTTCGGTTCGAAATATCCATAGCTTAATTTTACATCAAAAAACTATATCTCGAAACTACATTCTGTGTGTTCAAAGTCCTTTAGGAACTTTTCACAGAAATTATTCTTGTCTTCACTTTTCAAAAAGTCTGGGGCAAAAACTTTTATTTTATATGGAAACAAATTGAATTTAATTTTTTCATCGTCAAACTCTGCTCCGACTCCCAGTCCAGCATTTTCATTCTCCCCCGTCTGGTCGAATACAAAGTTACCTAGCGAATAGAAAATAGCTTTGCCTTTGTACACCCTTACAGGCTCTATGACGTGTGGGTGATGTCCAAAAATAATATCCACTCCACTGTCTATCAGCCCATATGCTACAAAAGTCTGCTCACTAGTTTCCAAAAGCGAATATTCTGTACCCCAATGAATATTCACCACAACGTAGTCGTTTTCACTCTTTAACCTCTTTACTAATTCATAGTATTTTTCTATAGAAACAGATGAAACTGTCCTATCTATTCCGACAAATGCGATTTTCTTTCCTTTTATTTCTTTTACAACATAACTCTTTTCTACATCTGTGTCACCCATGTAGTCTATCCCCGCTGTTTGCAAAAATACCTTTGTACTTTCAAATCCCTTACTGTAACAGTCATACGAATGGTTATTCGCGATATTCACCATATTTATCCCAATGCTTTTCAGTCTGTCTGTTGTGTCCGGAGCAAATTGAAAGTTATAGGCTTTTTGCTGACAAAGTTTTCTATCCATAACCACAATAGGACCCTCGAGGTTTGCGATAACCACGTCGTATTTTTTTATCAAATCTAAATCTTTTTTAATATATTCAAACGGATCACGTCCTCTGTTTTCAATAATATTTCTCACACCACGGTCAAACATTGCATCACCAAAGTTCAAAACCGAAACAGTTTCTTTTTTGAAGATTTTAATTTCTGGAATAATAACAATATGTTTTGGTTTATTGAAAAATATAAAAGAAGACAATATTAAAATAATACTCCCTAAGTATAGTAATATTTTTTTCATTTATATCTTCCTAGAGTCATATGCCCAATGGAGTAGAGCCTGCCTTTGTCGTCTGCGACAAGTAAGGTCACCCGGTCTGCAGTTTGCCACTATCTGGCCCACGTGGCGTCGCATCTTTTTCCAACGACCTATTTGCAGTTCATCCTCTTTTGGAATCCTACGACCCATATAGTAACGACAATACCACTGGAACCAACCGCGTGGGTCTTCATCATGTATCCAACCTTTTTCTCTCCACACAGAAAGTGGCTGACTAGCATTTATGCCAAAAAGGTTTATCTTTGCGTCACGTTTATCCTTTGCGAATTTTGCTTTTGTAAACCAATCCTTTGGGAACTCATTTGTGCAGTCTCGCATATAGACTCCGCCAAACACTCCGAGCGCCAACATCTGTTTTGGAGTAAGTGCGGGTTTAAATTCTGGATCAAACTTTTTGCCAATAGGTGCGACAAGTTCATACTTGTACTTTTTCTGCATCTTGTCGTTTACCAAAACAAAATTTTTCATTTTACTTATTTAGATATGTAACTGTTATCTGTAAAACAGTAGCAAATGAAACCCACAGAGTGTAAGGAATATTTATGTATGTAACCCATGGAAAGTATGGATGTATCGCCCACAAAGCCCATACCAAAGTACCTAGGACAAGTAAAATATCAACAGAAGCCAACACGTTATTTTTTAAACCGAACTGAATTGGAGAAAAAGCAAAGTTGAAAATTAAATTCAGAATAAATGGCAGAACCACAATAAATGGAATCTTTTTTGTGTAGTACATATAACCCACATATCCATACGAAATAAATATTATCGTGTATAGGAATGTCCAAACGGGACCAAAGAGGTAACTCGGTGGCGCCCAACTTGGTTTTACTAAAGTACTGTACCAGTTATATGTGTTGTTCATATTTTTAAAAGTTAATGTTAATTAAATTATATCACCTATTTAGAAATAGTCTGGCAATACGTATTTTTAGGTAACTTGGTTTTTTCTTTCTTTTTAATAGCAAGTTGTAAACAGACGAAAGTGTATCTGTTTCCAGTTCGCCAAAAGCATCTATTATTTCTTCCAGCTCACTCCTCTTTAATTCCCTCTTTAAATAATCTACATCTGGACAGTTGTTTTCTTTCATCAAATCTTCGATATGAGAAACCACAGTCTCCTGTTTTATCCCACGCTTGTCGGCTATCATCGCGAGAGACATTTGGTCTTCCAACATTTCCCTAGTTATCTCATGAGTAGATTTTTTCAGTTCTTTTTCTTTTTTCTTTATCTTAACTTTTTCTTCTGGTTCTATACTTTCGATAAACTTTTTCTGCTTATCTTCGATCTCCTTTCTGTCCATCGATTTTAATTTATCTACTGCCTCGTCTGACTTTTCCTGAAACTTCTCATCCATTTCTAGAACTTCCATATCTATTTCAAGTGACATATCGTTAAAGCCCAACAACTTCATGCCGTCCAATGAACGCACTCGTGACAGAGCCACGTAACCCATACCTTTTACGAAAGATTTTGAAAGATCTACCTCCATAGCATCGAGAGACATTCCCTGACTTTTGTGAACAGTGATAGCCCACGCAAGACGCAAAGGTAGTTGTTCTATTTCCGCTTTTACTTTTCCTTCTTCCTCTATTTTCCATGACTGAGGACTAACAGAAAAGGTCATGCCACTGTTTGTCTCCACCACTGGTTCTCCAAATGGACCGAAATCTTTTACAATTCCCAATGTTCCGTTTACAAAACCTCCTTCTGGTTGGTTTTTGGTAAACATAACACGCGCACCTTTTTTTAAAACCAAAACTTCTGGTGACAAACAACTTTTTTTCAGAGACTCCACGAGTGATGGAGCACCCTTGGATGTCATTTTATAGACTTTTTCACCCGCTTGTATTAAACCCAAATGTTTTTTGTTTATCTCATCTACATCTATGTTGTGCGTATATAGCCGAGTAATAACAGTTCCAGTATCTGGGTCTGCGTTAAGTCTACTTTTCAAAAGATCTACAGTCTTTTGTGTAACTTTGTTTTGTCTTATCTGATTTAAGATGCTTAGATACTGGTTATCTTTTTGTCTGTGTTGTTCTGACAAATAACAAATAGTAAACTTTGAATTCAAAAAACTTTCCGCTTTGAAAGCAAATTCTGACTCAGTCGGTTCAATGATTTCGTAGCCATCAAAACGTTTTCGAGAAACTGGTGGTAATTGAAAAAAATCTCCACAAAGAATAATTTGCATTCCACCGAACGGCGCTTCAGATCTTTTCATCTGTCGACATATCCATTCGATAAGGTCGAGACGGAAATGGTGGAGCATAGAAACCTCGTCGATTATCAAAACTTTTGTTTTCTCAAATCTTTTATACAAATACTGTCGCTCCATCAAAGTTTCGATATCGTAGTCAGTCAAAGTATCTTTAATTCCCAGTCCTGACCAAGAGTGAATAGTTTGCCCGCCGATGTGTGTTGCCGCGATACCAGTAGATGCAGTAACAGCCACGTCCACTGCGTGAGACTTTAGATATTTTACGTACGCGTTTATTACATGAGTCTTTCCACTACCTGCAGGGCCAGTAAGAAAAACATTTCTTCCCATTTTTAAAATATCCAAAGCTTCGGCTTGAGTCATAACAAACATTGTACCAGCAATACAAAAAGGTGGAAAAGTATTTGACAGTAAAAAAATAAAATGTAAATATTGTTCCTTGGAGGCCAGCATGCCAGATTGTAGGTTCGAGAAACTGATGGGGATGGAGTACGCTTGCATCCTCATCGAAGGTTCAAGTGTGATGTTCGACATGGAGATGGCTCGGAAGGTCTCTACCACGTACGGGCTTCCGTTCAAGAGGACGACCTCGAAGCACCCATCGCTTCACACCTTCCTTCGGGAAGCGTTCGATTCGGAAAGTTCGCGCCATGAATTTCTGGCGCATCTCATCGTGGAGCACGAGCTGAAAGAGAATAACCTCTCCAGCACAGCACCCAACAACAGCATCAGGAACCTCGAGTTCGAAATCGCACTTCACTAGCCACAAGTCAGCACACACGCCGCGTCGACACAAGGTGGGAGAAAGATTTCCCCCTTGGGTCGGAGTGGTGTTTTTTGTTACCCAAATAAAATACTGACTAAAAAGTAAATAATGATTTTTGAGCATCCGCAGGCTTTGAGCATGGTGTTGTCAAAGTCCGAGCTTTGCTCGGTTCATTGACAACTCAAAGCCGAGGACTAGAGCGAGATTTTCGCTGGAAAATCGAGAGTCTCAAAAATTGTTATTTACTTTTTAACTTCCACTCCTCTATCTCCTTGTGATTCCCACTCAACAAAACTTTTGGAACTCTGTATTTTTTCTTTTTATATTCAAAAACTTCAGGTCGTGTATAGGAGTCATGACTTGAAACACGAGACTCTTCTAGAGAATTAAAATTTCCCAAAACGCCTTCAACTTGTCGTGAGATACAGTCAATAAGAACCATCGCTGGCAACTCTCCACCAGTTAGAACATAGTTTCCAACAGAAACATCTTCCATTTTGAAAACTTTTTTTACACGAGCATCTATACCTTCATATCTGCCACAAACAAAAATAATATCTGTATATTTTTTTGCATTTTTCTTTGCATAGTCAGTAGTGAATTCTGT
>JACCDT010094290.1_pt1 | contig 23339 bp, 26 predicted proteins | sample 7446291 | NCBI WGS metagenome assembly JACCDT01 (sample SAMN15323446, study PRJNA562643) | freshwater metagenome | isolation source: river surface water | place: USA:Blue River Watershed | collected 2017-08-17 | reverse complement strand
TAACAGCTTCGATTATGTTTTCCATTTTTCATTTTAATCAGACTTTTAAAATGAAATTCTATTTAATTTCTTCGCGTGTGTTAATAATAAGAAAAATGTTGTGGAACTTCCATGCCATGTTGTACAAACAACTGCTTAATATCTCTCCCAGACATTAATGAATATTGGCCATTAATACTCACACTATGCGCACAAGGGTATGATTCGTAACAAAGACTGCGAATACCAATTGTAGTTCCATCAGGTGTTGTGTATTTATCTTCATGAATCAAAAAATCAGAGCTCATGTTAATAATACCTTGGTATATGTTTAAATCCGTTTTTTTGGGAATACGAGGTCTGGATAAGCAGTTTCCTAACTTCTTTGCAAACTTGGACGTGTCATCAAGAATAGTTCGATTGTATATTCTAGGTTCTGAATTAGACATATAATCAATTTGTGTAATTGGGGCGTTTCATGAGAGAACGTACATCTTGAAATGTGTGTTTTACTGGATTTAGTATGCTCTCATGAATAACACATGTTTTTCCGATGCATATTTCGTTGACATACCTAAGGGCGTCTTCTTTTTTAGAAAAAGCAGAGAGGATTTTGATATCTTTTTGTGTTTCGACAACACCACGTCCAAGTAGGTGTCTATCAACTTCAACAACAATAAAAATTTGTTCAGACTGTGAATAATCATCAGCTGTTCCAAAGATAATACTTTTATCCATTTATGTTCACGTTAGAAATGTTTAGATAAAATTTCTTTTTGTTCTTCTGACAAAGTCTCTGGAAATTTAATCTTAAAATGTACTTCAAGATCGCTATTATAGCCTAATCCTTTATTTTTGATAGTAATAACTGTTTCTGGGGTTATAACTGTATCAGTATTGGCAGTTATAATTTCTCCAGAAGGGTGTGTAATCGATAATTGATATCCACACAGTGCTTCTTTGAGAGAAACAGTTGCTGTGTATATAAGATTTTTATCTTTCAAGGCAAAATGTTCATGTGTTTCGTAAACAATAATAACGATGAAATCTCCAGGTTCGAGTCCGTGTTGTTGGTTGCCTTCCCCTTTAAAGGTATATTTGTATCCATTTTCAAGTTCTGGAGTTAAGTGGATTTCGAAAATTTTAGAGTCTTGAAAAACTCCTTCAGTACATTTTTCACATGAAGAATAAATTTTCCCATGACCTTTGCATTCTGTACATTTTTGTTGTAATTGTTGTATCATGCCAGGAAATCTTATCATCTTTAATAAAACTCCCTGACCTTTACACTTACCACAGACAGGTATCTTATCATTATCACAACATTCACATATCCTTTCACGATTGAATTTAAGCTTCTTAATTTTACGTCTGCACAAATCTTCAAGAGATACATTTATCTGGTGTACAATTGGAGGACTTTTTCGATTAGCATGGTTCTGGAACATATTAAATAAGCCATCTAATCCTTCCATGTTTCCAAACATGTTTCCAAACATAGAGGCAAGATCAGGTGGCATTTGTCCTGCGTTTTCTAAACCTTGTGTTCCGCCTTGATCGTAAAGTGATCTTTTTTCATGATTGGATAGAGTTTCGTAAGCAAAATTTATTTTCTTGAATAATTCAGCATCGCCTCCTTTATCTGGGTGGTGTTGTAGCGCTTTTCGACGATAGGCTTTTTTAATTTCTTCATCAGTTGCTTTTGGAGATACCTCTAATAGCTCATAAAGTTCTGTATGTGTAGACATTTTTCTATCATTTTGTAACCTTTAATTTTATTTATAGGATCATGTGTTTATAAAAAATGGATAACGAAACAGAATTTATTAAGTTAACGATATCTGGAACACTTTTTTCGGGTTTTAGTTGTTCAGTTCCAAAGAACTGGGCACTTTTACAAGCGAAGAAGGAAGATTTAATTATTAATGTAAGATTGGAACTTGTTTCTTTGCTTAAAAGGCATGATATGCATGTGCTCGTTGAAAAAGCGCGTGATGTTGAGTTGCATATACATTGTTTTTATGGATTTGACTCGAAAGAAATTTTTATATGCGAATGTCCTCCTCCGTAGAAAATAAATGAGTTTGTTAGAAAAATATCCAAATTTCTTTGATCAAATCTATAATATTTACTTGGTTAGTAAAGGTGCGAGAACTGCTACTCTTTTGGACCCTTACAAAGATGGAGATCCAGATAAACAAGCTGGAGAATTCTTGGTAAAAATTGCAATTCGTCATGGATTAGTAGGAATAAAAGGACCTCTCGGTTTTTATTTGGTCTCCAAACCTGAAAATATGGTTAAATATATGCGTGAAGAAAAATATCAAGATTCTGATATTTTAATGGGTAAATTTCTTGGTTTTAACTGTGCAGAACATGATTATTTTGATACAACTAAACCTCGGTACCAACTCGAAATTTATGCTGGTGAAAATCAGGTATACGCAGAATTATGCGAACAGTCAAGAATAAATCGTCAAAAATTAGAAGAAATTGGTCGTAATCTGGTTCTGCGTTTTTCTGAAGCAATGTCACCAAGTGTGAATAGAAAATATCCATTAAGATATGTGATAAATATGTTTTGAATTTTGTTCCGTATTTTGTGACAAGATTAACGATAACAAGTACTTATTTCTAACAAGAAGGTTTCCTAGCAATACAGAATCACTTGAATATATTTGTAAATTGATTTAAAAAAACAGACACGAAAATAAACAAATGTCTCTTAACGAAGCTCTTTTTAAGTATATCGAAAACGCTATTCAAACTTACACTGAAACTATCTGTGAAAAATTTTCTTTGGATAGGGAAGAAGTTTATGCTTTATGGACGGATAAAAAGCCCAAAGGAGTTAAAGCTAAACCCGAACAAAGTTTAGCAACTGTTGATATGGATGATATTAGTTTGGAACGACTTATGAAATGCAATAAAGAAGAACTCAAGGCTTTGTGTAAAGCTAAAGGTTGTAAATGTTCGGGAAAGAAAGAAGAGCTTATCAATCGTCTTCTCGGTGAAGATGAAAAGAAAACTACAGAAACTAAACCAGTTGAAAAGAAAGTAGTAAAGAAAACAAAAAATGAGGCTTCGGTTCGATCTACAGATGTAGTCAAGAAGCTTACATCAGATATTCCTGTTATTTCGATACGTAGAAATCAACATGGTAATCTTGAGCATCCAGAAACTCATTTGATTTTTGATAAGAAGTCACAAACAATTCTTGGTAAACAAGAAGATGATGGAACTATTTCTGAACTTACGGATGAAGATATTGAGAAATGTAAACAGTATAAATTCAGGTATAATGTTCCAGATAATCTTGACAAGAAAGGAGACCTTTCTGAGGTAAAGGTTGATGAACTTGATGGAGATGAAAAAGTTCAACAAGAAGAAGACGATGATGTAGAGATTTTAGAAGATGATGACGACGATGTAGAAGTAGAGGATGACGAAACTGAAGAAGAGCTTGAAGATGATGAGTAAATTTTTATACATGCAAAGTGTATAAAATCTATCTTTTATTACAATGTCTTCCATTGACTTCTTCCAACCGAATATCACAGTTATAATACTGACCGTCTCGATATTGACAAACCTGATCACAGCAAGCTGTGCGTTTGCCGGTATTACATTCTTGCGCACAGTCGCTTGGTGTAAAACGACGGGCTTGTTTATTTGCCATGTTTAGTTGTTTATTAGACAAACAACCATCTGATAAATATTTTACGAGTCCTACTTCTGGTTTGGAACAATTGTTGCTTATCTTTTGTAAAATAAGAAAACACAGAATCAACAAAGCTACAACATAACCCATGCTAAACCAATCGTACCAATACATTTATATGAAAAAATATTTTAGTAAACATGAACAAAATCTGGATTACTTCTATCAATTCTTTGCATGTATTGTGTATCTTCTACCTTTTTCTGATTGTTTTCGGGTTTGTCAGGTTTTTCGGGTTTTTTCTTATTGATCAACAGCCAAAAAATGATACCCAAGAAAACGACAAGCAAAATAACAAAAAGGAAAAAAATTAGAGCCATATTTATACTTAAAAACAAAACAAATGTTTTTGATAAATGTCTTCGGATTATAAAGTTATCATTGAAAAAGAGTACAAACAATTATCTTCTAAAGATGCTACAATAGGACTACTTATGATGGTCAAAAATGAAGAGGCACGTATATTAGTTAGTCTTGAAAGCGTAATAGGTTCTGTGGATGCGATAATCATCTACGACACTGGAAGTACAGATAAAACTGTTGAAATCATACAGGCGTTTTGTGAAAAAGAAAAAATAAACCTATACATGATTCAAGGAACATTTGTAAATTTTGCAACATCACGTAACGTTTCTCTCGATTACGCAGATAAAATAAATGTACAATATTTACTTCTTTTAGACTGTAATGATGAGTTACGTGGTGGGAAAAAGCTTAAAGAATATACTAAAACTATGTTAACACAACCTAATACAGGATTTCTCGTTTGTCAAGAATGGTGGAGTGGATGTCTTGACAAATATTTTAACATTCGTCTTGTAAAAGCACGTTCTGGATGGAGATATCGTGGTTCAGTACATGAATGGATGAAAGACACGACATCTGAAAGTATAGAGCCTACACATGTAATTATTAAGATACCTGATAATATTGTAATCTATCAGGATAGAACTAAAGACAATAATAAGTCAGGACCACGTTTTAAACGTGATTATGATTTGCTTCTCCAAGATTACAAAGATGATCCAAAAAATTCGCGCACTATTTTCTATCTTGCACAAACATGTTTGTGTCTCAGTAATTTTGAAGAAGCTTTATACTATTCGAAATTACGTATAGAAGAAGATTTCAAAGGATATCCAGATTTTGAAGAAGAAAAATTCTTATCGTATATCAGATGTGGAGATTGTTGCAAAAATCTTCAACATGATTGGTACGATTCTTTTAGCTGGTATATGAAAGCATATGAACATACACAAAGAGCAGAACCTCTTGTAAAGATCGCAGATCACTATCGTATGATAAATAAATGGGCAGTTGCCTATATGTATATTAAACAAGCATGTGAGCTTTCATATCCTGATGATCTTATTTTATTTGTTGACAGAGGAATATACGATTATTATCGGTGGCATGTAATGAGTATTGTTGCTTCGCATGTCAATAAACACGAAGAAGGAAGGTTTGCATGTTTAGAGGCGTTAAAACATTCGCAAAATAAGGAGGTTGATGAGGATATTTTGAAATTCTATACAAAACAAGAAAAACCTAAAAGTAAACAAGAATTTATAGCAGAAAAAATACATGAACTCAAACAGAAATTTCCAACTGTTGATACAAGTCAATTACAACGACGTGCAGAAGCAATGTGGAAAAAAAGAAATAAGAAGTGATAATACATGTTGTTGTATTATCTTTTACATATGATCTGCTTGTGCAAGAGGAACATTATGAATAACTAATCCTTTATCAGACGGTCTTGATGGTGCAGGAGGAGCTGTATTTTTATATACAGTATCTCCCAAAAATCTTTTCTCTCCATCTTTCTTCAGGAGAGATAGAAGACTGTTTTCTGGAGGAGGTGCAGGCTGTACTGGTTCTAACAGTTTATGTGTTAATTTTATCCGAAAAGACATTTATTAGAAGAATATCTTTTTTAAATCTTGTTAGTTATAAATGGTTAGTTGCGGACCGAATACCCAAAGTTGGAATATGACACATATGTTTTCTTTCGTAGATTATAACAGCGATAAGAAATTTCCTATGTGTGTATCATCTGGTTCTATCTATGATTACCTTCATAAGAACCAAAATTTTAGCAAATTTCGAACAATCGTGAAAAGAGCATCTATGATTAATCAGCTAAATAACTCCCAAGCTAATTTTACAGTTCTCATACCGAGTGACGAGGCTCTTGCTCACATACCAAACGAATACTTTGAATTTATGGATGATGGCTTGGCACGAGATATTTTAAACTGCTCTCTAATTAACAATAGAATAAATAAAGAACTCATCACATCAAGCCCTGTCGCCTATTACTACACGAAAAATCCAGCTATGCGAATGTTTATTACTAATATTGGAGGTCGTACAAATGTTAATAACTGTGCAAAAATAGTTAAATACGATATAATATGTAATAACGGGATTATACATATTGTAGATGGTCTAATTGCACCAAACGACGACCATTTCATGAATTAAATTACATTTTATATCATCTTGATATAAAAATTTAGATATTTTCTCCAAACATCACGCCAATAGATGCAAATCCATCCGAATTAATTTTCACAAAACTCTCTGTAAATAGATGTCGTCCACTTAATCCATGAATTCCGCCAGAAATTTCACCGTAAGGTCTATTGTAAGATCTATTGTAAATAGGTGCAACTCCAGATACTTCTCCAAAAAAAGAGGTAGTAAGCTGTTCCTTTTTTGAAACAATTCGTGGTGACCACAACCTTAGAGAACAAAATAAATTAGTTCCTAAATTAGTCGCAAAAATACCTGGTCTAATTGACACGTTTTCAGACAAATGAGAATTCGCAAAAATTGTTGGTCCGCTAATACCGCCATCCTCAGTAGAATATTTTATTCCAAAACATAATTGTGTTTTCCTTTTCATTTCTATATACTTATAACTGTTCTTTTAAAGTTGTTTTACTGTTATCTTGATATCCTCATCTTCTGGGTGTATCACATTTAATTTATCGTGTTCTTCTTTATTTAGAATCTTCATTTCAACCGTAAAAATATGAGTCATAACTTTTCCATGATTTTTAAGCATCATATTACAAACAACACAATACGAATCTATCGGTAGAGTAAAATTTATTTCACGATATGTATATTCAACAGGAACGTATTTATGTTTCAAAGTTAAAGTATCGTGCAAACTCGGAAGAGCTACACAATCTCCTGCTGTACATTTTGTAGATGTTTTTACCGGAAAATCAGAAGCGTTTATTACATAGTGTTTGTCTTGGAAAAATACATTTGTTACTTCTTGAAAAGGGTGCCGAAAATTATGATTTTCACAAGTGTTACCACAGTGACAAATATTGTATGACATTTCTTAAATTATTCTTCGTCTTAAATAACAATCTTTACAACACTTTCTGGATCTTCTGATACAACCCAATATTTTGCATCTTTACTAAGCATCATAGCAGTAAGTCCAAACGTAGACATCATAGTTCCGATAATCACCTGACATTTAGAAAGCAAATACATATCTACAACTGCTGATTCTGTATTTTCTTTCGTATTTGTAAATTTATTTACATTTTCACTTACTATTACTGAGTTTCCATACAACTTTTGATGTTCAGCACTATCAGTTGCTAAAAATATCGTATATCCTTCTTTTTTCCATTCAAGTGCACGTTTAAACAACGCTTTATCAGTTTCTGTCCAATTGCTATCCTTGAAACCTCCATCTGTCCTTCGTAGATGAATACCTATCATTTTTTCTGTAAATTTCTTTGAACAGCTTTCAATCTCTTGTTTTAAACGTGGAATTGGTTCCAGAAAGTGACACGCCTCACATAAAGAATTGAAAACAGAATCTCTCTGAAATAAACCAGGTCTATCAAGCTTAAACTTCAGAAGAACATTTTTATCATCTTGTTTTGATACAAAAGCGGAGATTGCATAAATGATTGCAATATCTTTCGATGAATTTACATCAACAATTCGAGGTGTAGTATTCATGAAAGAAAAATCATACCAATCACAACGATCACGATGTTCATTTATCTCTTTTTCTGTTGTGATTTCTACATTTTCAGGCATAATAAACAAATCTGTAAACTTGGAATGTTCCCCTTGAAAATCTAAATTCGACCTTCCAGTATGCGAAGGCCAGTAAATCGCTAATCTTCGATTCGACATTTTAGCAAGTCGCAATCCAGAAACTAACGGTATAATCCGATTTCCAAGACCATTAAACAACGGTAAATATATTTTTGATGTTTTCAACAAATTATCCAATCGTGGAAAGAATTGGTACTCGTTAAGAATCTTATTTTTGGCTTCGCGAATAAATGGAAGTCGTTGAGAATGCCAATCCTCTTTTATAGCTTTCATGATTGTCTGATAATCTTTCTCAAAATTAGAAAGTTCTAAATGTACAAATGCCCTCGAATCAAAATACCGACGAATATTATAACATCCAGAATAGAAAACAAGACATTCACCCAAAATACCATCAATAAGTTTTTCGGTAAAGTAATTTGCGATATTCTGGTTCTCTCCATTAAAAGTATATTTATAGGGGAAAATTGCATCATCCTTGCAATGATAAGGGAGAACCCCTTTATAATTTTTATAACCCCATTTATTCCCACCATAAACATGAACGACAAGTCCCTTTTTATCCAAAAACTTAACAAAATCTACACGTTTCACATGTCCAGAATCGTGATACTTATCACTTAAAACTGTAGAAACAATAGAATCGTATTCTTTATTCTTTTCCACTTTCATTCGCATTAATTCAGCATACGTTTTTGAGAGATGCCATTCGTTATTGTTAAAATCACCATTTTCATGCTTGAACACTTTTAGAAATTCTTTCTCATCTGGATTCTTCCAATCTTTCCACTGATCGTTTTTAGACATATTGGGCTCCATTCGAAAAACTATTGTCTTTTTCTTATCAAACGTAACATTTTCTGGAGGAGCATTAATAATCACATAATAATCAACTGGATCTTCCCAAACTATCATGAGATCGTTCCAACAATAATTACCTTGAGACATTTTATTCCATAACTTAACAAGGTATTCAGATGTACACCAATTTGTTAATAGCTTAATCCTCTTACATTTTTTCAATAAAGAGATTTCACTATCTACACGCTTCTCTAACTCGTTAGGTATGTTTTTTAATAGACGACTCAGAAATAAAGCTAGAAAATATTCCTTGTTATCTAAACATAACTTAACTGCATCCTCATTTTTGTGTTGGGATAGATATTTTTCGAGGACAAAATCTGTATCAGACATTTTATTCTTAACATGCGTCTTTAGAATAAAATTATACCTTTTTGAAGGAAAAACATGCACTAATCTGAACAAGTGGATTAGGCGCTGTTGGTGCATAAAAATCACTCATTTCTGTCTGGAATAATTCACCACTTGCATGATAAACAGCAAATTTGAAAGAGTCATTTGGCCTGAATTTAATCGTATGTACCATTCCATCACCATCTACCTTGATAAAAGTAGAAACCAAAGGAGCTGGAGTATCATCCATTGGAACACGATATAACATACGATACGCATTTGGATTGTTCGAATAAATAATTCCTTTATTTCCACCAGCACTTGGAGCAGAAATTTGTTGTAATTCTACATACATATAAGGATAGAAAGCCGAACGTCCTCCTCGTCCAGATACAAGTGTAATGTTAGGCAATATTAGATTAAGCAACTCAACTTCATAACACACAGTCTCTTGTGAAGATACCAAAGTACCTGTAAATGTAAAAGGAACGGAATTATCACGTGTAAAAATTTCTAATTCATATACATTCGCAGTTGGAGGACCAGGACTCGGACTTGTTGTAAATGGTTCATCTAAACTAATAGTACGAATTACCCATGATGCTGTAACTGGAAATGCAGTTACAAATGCAGATGAAACTGTACCAGTACGTGTTGCACCTGTATATGTCAATATTTCGTAAACCTCAGGAACATTTGTTATGATAAAACATCCTTTATAATAGTTATCAACAGAAGACGCACTTGCTGAAAAAGTAAAACTCGTTGCAGCGGCTGCTGTAAACGTTCCAGAATCAGCTAAGTAATTAACAATACGGTTTTGTTCAGAATAAGGAGCAACAGCTGTAGTAAAACCAGGAGCTGTTGTAGGATAAGGCGTCATCATCCGAATATATGAATTAATCAAATCCAAAGATGCAGAAGTCGAAGATGCAAGACTTACTTTAACATCGTTAACAGCAGACGTTCCTAAAGTTGTTAAAGTAGGAATAGATGCATTTGATACAACAGGCAATTCTTTGCGAATTACAAAATTATTGTTTGCATTTAAAATCGCTGTCCAATCACCAGGTGTATTCGATTCAAGAGTTGCAAGTCGATTTACCCCATCATAAGCAGTAATTAATCTCGCCACTTGATTATCAACTGTTGGTCCTAACGATTCAACATAATATCCATAATAGAAATTATCAATAAAACTTCCAGAAGGAATGAATAACTTTATAACAGCAGGAGATGCAGAACTTGTTGCTAAAGGAGTTGGATTCGTGATAAAAAACGCTGTTAAACCAACAAGAGCATCTGGAAGAGCAGAATTTAAGGTAACAATTGCAACTTGTGGAGGCCCTCCTCCAAGATACTCATAATGTAAAATACGACGAGAGTATGTAACACCACCAGATAAAATCGACAATGTACATCCTACATAAAAATTTTTCGGTTGTCTTAAAATTCCTGCAGCCGCTGTAATCTGAAAAGTGGTTTCTCCAGATTCACTCGGCGTTCCTGATGCTGCCGTTACCGTAATAACAGCACCAGTCGTGTTCGACGCAGTTGTTTCTTGAAAAGAATTATTCCATGTGAATATTGGTGATGCGTTTGACACAGGATCTTTCGCATTATAACGATTGTTCTGCCCAGTCTGAGATATGAGTATCTCAAATTGTGATGGTAAAGGCCACATTTTACGATCTCGATATGTACTATCGAATTCTAGGTAACGATTGAACATTTATTATATATTTATATATTTTTAGAACTCTATAATAAATGTCCAAACCTTACAGTTTTCAAACAGATTATGCACTTCAAGGTAATGCTTGTCAAGCAAGTCTTGACACAGTTGTAAGTAATACCAAATTTCTTCCATTAAATGAACCTTTGTATGACCAATCTTTCACTTATATGCAACAATATCCAGGACACGTACCTTTTTACGTTCCACCAGTCAAAGAACCCAAAAAGAAAATAAATCAAGAAAAATGTTGTGGGAGAAAGTAAAAAAATCTCATACTTTTTAGTATAAGATTATACGGAACAACGGAAATCTTCATGCAAAAATTGCGCACGTAACTTTCCAAGCAATCTACCATGAATATTTTTTCCTTGTCTGTTACAACCATCACCCCAAAACGAGTCTGGAGACATTTTAACAAGAGGACGTAATCCTGTGTTAATCAAATTGTGTTTAAGGTCTGGATGTTGACGAAATTTTAGTTCCATCACTTTTGCCATATACTGAATCTTTTTTTCCTCCCATTCACGATTATGAGTAATATAATCAGAACACAATTCACCATTTTTTAACTTTTCAATATATTCCACATTATCCGGAGATCGATATGCTTGAAATGCAAAAAACGCATTCGGAAACGTTCCAAGATCTGGTATCGTTACAGAATGCGTAGAATTGTTATCTAGACCATTTGTCATGCCCAAATCATCTTTTCCATAACGTAGAACGCGGAAAAACTTATGTACAAAGTCTTTCTGCTTCTTTCCTTGTGGAGAACCCAATTTTCTCCATTTTTCTTGCATTTCAAGACGTTTAGAATGATAATGATTAGTTTGTTTCAAAGCTTCATCCGCTGAAATTCCATAATAATGTGCAAGTACACATGCTACCAAAATCCCTGACCTGCCGTGTCCTCCTTTACAATGGATATAAACCTTCTTTTCATTATCTAAATTTTTGATTACATGACATATCTCAACAATCAACTGAGCAAAAGATTTCCAATCTCTCGGAATTTTCCGATCTTGAATCGGATATTTTATGTACTTGTAATTTGTAGTATATGGTGTAGTTTTTCTTTCATCATAGTTTGTGAGGTCAATAAAACATCTAACACCGTGCTCTTCAAGAAGATTAACCTGTTCTTGGGTTGGAAAACTCCCGAAGAGCGCTTTTCCTTGAATAAAGTAACTGCAACGCTCCATTTCTATTTAACATAGAATTTTATTATAAATATCAATTTTTTTCTACAACAAACGGAAATATTGATACATTATTTTTTTAAACTACAACGTCCACATACTCCGTCATTTTTTTCCAAAGTAGAAAATGCAAATTTTTTAGCACACATATAACAATACCCAAATTTACTTGTACAACACTCACAATACCAAATATGTTTAGCATAATCAAGCCGTGAACTAATAAGATGCTCACATTTCACTCGTTTGAACTGATTACTATGTTTTTGAGTTAATACATAACCAGGACAATAGATTTGTGTACGTAAGGAACGTACAGCCAAGTTAGGCAAAACCATACGTGAATACAATCGTGATACAGACATTTTAATCTTCGTTAGATTAGAAAGAGAAAATCATTTTAAGACTATACGACCATAATGGTTTATTGTAGGATTATCTTTCACACAAATCTCCTGCACAATATTTACTACCTTCTGGAACATTACCAAGTACATTATCAAAATCTGGAAGACGATAACTATGCTTTCGCGCTTCATAAACCGCGTTATCAATAGGCTCATACGGAGCTTGTGCATACCCATGTCCACTATGAGGAAGCATACTTACAGATTTGAGAACAGGAATATACATTGCAAGAAGTTTTTCGATATCCGGACCATCCTTTTCTTTGTCAAAGTAAATAGTTGCAGATACACTATTATCTGCCCAACATCTTTGAAGAGCAGCAACAAGACTAAACTGTTCCCATGGAGAAACCTGTTCACATGGACGAACATCACCATGATCAATAACAAATTCAAACACAAGAGTGTTATCCGAATAGGTATCAGTCTCGTGAGGAATACCTGCATCAATCATTGGTTGTACAAGAGGAGAATCCTTTCCAATTCTCATTCTGCGAATAGCATATCTTGAAACTGGATAATGTACACCAGGAGTAACACCTGCAAGAAGTGAAATGCTTCCAGATGGTTTAATTGTTGTTACACGTATGGAAGGAGGAATACCTGCTTCATCTGCAAGATCTTTGTTAATTTTTCGAACCAACTTGTAACCTTCTCGTAGATATTTTGTCATACGAGTATAATTCATTTGACCCCAAGATGTCATACAACTATTTGCCCATTGTGCAACACCACTAATACTTACACCGATTCGACGGTTTTTAGCCATAATAGCATTCGATTCAGATCGATGAGTAGGCAAAAGAGTCACAGTAGATGCATAAAAAGTTGCAAACTCAATCGCCTGATTAAAACGATCAGGATTCTCACAACGAGGAGGAAATACCTCAGCCAAATTGCACAACTCCATGTTGCAAAGATTGATTTCGCCACATTGTTTTACAAAGACTCCTGACAGGTTCAAATTTCTATTTTCGGATTTTGTTACGACAGCGAGTGTGTGGTTGTTGTCGACTGTGATATTATATACAGTATGTTTTCCTGAAAGTTCTTCGATATGAGAAACGCGATGGTTGTAATCAATGACCATTTGTTTGAATTCCGTCCACCCGGCTGCTATCCATTTGTTGGATGATGAACGGTTGAAACGGGTTGATACACCTTGTTGTCGACAAGCATTTTCCCAATCTTTTTTCATTACAGTGCCTTTTGCTTCGAGATCTTTGTAAATCATTGCTTGTTTGTGGAAATTTTCTTTTGCTTTGCCTTCAAAAGTCTTTGATTGTCCTTCTCGTCTCTTAGCAATATTTTCTTGCTTTGTGTTTGCACAAGATTTACTGCAATATGCTTGTTCTCTCTTTGCCCAATCAACACGAAATTCTTTTCCGCATTTATCATTCTCACATACTCGAACGACGTAAAACTCAAGAGGGGAAGGTCTTTCAACTTTAAGACCGACACGTTCAGCTTCTTTTTCGTGTTCATCATATCGTTCCATATCCCAAATTGCTTTTTGCTGAGTCATATTAATGGAGCATTTTTTGAGCACTTCAGGTTTATTCTTTGCCTCAATCATTTTTTGTCTGTATTCAGGATCTTGATAGCGTTCTTTTGCTTTTTGTCCAATAAGTTGTTTTGTGCTTTCTTTGTGTGTTTTTCCATACATTGGATTTCCAGAGCCAACAAAATCTTCGTTATGATGAGCGTTATGATCTTCAAAAGACATGATTTCTAAGTTATCTGGATTGTTGTTGCTTTTATCTTCGTCTTTATGATGAACAACAAGTCCATTTGTAAGACAACATCCATTAACTTTTCCAGCTTGAAATTTTTTAGCAAAACCTGTTTTATCGTAAAATTTCTTAATCATTCTGTGTTCAACTTTGTATTTATTTACGCCACCAACACAAATACGAACATATTCGTCTGAAAATTGTTTCTTTTTGAATTGTGGGATAGAATCTCCTGATTTAAGATCTCGAGCTTCAACATCTCGTTCATCATTGAGGAAAAACTTATGATTTGGAGTTACATCCATGTATGTTTTGTCTGTAAAGTGAATGCGAAGAAGTTTTTGGTTTCTTCCTGTGATTCTTGGATTACGTCCCCATTGGATGGAAATCTTTTTAGAAACAGGATCCATTGAATAAACGGGAACATCTTTTCCTTCTTTGCATAGATCTTCGATACGAACACATCCGCGACCATCTGCAACTGCGATCATTGTATCAGGACTGAAACATGGATTGACAAGGTTTGCACTATCGGGTAGTTCTTTACCGTATCGACCAAATTTCTGAATATTGTATAGATTGATCATTCCAGGTTCTCCATTGTCACGAATTCGAGCAGCAATTTCTGGAATGTGATTAAAATTCTGAAAATCATACCCTGCTTTTAGTACTACTGAGTTATTACTCATCCAACCGATTTCGGCTCTTTCTGGATTGAGAGTATAATTTTTCAGGTTGATAAAAGTTTCATCAGAGACATCTCCGAGACAAATTTCTGCACTATTGTGAGTGAGGTATCCATTGCAGAAAAATTGGTGATTATTTTCGACTTCGATATCAAAAGTGTCTTCTTCATCTTCACAAACAGTGATTTCGATAACTTCTGTAGGAGTGAACCAAGTTTCTCCATATTCGGTATCGTAAGAATCGATATCCAATTGGTTTTTGTACAAATTGTACTTTGCAAGGCGTTGGATATCGTGTTCGAATTTTCGAGGAAATCCATTGGTATTTGGGAGTTTAACAGGTCTGATTTGTTTTTGGAGTTGAGAAATTTCGGAGAAGATTCGTTGTGAACGTTTTGTGATGAGATGAACAGTATTTTCTATTTCTGAGCATTTCAATCGAGATTCGATTCCGCAAGAATAGAGTAGATTTTGTACATCACGGGCAAACTGTTCGTCTGCGGTATTGATAACACAATTGTTTTCTGTGCTCATGGTTGCATCTGCGATGCCTGCAAGATAAGCGAGTCTTAGATCAACGGAAAGATTTTTTACAAAGGTGGGAATTCCGTCAGTGAATAATTTTACGAAGTAATCGCTGAGAGTTTTTGAGGTGTAACTGATTTCGAGAGGGATAGATTTGTCAAGAGTGCTTTCATGGAAAGAAGAAAATGGGAGAAAAGTGTTTGTATTCTTGAAAAAGAGTTCAAGAGTTGGATCGATTCTCTTGAGTTGATCGTATAATTTTTGTGCTTTTCTTGGGGTGTTTGCAGAAATGAAGATATCTGCGCCGATAATATCGCTGTTGTAGTGAAAAAATCCCAAGAACCAGGCAAGATCGTTATCGATTTTAATGGTTGGAAAGTCGGGTATGGCTGTATCGGTCGTATTGGTTCCATCAAGTTGACATCTTGAAGTGATTAGACGATCTCCGGATTCTAGATGTTGAGCTTCTTTCCAGATTAAATTTTTGTATGAGGAACATACAGCCATACGATGATTTGGTGTGCATTTGAAGTCTCCATCTTGTGTGATAATTTTGATTAGTTTTTGTTTTCCTTGGATAAATTTGTTGAGAATGGTTTGATATCCTTCTGGAGTTAGAACTTGATGACCAACTTGTACATCTTTGATTGGCATCATTCCTCCTTGTACGAAAACCATTGAGTTTCCAGGTAGACATCTTCGAACGTTGCCAGCGACAACACATGCGCCAATAGAGTTAAAAATATCTGCAATAAGTCGGGTATGATTGTATGGTTTTTGGGTGTTATCTGTGATGATAAATCCTTTGCAAAAATTGTCAAGATATTCTTCGATACGTTTGTGCATTTTGGCGAGTGGTTCAGGTCCTGATGCTCGACCGCCGAATCCTTTGATTTGTCTGCCTGCAGGTCGAATTTGAGAATAATCAAAAGATGGAAATTTGTTTGTGCCATATCGAGGGCTGTTGATGTAAGCACAAAGAAGTTTGATGAGACTTTCGACCCATCCTTCTCGTGAATCTTGGATTACGTAAGTGAAAGAATCGGACTTGTTAGGTGCTTTTGCTTCGCCTCTCCAGTGAGTAGAGAAGCCGACACCTACTCCATTCATTAGACAATCCATTGTCCATTCTGCAGATAGTACGAGATCGTATTTTGTATCAGTTGCGGCGCAATTTTTTGTCACAATGCCAGATTCGAGTGTAAATTCTTCGTTTTCGGGTTCAACAACGCACCATACTGGTTCTTCACGATCTGTTTCTGTAACCTTTGTTACACGCCAAAATGGATCTTCTTTCGATTTTTGAAATCTTTCCTTCTGATCCTCTCGGATGAAAAAATTATCTGGAATATTGTGTCTAAAAATATGCATTCTATAACATGGTTGTTCTTCTCCTGTAAAAGGAGAATATTCCCGCGATTTAGTAATTTTACTTGTCAGTATATCAAGTGTAAAAAGTGCTGATCTACACCAACAAAGAACTTCAAAATTAGAGTTAGAAATACTCATGTTTGACTTGTCATCGATGTGACCATCAGTGGCAAATAGTCCAGCCATAAATCCATAAAGATAATCTTTATTCATAGTTAGAGGAGGTAATTCTTTCCAAGAATTAGGCAATCCAGAGATAGTATGATTGTCACGTCTTTCAGTAAAGAAAAAGCGTGATAGAAGTTTCTTTTTATCACAAAGACAAATTGTACATGTATTAGCTGATTTATTGTACGTTCCATCTCCAAAAACAATCCCGTGTTGAAGACCAACTGGGCATAGTCCTAGATTTTGAAAATTTGTACGTTTTGAGAATTTTTGGAGTTTCCATCCGACTTCAAGTTCGTCTGTTGTTTTGATTTTAAAATTATAGTTACCATCTCCTTTCTTAGTTTTAGCTAACCAGCGGTGATTTTGTGTAGTAAAAATAGTTTGTCTTTGACCTTTTCTTCCAACTTCAAGTTCCCAAATCTTGGCCAATCCAAATAATTTTACAGTAGCAGGCATCCATTTTTCTTTTCCTCGAATAATAACCTTATCTCCATCTTGAAAATCTGCGAAACTTTTTAGACCTAGAGTTGTCCAAAATGTGGTATCTTTTGTAAAACAATTAAACAATGCCATTCCGCCACGAGTATAAACAAATTCAGTGCCCATCATCCACAATCCTCTTCCTGGAGGGAGCCATTCCATATTAAACATAGAAATAGCCATATCACGTGCGAATTTTTGCCAATCTTTGTCTTCCCAATGGAGAGAGTTGCGGTGAAAATGTTCTTTACGAAGTGACATTACTCCTTCAATTACACGAATAACCACGTCATTCCAATTTTCATTATCTCGAGAATAGGTACGACGAAAGACAACTTCTCCAAGGCCGTTAAAACCAAAATTAGGTATCATTTGTTTAATGCAATCACGTGTAGACTTGTCGAAGACAAATCGTTGTGATACAGGGCGAAAATCTGACTGTGTAGACATTTTGTTTTTTATTGACAACAAAATCTTTAATTCAATTTATTTTTAGTGATCTTTATACAAACGTATAAGATTAAATAGTAATGTGTTGTATTTCCTAGAGATAGCTTTTGAAAATGCAAATGGGAAGAAAAAAAGGTGGGGTAACTTTGAAAGTTTTATGTTTACGAAATTTAAATAAAAATTTCGTGCTATAATAAATGAATACGTATTCAACGATTGGTAATTTCGGATCAAGTCCATATACACAAACTAATCCTCTGACCTATTGTTTTGTGTCTGGTCTTGATTCAGGAGCCTATCACAATCTAGGTGGACAGAATTTAGCTGGTCCAGGAAATCGGCAATGTCAGGTTTTTACAGCAGCTTATTGTGCAAAAAATTGGAATGGTATTTGTGAATTTGCTTCTCGTGACGAAGAAAAAGGGCCTGCTGTTGTGAACATGGTTCGTCCTTGTAATGGTTTATTAAATGAATCTACACGTGGAGAAATTTTAATTCGAAATACTGCTGCTGAAAAATATCTTCGTGCAATGAGTCCAAACTGTCGAAGAGATTATGAACCTTTTGATCCTACTACTGCTGGTTCTCCTCTTATTAGTACATGGTTTCCTGCCGATAACAATTGTGGAAGTGCTGCAAACTGTAATGGTGCAAGTGTTTGTATTCCTGTTTACGGTGTTGATCCATCTACCATCGATAAGGATCCTGTTATGAATAAGATACTTGCGAAGCCTTCGATTGCGATGGATATTTTGGTTAACATTTACAATACTGCTGTAAATAATGGGGAAATTGATGGATTGAGAGGTACAAAATTGTATAATTATTTTATGTCTCCTCAGTTTCAACAGGCGGTAAGTGCAAAAATGTATACTGTATAAGTAATAAGATAACTTTTATCTTATTACACATTCACTCCAAGAGAAAATTTATTTTCTTCTTCAAACAACTTTGTGATTTTAATTTTAAGAATTCCGTTTTCATAGCTTACAGCTACGGTTTCTCTCTTTGTTACACAGATAGGTAAAGTGATAGCACGTTCGAATTTACCAAATTTAATTTCTGCGATCTCTCCATTATGATAGGTTCGTACTTTCTCCGCATTAATGGTCATCTTATTGTTGTAAAAGTCGACGTTAATGTTTTCTTTTGTTACGCCAGGTATTTCCGCATAAATAAATATGGTTTTCTCTTCGTTAATGATATCGATTGGTATCCGGTTTGCTAAAGTTCGTGTGGCGAGTCTTCCGCCACCACCAAGAATATTTCCTCCTCCTCGAGAAATTAAGTTTACAAAATCACCATATTGGTCTGCCATTTAGTTGATTTATTTAAACTTTTAAATTCTGAAGCCGAGTGGCAAGAGGATTTTTTGGAGGTGATGGTGAAAAATTATGCTTGGGTACAAGACTTCTGGCTGGACTTGGATTTATTGGGCTTGCATTTGGAGGTGTATAAAATCGCATGTTTCCCGTGTCTTCTTTTTGTGTCTTTGATTTTTTGTAGAATATATACAAAGCATATGCTCCTCCAGATATAATGAGTGCAAAGAAAAAAATCTTCATTAAGTTACTTTTTTGTTCGGTTTTTGGAGGCGCGGAAATGATTTGTGGACGCATCCCAAGTGGATTTGTATTACGAGGTAAATCTTTCTTTGTAATTTCAACAACGCATTGACATGGTTGATCAGCCTTGAGAATTAGGTAATAATTTTGGTATACATTTTTGTCGTGTAAAAGATTTCCTGATATAAATCCGTTGGCTCTTTTGTATTCAAGATTTTTGTTGTTATCCAAGGTGGTTTGATCAACAACAAGAATATCGAAGGGTTCGTTATTTTGTGTTGTTACTTTGAATGATATGTCAAAATTAACAGAGTCGCCATTAAGATCAACAAGTTTTTTGAACTTGTCGATATCATGGGTTGTTTTGGTTGTTGTCATTTTTTGAAGAAGAGGTAATTCTTTTAAACAAACCTATCTGAAAAAATTTACAAGTTTTTCCTTTCAAAGAAAGTTAATAATAGGTAAAACTTGGTTACAATGATCTTGTAATAACAGATGCAGATTGTCCACGTATTTGTTCTCGTCCTCCGCTTAGATAACGCGCAAGAGCGAAGAAATAATCGCTTAATCGATTCATGTAACGGAATGTATCAACATCTGTGTAAATATTTTCTTCTTCTTCTGTTTGTGAATCGTATAACAACCACATTTTTCTTTCTGTTCTTCGACAAACTGTACGACAAAGATGTGCATGTGCGTCTGCAACATGATAACCTGGTAAGATAAATGCTCTTAATGGTTCAACAGTTCCTGAAAAATAGTCAATACAATGTTCTAAATCTTTGATGTCTTCTGTGTTTACTGGGACTATTTGTTCTCTTTTTTCTTCCATACTGAGGTCGCTTCCAATGTCCAGAAGACGATTCTGGATAGCGCGAAGTTGTGTTTTTACGAGTTGATTATCATCTGTTAAGGATGCTAGAATACCAATATGGGCTGATAATTCATCGAGGTCTCCAAGGACCTCGAAAATCATGTTATATTTAGGTACATTTCTGCGGTTATAAAGGTTTGTTTTACCATTGTCGCCTGTTCGGGTGTAGATTTTTGCCATTTTTATTTTGGAAAGGTGAACTTACATAAATCAATTTTGTCTTTATATATTATGTGTAGTTGTCAATTAAAAACATAAAAGCATATAATAAAATGCCTCAAAAGCGTGAAATAGTTTATCCTTTTTTTCTAGAATGTTGCAAATACGCTGATGATGCATTTTGGGAAAATATTTTTGAAGACCTTGCATATGGAAAAACTCCATATGGTGCTTACATTAGTAAAGATTTTTTATGCTGTAGCTATAAAAACAAGGAATTTAGTTACCGAATTGAACGTAAGGATCCAAAAATTCTCTATGATGATCTGTATAAGTTATTGACTGAAAAACTTGGAATTTTATCCTATAAAGAAAAAGCACGTAAACTTATGGTGTTTAACGAGTTAGAAAAAAATATTAAGGAATCGCGTCAAAACTGGACAGGTATTCGAAGAAAAAATATTAAGGATACTATGTATGAAAAATACGTGATTGAAATGAAAAAGAAGCATAATTTATCCCTTAAACAAAGTAGATATTTGCTTGCTGTGATTCTTCTTTCGATTATGTTTAAGACTATTACATCAAAAGACATTACATATAAAGATGGCAGGATAATCGATATCGCAGGAATCGATTTTTCAAAGGGAAAGATAATAATGAAACGTCCTTTATGCACGGTATCAAGTAATACTTCTCATACTCCAATTCCTTCTGAAAATACTCAGATGTTCAGAAATAACTGGGAAAAGTATTTAGAAAAGTTGCAAGAGTTTACGCATCAATAAATTTATTCCAGTATCTAGCATAACGTACAATATCTGCACGGGTGATTCCATACTGTTCTTTGATATGTTGAGGTGTTCTATCAAAAGTATCTTGTACTTTTACACGACTTAGTTTTCGAGAGATAAAACCTAGAACAAAGGCCCATGGATTTTTGTATTCAAGTCCGACTAAGTCCATGGTTTTTTCAACGAGAAATTTTTTGTCTATTTTTTCGCGAAATTTTTCTTCGACTTCTGGAAGGACTTCAGAACGGATCGTATAGTAAAATCTTTCTTTTTTGCTGAGATTTCGGACCCATTTAAGATGTTCTTTTTCATCAGATGGTTCTGGTTTATCAAAAACAGCTATAAAAGGGTCTTCATGACTCGTTCGATCCCATGCACCTCTTTCTGCTTGGACTTCGTAATCGGAGTTGGAATCTTCTTGTTCATCGATTTCTTGATCTTGTTCATCATCGTAGTTTTCATCGTAGTTTTCATCGTCGTCCATTTATTATTGAAAAATGAAAATGTATAGGTTTCATTTTTCAATAATAAATGTCTGTTGATCTAATCGTAGTTTGTGATGAAAATCGTGGAATCGGTCTCCGAAATGGATTACCATGGTTTTGTAAAGAAGAACTTGCTGTTTTTAGGGAAAAAACGATGCAATCAGTACTTTTAGTAGGAAGAAAAACTGCAGAATCTCTTCCTTATCTTCCTGGAAGATTTATAGTATGTTTGCAGTCAAAATTATGGAATGGAATTTCATGTGAATGTGAAGATGCTATTTCGTATGCACAAAAACGTTTTCCTGGTAAAAAAATTTTTGTTGCAGGAGGTGGTAAAACTTATAAAAAATTTCTTGAAAAGCCTAATCTTATTGACAAAGTACACATTTCCATCATGAAAGGTAAGTACGAATGTGATACTTATCTTGATATCAATCTTTCTGATTTTGTTGTGGTTGAGAAAAAAGATTATGCAGAGTTTACTCATTATGTTCTCAAAAATTCACCAGATGGAGAAAAACAATACTTGACTTTATTAAGGAATGTTTTAACAAATGGGGTGGTACGTGATGGAAGAAATGGTGAAACAAAATCTTTATTTTTTGGGAATCTGTCTTTTGATCTTCGACAAGGATTTCCATTGCTTACAACAAAGAAAATGTTTTTCCGGGGTATCATTGAGGAATTACTTTTCTTTTTACGAGGAGATACAAATTCGAAATTATTGGAAGAAAAAGGTGTAAATATCTGGAAAGGAAATACATGTCGAGAATTTTTGGATTCTTTGGGAATGAAAAATCGTCCTGAAGGAATGATGGGACCAATGTATGGCTATCAATTACGACACTTTAATGCTAGGTATGATGAGACCACTGGTAAACCTCTTGAAAATGGAATAGATCAACTCAAAAATGTAATTGACCTAATAAAAACAGATCCTGGTTCAAGACGTATAGTTATGACTGATTTCAATCCGTGTCAAGCAATGGATGGAGTTCTTTATCCATGTCATTCGATTGTGGTGCAGTTTTACGTTATTGAAAACAGTTTAGATATGTTTTGTTATAATCGATCACAGGATCTCTTTCTTGGAACGCCTTTTAATATTGCATCTTCGGCATTATTACTTTGTATTATTGCAAACGTGACGAAACTTCAGCCTCGGTTCTTACATATGTCATTAGGTGATACTCATATTTATAAATGTCACTACGATGTGGTAAAAGAACAGATAGAACGATTTAGATATTTGTTTCCAACTTTACGTATTATTAAAGATCTTCAAAGTATTACAGACATTGAAGAGATGCAATCTACTGATATTGTACTTGAAAATTATGTTTCGAATTCTGTGATTAAGGCTGAGATGGTGGCTTAAAAAATTTTCTGCATGATGGGCAACTATTTTTTGTCCAGAGAGATAAACATTTTTTATGGAAAAGATGATAACACTGTGTAATAACAATATCAGTATTTATTTCTTCGAGACAGATACAACATGTACGTTCTTCGACTGGCAATTTTCTTAACAAGTTAAGAAAATGAAGCGGAATTTCAGGTATACCTTGGTAATCTTCTTTAATATCTGGAATACTCGTCATTCTTAAACGTTCAATAATGCTATCATACGATTCGTATGTTGCGTTACCAATAAATACGTTATCGTTTCGAATATTTATATCACGAGGTCCTATTCTGATTGCCATT
>JACCDT011854055.1_pt1 | contig 23340 bp, 26 predicted proteins | sample 7446291 | NCBI WGS metagenome assembly JACCDT01 (sample SAMN15323446, study PRJNA562643) | freshwater metagenome | isolation source: river surface water | place: USA:Blue River Watershed | collected 2017-08-17 | reverse complement strand
TTCTTGAAGACAATCGTGACAAAGTAGAAGTCATGGTCAAGGCTTTGCTCGAATGGGAAACCATCGATGCAGATCAAGTCAATGACATCATGGCTGGTAAAGATCCTCGTCCACCTAAGTACCCACCAAGTGCGCCAAATAATGGCGGCGGCACGGGCGGTTCAACAGTGGTTGCCGAAGGGGGCGCCCCAGCGGCGGCTTAATGGTAAAGCATGACTTAACGCCCGTGGCATGGCGCTGCGGGCGTTTTCTTTTTGACTGGCGCAATCGCACTGCTCCAGTGGTGATGGGCATCCTCAATGTCACGCCAGACTCTTTTTCTGATGGTGGTCTTTTTGCTAATCGTGATGCAGCACTCAAGCAAGCAGAACGATTGATTGCCGAAGGTGCAGAAATGATTGATGTGGGCGGTGAGGCGAGTCGTCCAGGTTCTGAGCCTTTATCTTTGCAAGAAGAATTAGATCGTGTCATGCCAGTCTTAGAAGTTCTTAAAGACGCGCCTGTGGCGATTTCGGTGGACACCTATAAGTCAAAGGTGATGGCAGCCGCCATCAATCTTGGCATTGATTGCATCAATGATATTTGGGCATTCAGACAACCGCATGCGATTGAAGCAATTGCTAAGAGTTCATGCGGTGTGATGCTCATGCACATGCAAAAAGATCCGAGCACCATGCAATTCGACCCACACTACAAAGATGTTGTGGCCGAGGTGAATGGCTTCTTGATGGAGCGATGCGTGGCTTTGGAAGATGAAGGTGTTGATCGCGATCGTTTAGCGATTGACCCAGGATTTGGTTTTGGTAAAACCTTGGAGCACAACATGACCATGTTGGCTCACTTCGAGGCATTCTGCCAACATGGCTTACCGGTGGTTGCTGGGATTTCCAGAAAATCCAGTTTGGGCGCCATCACAGGCAAAGACATGGTTCATCGTCAAACCGCAAGTGTGGCGGCAGCTCTGATGGCTTTAGAGCGTGGTGCCAAGGTATTGAGGGTGCATGATGTTGATCAAACCATGGATGCCGTCAAAATTTGGGTGGCCGCCCAAGAATACTTATAAAATGCATATATGACACGTCAATATTTTGGTACAGATGGTATTCGTGGGGAAGTCGGCAAGTTTCCGATCGTCCCTGACTTTGTGATGCGCTTGGGTTACGCGGCTGGTCAAGTATTGGCTAAAAATGCCGGCACTCATGGCAAGCCCACTGTATTGATTGGTAAAGACACCCGTGTTTCTGGATATTTATTGGAAGCTGCTTTAGAAGCAGGCTTCTCGGCAGCTGGTGTGGATGTGATGTTGTGTGGTCCGATGCCAACACCAGCGGTTGCATACTTAACGCGCACTTTGCGTTTGTCTGCAGGCGTTGTGATCTCTGCTTCACACAATCCATATCACGACAACGGTATTAAATTCTTTTCTGCCCATGGTGACAAATTAGATGATGCTGTTGAATTGCAAATTGAAGCTGCTCTCAATGAAGCAATGAATTGTGTTGATTCGGCTCATTTGGGTAAAGCAAAACGTTTAGACGATGCAACCGGTCGTTATATTGAATTTTGTAAGAGCACCTTCCCTAATCATTTGAGTCTTCATGGTCTTAAGTTGGTGGTGGACTGTGCTCACGGTGCCGCGTATCACATCGCTCCGCACGTCTTCCACGAGTTGGGTGCTGAAGTTGTTTCGATTGGTATTCATCCTAACGGTAAAAACATCAATGATGGTGTCGGCGCCACAGCGCCTAAGGCATTGATTGAAAAAGTCAAAGAAGAAAAAGCTGATCTAGGCATTGCTTTAGATGGTGATGCTGATCGTCTGCAATTGGTCGATGCTCATGGCAGATTGTTCAATGGTGATGAACTGCTTTATCTGATTGCCAAAGCCAGAAAAGATGCTGGTGAGTCAGTCAAAGGCGTAGTTGGTACTTTGATGACAAATATGGCCGTTGAAAAAGCCATTCAGGCTGAAGGCATTCAATTTGAGCGCGCCAAAGTGGGCGATCGATATGTGCTTGAGAAACTAAAAGAAAATAATTGGCAATTGGGTGGTGAGGGCTCTGGGCATCTCATTTGTTTAGATAAGCACACCACGGGTGATGGCATTGTGGCGGCACTTCAAGTTTTGTCTGCCATGAAGCAAAGCCAACAAAGTTTGGCAGAACTTTTAGAGAAGGTCACCTTGTTCCCGCAAACATTAACAAATGTTCGTTACCAGCAAGATTACGACTGGAAATCAGATCCTAAGCTCAAAGAAGCTGTTGAGCATGCTGAAAAAGAACTCAAAGGCACTGGTCGCATATTAATTAGAGCCTCTGGCACTGAGCCTTTATTGCGTGTCATGGTTGAAGCTCAAAATTCTCAGCAATCGAAAGATTTGGCTCAGAAAATTGCTGCAGTTATTCCGGTTTAATTCAGCCATCGGCGTTCAAAAAATCTGCAGGATTTACCAGAAAATAATTTTTCTAATAAAGATTAATTACTTGAGTTGATTGCAGTTTCAATTCTTTTGAGGGCCTCAATCAGTGTTGCTTTTGGTACGCCAAAATTTAAACGCCCAAATTGACTATATTCATTGCCAAATTGATTCCCGGCAGATAAGGCAAGGCCATTTTTTATTAGGTGCGCTTGAACGTTATCCCAACCTAGCTGACTAAAATCAAGCCAGGCAAGGTAGGTTGCTTCGGAGTTCTTCCAGGTGACTTGATCGTGATGGCTGAGCCAATCTCTGATTAAGTCACGATTACCTCTTAGATATTGAATCAGTTCAAGGTACCAGGGTCCTCCCTCATCAATTGCCGTCGCAGTGGCTGTGTAGGCGAGGGCATTAGGATGTTGTGCTTGAGCTGCCATATAGCTTTGGAGTTTTTTGCGAATATCTGGGTTGGTGCAGACGCACCAAGATAAACCAATCCCTGGAAAATTAAATGCCTTATTGAGTGACATGAGGGTAATGGTTCTGTTTGATATTTCGGGGCTCAAGCTTGCTATTGGCTTATGTTTGACATGCTCATCTAAAACAAGCTGAGCATGAATTTCATCACTACAAATTAACAAATCTTTTTCAACGCAAAGTTGACCAATTTCTAGCAGTTCATCCTTGGATAAAACAGTACCGCCTGGATTTTGCGGGTTGCAAATCATCAATAGCTTTGTATTGGGTTGAATGGCTTTTTGAAGTTCTTCAAGATCAAAGACCCAGCGATTGTTACTGACTTTTAAATGGATGGAGCTGTAAGCTCGATGAGCTTGTTGCATGGCCAAAAAGAAGTGGTGATAAATTGGCACTGGCAGGATGGCATGATCATCATGATTCATTAAGACTTTAGGAATCATATATAAGCTTGGTACAACCCCAGCACAAACTAAAATATCTTCCTGGTCAACTGACCATTGAAACTCTTTCTTTAAATAAGCTTGAATTTTTTCAGTTAGATCTCCTTGATGAGAGTAGCCAAGGATGCCATGCTCAATGCGCTTAACTAATGCAGTTTGTATTTCAGGAGCGATGGCAAAGTCCATATCAGCAACAGATAAAGGCAATATGTCTGATGATTCATACTGATCCCATCGACTTGAATTGGTGTTTCGTCGATCAATAATCTTGTCAAATGAATAAGTCATATCATTATCTTAGGCAGGGAGGGCCATGAGGTCTGGAATGTGCTCATCTAACCAGTCATCCAGAGTTATCAGGACATTGTTAAAAGATTTTCCAAATTCAGTTAGTGAATATTCAACCTTGGGTGGGATTGTTTTGAAGTCGTGTCGCGCAACCAGACCGTTGATTTCTAATCGGCGAATTGTTTGGGTCAGCATTTTTTGTGAAATGCCCTGAATTTGAGTCATCAACTGCCCGTTGCGCAGAGCGCCATTTGCCAGTGCGTGCAATACAAGAAGCGCCCATTTATCACCGATCAGTTCAATGAAGCGACGAGATGGGCAGGCTTTGAAGCAAGGATTAATTTTGCGATTGGAGTTCATAATAGCCTTTAGGAACTAAAAGGTGCGTACTTTACTTTTATAAAGTATATCAATACTATAATCATTTGCATACTGAACTTGAAATAAAAAATATGAATCAAAAATTTCCACGCACGCCTTTTTTGGCGGGTGCAGATGTTGAAATCAAAAGAAATGAATTATTAAATTATTTCCACGCTACTTTTGATCGCTATGAATCACTATTTGAATTGTTGAATTGTGAAGATGCTTTTTATAAAAAAGCTATTTCTTTAAGACATCCCCTCATTTTTTATTTTGGTCATACAGCGACATTTTTTATTAATAAATTTATGGTTGCGGGCTTAATTGATAAGCCAATTGATCAAAGACTTGAGTCAATGTTTGCTGTTGGTGTTGATGAGATGAGCTGGGATGATTTGAATGATGCTCGTTATGATTGGCCAACTGTGGACGAAGTAAGGGCTTATAGAAAAAAAGTAAGAGAAGTTGTTGAGGGTGTTATCAAAAATACGCCATTGACTCTTCCGATTGGTTGGAGCGATCCTTTTTGGATTGTATCAATGGGCATTGAGCATGAGCGCATTCATTTAGAAACATCCTCGGTACTGATTCGCCAGCATGCTTTGAGCTATGTTAAGCCGCATCCCGATTGGCAGCCTTGTCGAGATGGTGGAGATGCACCTACAAATACCTTAGTGGATATTCCTGGTGGTCAAGTAACATTAGGTCGCCAACTCACTGATCCTATATATGGATGGGATAACGAATACGGCCATCACCATGCTGAAGTATCAAAGTTTCAGGCTGCTAAATACTTAGTTACTAATGGTGAGTTTCTGGAATTTGTTGAAAATGATGGTTATAACAATGATCGTTATTGGGATGAGGAAGGGCTTGCATGGAAAAAGTTTGCAAAAGTTACCCATCCCACATTCTGGGTTAAAGATAGTTTGGGTGGATGGAAGTTACGTCTTTTAGCTGAAGAAGTTCCTATGCCATGGGATTGGCCTGTTGAAACTAATTGTCTGGAAAGTAGGGCTTTTTGCCGCTGGAAATCGGAAGAGTCTGGCTTGCCAGTTCGGCTCCCAACTGAAGATGAGTGGAATCGAATCTACGATCATGTGCAGCTGTCTGATGTACCTCATGCCAGCTTGGCCAATGGGAACCTGCATTTGGATCATTGGGCATCAAGCTGCCCAGTCACTCGTTTTTCACATGGTGACTTAAATGATGTTGTTGGTAATGTTTGGCAATGGTGCGAAACACCAACCTATCCATTTGATGGCTTTGATGTACATCCAGTTTATGATGATTTCACCAGCCCGACTTTTGATGAACGCCACAACATCATCAAAGGGGGTAGTTGGATATCTGCTGGAAATGAATCGCGACATGTGTCGAGATATGCTTTTAGAAGACATTTTTTCCAGCATGCAGGTTTTCGATACATCGTGACCGATACACCGATCACAAACCCAGCTTCTACTTATGAAACAGATGCGATGGTTTCTCTTTATGATGAATTTCATTATGGGGACGATGCCTTGGGTGTTCCTAATTTCATGAAGGCAATGTCTGAGCTATCCATTGAGGCTCATCGCCTCCACGGCAATGGCAAACAAGCCAGGGCTTTAGATTTAGGTTGTGCTACAGGTCGAGCAACCTTTGAGTTAGCGAAGTTTTTTGACAAAGTCATTGGCATTGATTTTTCTGCACGCTTTATTCAAGTAGGAATGCGCATGGCGGAATTAGGTTCAATACGCTATTCGATTCCAGTAGAAGGTGATTTAACCAGTTACCATGAGCGCCGCTTAGATGATTTGGGATTAAGCGAAACTTTTAATAAAGTTGAATTCTGGCAAGGTGATGCTTGTAATCTAAAAGATATCCATACTCATTTCGATCTTATTCTTGCTGCTAATTTGATTGATCGTCTCTATTCTCCAAGACGCTTCCTTGAGTTAATTTCTGAGCGTTTAAACCATGGTGGATTGCTTGTGTTGGCATCACCCTACACGTGGTTGGAGGAGTACACGAAAAAATCAGAGTGGATTGGTGGGTTTAAAAAAGATGGTGAATCATTCACTACTTTAGATGGTCTGAAAGAAATACTGGGGGCCAATTTTTCTTTGGTTGAGGATCCTAAGGCTGTGCCATTCACCATTCGAGAAACAGCTCGGAAGTACCAACACACTTTAAGTGAGGTCACAGTATGGAAACGCAAATAATGTCAGTGGAAGACAAGGCTCTTTTAAGAGATCGTTCGCTCGGTGCTGTGATGGGTGCTTTTATTGGGGATGCCTTGGGGGTTGGTCCGCACTGGTATTACGATCTTGATCAGCTGGTCCATGATTATGGACCGTGGATTGATGGCTACACACAAGCTAAAGTAGGTCGCTATCATGAGCACCTTCGTCCAGGGCAGTCTTCACAATCAGGCATTATTCTTGAATTAATGCTGCGCTCCCTTGTTGAAAAAGGGGCTTATGATGAAGCAGATTTTTGTCAGCGACTAGATCAGGATCTTTTTCCGCTTTTAGATGGCACGCCAATGAATGGCCCAGGCGGCTACACCAGTCAATCAATTCGTGATGCTTGGCGTAAACGAGTGATTGAGGGTCTTCCATGGGGAAGTATTGCTGGTAATGCAGATAACACGGAAGCGGTTGAACGCATTATTCCTATTGCGATACGCTACGCACTTAGACCATCTGAATTGGCTCGTGCTGTCATAGCTAATACATCTTTAACCCAAAATGATGGCACAGTTTTGGCCATGACTGCAGCTTACGGTTCGGTGCTTGGCATGTTAATTGAGGGGCATCGTTTAGATGAGAAGATCTCAGAAAAATTACTGATGCGAGTTAAAGCAGGTGTGTTGCCATTTCATACCATTACAAAAGGTAAGTTAGAGGCACCTGATAAAAATCAAAAAGAGAACCGTGTTGATGGGGTATTTCCATCTCCGGATGCCTTATTGACGCCATCAAATATTGCGCGTGCTGCAAACGATCCGGCTATTTCAATTGAACCAGCCTCTAAGGTGGGTTTGTTGTATGGTTTGCCTTGTGCTGTTTATCACCAATTCCCAGCTGCCTATTACTTGGCCGCACGTTTTTCTAATGATTTTGAATCTGCCGTATTGCACGCTATCAATGGTGGCGGGCAGAATCTTTCTAGAGCAATGCTGTCTGGAACTCTCGCTGGTGCGATGGTCGGTTTATCTGGTATCCCTGAGCGATTTATTGCAGAACTAGATCGTGCTGATTCTTTATTGGTGCTTGCCAATCAATTGGTTGATGACATGCTTGCTTGAGATATTTTGGGTATCTGATCGGTTAAATCAGTTAAATCAAATTAACCCTTAAGAGTTTTTGAAGGGTATTCACCAAATTTAGCGTAATAAGATTCACTGAAGTGACTTAGATGCATGAAGCCCCAGCGCAAAGCCACTTCAGTCACTGTGGTATCAGATTTGCTGAGTTTTTCAGCAATTAAATCTTTGTGGACTAAATCTAGTCGAAGATTCTTTAAGAAGTTTTTCGGACTATTGTTGCGATATTTTTGAAAACCATTATGTAATGTTTTTAAACTGATTCCAACATTCTCGGCAACATCTTGCAGAGTTATTGCTTCTGCAGCGTTCTCCCGCATATATTCCTCAGCCTTTCTAATATATTGCGGCGTAATAATTTTTTCTGGTTGAAGCAATGCCTGAGAGTATTGATTTTTTTGATTAAGCAGCAAAGAACTCACTAACAGCTGTTCGAGTTGTTTTGTGATGATCGGAAAGGTTTTAGCTGACTCTGAAATGAATGGGTTTGAGGCTAATAAATGAATGATGCTTTGATACATTTCAAAGCCTGATGACATATTCAAAGAGGATGAAAATTTGACATCCTTTTTAATGGGATGTCCCAGAAGTGTCTCGCAAGTTCTATGGATTAAATCTTTATCGATTCGAATAATTAATTGATTGCAATTCTCACCCCATTTCATTGATAGGGGATCGCTGGTATTAATAAGTGCTGCCGTACCTTTATTGGCGTTAACAACACCTTCCTCTACTGTTGCATCCATGACACCAGTCATTGGAAGCATGATCAATAAAAATTTCTCAAATGGGTCGCAAGTGATGTTGACACTTGCCCCGTAGCCTAGGGTGTTAACAGAGACATTTTCGAGTTGCAAATGATTCATGTCAGCACTTAAATGTTTTTCTTGTCCGAGAACATTTAAGTTGTGCGGGACAAAAATATGCCCAACTTTGTGGCGCACCTCATCAACTTCGTCACCGCTGTGAAAAAGTGGGTATTTATCTAACCATGTGGTTAGTTTTGATAGGTCATTCATTTTTTACACAATTACTTATTGCCTAATTTTAAGTGTCGTTATTTTTCTAAATTCTCGATATTAGGGTAAGTATGGATTAGGGTATTTCATTATGAATAGAACCGATTAAGGCATATTTATTAGGGTTTTCCATTATAAATTTACCTCATTTTTTTTAAATTACCTTTTCAGGATAAAGCATTCACTGATGGGATAGGACACCCACTCAATCCGATGAATGATTGACCCAATTCAACATTTATATGGATTCATTTTGCAATTAACTCAAAACATAAAACCTATTCAAAAAACCATGATTGGTCATGGCTTATTGATGATGTTTGTGGCTCTTGCAACAGGTTTATTGCTGTGGGTTTCATTATTGGGTGGCTTTGAAATTTATCCCGGTTTTATTTTAACTATTAACTTGGGTGGTACTTCAGAAGGATGGGCAAGAGTCCATCGAGGTATTCCTATGAACGCATTAATGGTTTTGGTATTTGCTTTTGTAGTCGGAAGTCTTGGCTTTAGTTCCAAAAAAGAAAATATTTTGGGATGGATATTGATTGCAACTGGTTGGGCCAATACGGTTTTCTATATTGCGGCCAACTATTCAACTAACAGAGGTTTGAGTTTTGGTGAGAATAAGTTTGGCGCATCAGATATTTTTTCTTTCATAGCTTTAATGCCAGCTTATGTATTTGGTGTTTTAAGCATGATAGTCATTTTTCAAATGGCAGTTCATTGCCTAAAGAAAAGTTAATTTTTTATTTAATTTATCAGTCTTAAGGAGTAAGTATGACTAAGTTAGACAGATCACAATGGTATGACATCGTTCGAGATACCAATTGGACGCCAAGCTTTGTGAAACATGAAGAATTGTTTCCAGAGCAAATGTCAGGTGGCATGGGAATTTCGCCTGAGGCATGGACGGCTTATGACGAGCCCTACAAGCAAACTTATCCTGAGTATGTAAAAGTGCAACGCGAAAAAGACGCGGGTGCCTACTCGGTTAAAGCGGCTTTAGAGCGAAGCAGTATTTATGAGAATGCCGCACCTTCTTGGCAATCTGTTCTGAAACTTCATTATGGCGCAGTACCTCGTGCAGAATTTTCAGCAGGCAGTGCTGAAGCTCGTATGGCTCGTTTTGGTCCAGCACCAGGTATGCGTAACATGGCAACGTTTGGTGCAATGGATGAAACCAGACACGGTCAAATTCAATTGTATTTTCCACATGAGCATGTGAATAAATCACGTCAGTTTGACTGGGCTCATAAGAGCATGGATACAAACCAATGGGCTGCTATTGCTGCGCGCCATTATTTTGATGACATCATGGTTACTCGCGATGCAATCAGTGTGTCAATCATGTTGACCTTTGGATTTGAAACTGGCTTTACCAATATGCAGTTCCTTGGTTTGGCGGCTGACGCTGCTGAGAATGGTGACTTTTCATTCTCAAGTTTAATTTCAAGTATTCAAACTGATGAATCACGCCATGCACAAATTGGTGGTGCAGCCTTAAAAGTTCTTTTGGCGAATGGCAAAAAAGAGGAAGCACAGAAAAAATTAGATATTGCGTTTTGGCGTTCATGGCGTCTTTTCAGTGTGTTAACAGGTCCTGCAATGGATTACTACACACCTTTGGAGCATAGAAAATCTTCTTTCAAAGAATTCATGAATGAATTCATCATTAATCAATTTATTCGCAATATTGAAGATATTGGTTTGGAAAAGCCATGGTACTGGGATATTTTCCTTGAAGAAGTTGAATCAACTCACCACTCAATGCAAATGGGCTTGTACTTCTGGAGACCTACTTTATGGTGGAATGCTGCTGCCGGCATGAGCCCTGAAGAACGTGACTGGTTAGAGGAAAAATATCCTGGATGGAATGACAAGTGGGGCCAATGTTGGGATGTGATGATTGAAAACATGGTGGCAGGAAAAATGGATAAAACTTATCCAGAAACATTGCCTTATGTTTGCAATATGAGTCAGTTACCGATTGTTGGTGTTCCTGGTAAAGCTTGGAACGTAAAGGATTATTCCTTGGAATACAAAGGACGCATGTATCACTTTGGTTCTGAGCCTGATCGTTGGTGTTTTGAGCAAGAGCCAGAGCGCTACGCTGGACATCAATCACTTGTCGATAGATTCCTTGATGGACAAGTGCAACCTCCAACTCTTGCGGGCGCATTAGCGTTTATGAGCTTATCTCCAGGAGAAATTGGGGATGATGCGGACAATTACAGCTGGGTCGAGGCATACAAATCGGCTCAATTCAAAAAAGCAATTTAAGAGGAGTTTTTTTATGGCTTTATTTCCTTTGTGTTGCAACTTTGAAGGTGATTTCGTTTTGCAATTGGTTCCTGTTGATTCTGAAAACACGATGGATGAGGTTGCGAAAGCTGCTGCGCATCATTCAGTTGGTCGTCGAGTGAAGGATCAACCAAGCAAAACCTTGCGCGTTAGACGTTCAGGAGAAAGTTTCTTTGCAAGAAATATGAAGGTTTCCGAAAGCGGTTTAAAGCCTACGGAATGTGTCGAAATAATTTGGGAATAAAAGAATGGCGTTTAAAAAAGTTTGCACCGTTGAGGATGTTTGGGAAGGTGAGATGGATTCATTCGAGGTCGACGGTAAAGAGGTTTTGTTAGTTTGTAAGGATGGTGGAGAGTTCACCGCGTTTCAAGGTGTCTGTCCCCATCAAGACATTCCTCTGGTTGAAGGCACTTTTGACGGCAAGATTATTACTTGTAGGGCGCATTTGTGGACGTTTGATATTTGCTCTGGTAAGGGCATTAATCCTTCTGATTGTGCCTTGGCTGAATATCCGGTGAAGGTAGACGGTGAAGATGTTTATGTTGATGTAGAAGGTATTGAGCCTTTGTTTGCTCACACTTAAGGATATGGAAATTTATGTCAGGACTTAATAGTGTTGGCCCAGTGATGAGGTCAGGAGAGTTGGCTTTTGCAGTAGCTGAAGCCGCTGCGGAAGATAACCCAGATAAAGAAATCAGGGTTGAGGATAAGCGTGCTTATTTGAGAATTGAAACCGATAACGAAATGATTTTGAGAAGAGAAACGATTGAAAGAGCATTAGGTAGACCATTTGCTATGAATGATCTAGAGGTTGACCTGAGTTCTTTTGCAGGGCAAATCGAAACTTTGCCTGATGCCATTCGATTCTATTTTACAAAAAAAGTTTGATTTCTTAAGGAATAAATATATGTCAAACGTAGAAGTTTTAAAGCCATTAAAAACTTGGAGCCATCTAAGCAATAAAAGAAGGAAACCAAGTGAGTATGAAATTGTTAGTGCTCGTTTGCATTATCACGATAGAGATGCAAATTCTCCTTACGAGCAAGATCCAAATACATTCATGAATGAATGGTACAAAAAAAATACATATGGCAGCGCCTTAAAGCACGATGATTGGAATGCGTTTCGTGACCCTGATGAGGTTGTCTATAGAACATACAACATGTTGCAAGATGGTCAAGAGACATATGTTTTTAGTTTGTTTGATCAATTTGCTAAGCGTGAACATAACCAATCCTTGGAGTCCGGCTGGTTGGGAACTTTGGGGTTGAGATATACACCCGCACGTTATTTGTTTCACACATTACAAATGGCTTCTGCATATTTTGGACAAGTAGCGCCAGCAAGCACAATTACGATCTGTGGTTTTTTCCAAATGGCTGATTCATTGCGTTGGTTAACCCATACAGCTTATAGAACTAAAGAGTTAGATTTAGCGCATCCTGATAAAGGATTTTCAAAGAAAGAGCGCGTTTATTGGGAAAACGAACCAATTTGGCAAGGTTATCGCGAGCTAATGGAGAAAGTTTTAGTTACATGGGATTGGGGTGAAGCATTTGTTGCTTTAAATCTTGTGGCGAAACCTGCTGTTGAAGAAGGTTTATTAAGAAATCTCAGTAATTCTGCAAGACACAATGGAGACGAGTTGTTGGCCATGGTGTTGGATGCGGAAATGATTGATGCGATGCGCCATCGCCGCTGGTCTGAACATTTAGTGAAGATGGCACTTGAAAATGAATCCAACCGTGAAGTGATTCAAGGTTGGATTAATAAATGGGAGCCTTTAGCAGACAAAGCCATAGAGGCTTATTGCAGCGGTATGCCAGATGTTCCTGGCGCCGCAGATGATGCAAAAAATGCAACTCGGACCTACAGAAAATCTTTAGGATTTTAAATAAAGACGCGACGATGGTATCGAATCAAATCAACATTAATGGCGAAAAGGATGTGTGTGTGCAGCACAGTGAAGATACTGTGCTGCTAGCTTCACTCAGATCTGGTTTTGGATTCCCTTACGAGTGTAATGCGGGTTCTTGTGGAAGTTGCAAGTATGAGTTGTTGTGCGGCCAGGTTGAGTCTTTATTTGACAACCCGCCAGGGTTAAGTGCAAGAGATATACGAAAAAACATGCACTTGGGATGTCAAACAAAAGCAATTTCTGATATTTCCATTAAAACAAGGCTGTCTGATGAATATGTGCCTTTAACTAAAACTGAAAGACTCAAAGCACGATTTGTGGGTGCGCATGACGTCACTCATGACATTAAGGAGTTTATTTTTGTTACTGATCAAGCGGCAAATTTCCAGCCAGGACAATACGCACTTTTAACGTTTCCTAATTTAGGGATCAAGCGTGCTTACTCAATGTCAAATTTGGCGAATTCAAAAGGTGAGTGGTGTTTTCAGATTAGAAAAGTGCCGAATGGGAAAAGTACTGATTTTTTATTCAATGAAATTTCAGCCTCTGATGTTATAGAAATTGACGCTCCGTATGGGATGGCATACGTCAGAGACAACTCTAGAAATATTGTTTGTGTGGCTGGTGGTTCAGGTCTTGCCCCTATGGTGTCGATAACAAAAGGCGCTTCTGAGCAAGGCCTATTGAAAAATAAAAACCTACACTTTTTTTACGGTGGCCGAAGTTATAGAGATGTTGGGGTTGAATCTCAATTAACTAATTTGCCTGAATTTGGAACAAAAATTTTTTTCCATCCAGTTGTTTCTGAATCATCAGAAGAGAATTTAAAACATTGGTCTGGTGAATTTGGTTTTGTACATGAATCAGTTGAAAAAAGATTGGGAGGGGATATAAAAGATTATGAGTTTTATTTTGCTGGACCACCACCAATGACAAAAAGTTTGCAAGAAACCTTGATGTTGAAACATCAAGTTCCTTTTAATCAAATCCATTTTGACCGTTTTTTCTGAAATTTATTTATCAACAACAAGTGAGGGGGATCTATGAAGTCACTAATTAAAGGAACATTGCTATTAGCTTTAGTTTCTAATTTGGCATTTGCAGTAACTAACGATGATATTGAAGGTTCTTTCAATCCTTATAAAAAAGGAATGCCAACCATTCCTGGCTTTACACCTGGAATGGTCATTGACAAAGCCAACGTTAATTCTTTTAAAGAGTATTTGGATCCGGCCACATTTGCGCTCGTATCCGATGGTTCTTTAGTGTTATCCACTGAGCAAGCTCATTCAGTGATGCTTCACCCTAACTATATTGCTGCCACTCAAAAAAATGCCGCCAATGTGAAGTTGGGAGCGAATCCAGGCACCATTGAAGGTTATGTGGCTGGTCGACCATTTCCAGTGAATCCGCAAAAAAGTGATCCAAGAGCAGGTGAGAAATTAGCATTCAACTATAAGTATTCACAAATTGTTGGCGATAGCGGAAGAATTTTCCCTTTTTACTGGACATACATTGACTATAAAACTGCGAAAAAAGAAAAACGCGTTGAGTTCGACTTTAATTTCATTAGTTTGAAGCATCGCACAACGCAGGCACCAATTGAAGATATCAAGCCTAATGCATCTGATATTTATAGAAATATTTATTTAAAGGTGTTGGCTCCTCAAGATCTTAAAAATACTCAACTATTGATCCAACGTTTTGATGATGATACTAAGTTAGATGATTCATATTTATATCTCGGTTTTCAGCGTCGCGTGCGTCGCTTACCTACAGGTCAGACAACAGACTCATTCTTGGGTTCTGATTTGATGATCGAAGACTTTGAGGGTTATAACGGTCGTGTACTTGATGCAGAATGGAAGTATGTTGAATCTAAGGTCATGCTTACACATTTCTATCGACATAGCCAATTAAAAGATACTGAAGCAAAAGATGCTGATGGCTACGGTATGGCAACCTTCGGTGGTAAGAGCGGGTGCTTTGCAAATACACCATGGAGTCCTCGTTTAGTTCACGTTCTTGAGGCAGTACCTACCAACAAAACAAGTCCTATTGGTAAACGTGTGATGTACATGGATGCTCAAACATCAATTTTCCCAATGATTTTGATTTATGACAAGAAGGGTGCGTTGTGGAAACGATGGGATGTTGGATTCAGTGATTCCGCACATCATGCACCACAAAATAAAAATGCAGGTATTGCAGTCTATACAACCGCTTCTATGTTAGATGTGCAAAATCAACATTGCACTGCCTTGCAATTAAAAATGATCAGCGATCCTAAATTGAACCCTCCAAATATGTTTAATGTTCAATATATGAGGGGTGGTGATTAATTAAAAATTGTTTTACAAGAGCGTTTTTTTGTTTTCACTCTTGTATTCAATCACTCCTTTTTTACTGGGGGTGATGACCTTGTGAATATGGGAAACAAGGTCAGTTGTGCCCCCCTTCTCTTCGCGGAAAAAGAGAAGGGGGTTTTTCTTTAATTAATGATTGGGGAATCAACATGGCAAGCTATAAATTATCTGGTGGTTGTGCTTGTGGCAATTTTCGCTATGAATTTAATGGTGAGCTAGCAATGGCAGTTCATTGTCATTGTAGAGATTGTCAACGATCGAGTGGCACTGGATCAGCTGCTGTTTTTGCTACCAATCGTAATAATTACAAATTCACGGGTAAAACAAATTCTTTTAAATTTACTGGTGATAGTGAAAAAATTGTTGAGAGATTTTTTTGCCCCAATTGCGGATCCCCTTTATTTAGTTATGCTGAAGTTCTCCCAGACTTAATTTTTGCTCGCATCGCTAGCTTGGATGAGCCATCTCACATTAAGCCAACCATGCATATTTATTGTGATAGCTCTCAGGTTTGGGATAGACCCAATGATCATCTTGCTAAATTTGGAAAAATGCCTTCGTAATTGTTGGCAAAAATCAATCAATCGTTAAGAATTATTTGTGTTTAAAGGAAATACAGTTTCAGACGAATAGATTAATTTAATGAATGTCTAAATGGCATTGAATGAGTGTTATTTTTGTAACACTAGGTATTCTCAAGGCCAAAGATTAAGCCAAGAAGATCGCTCAAACTATGTTCGTTTAAGAGGTTAATGACTTCTTTTTCTTCTTTTTATCTTTTTTCTTGGATTTCTTTTCTAGTTTGTCTTTATTGCCATTGGCATAAACGCACCATTTTTTAATTTCTTCCAAAAGTTCCTCAAGATCTTCATAAGGTAACTCTTTGAAATTCATTAAACTGATTGAACCAGTTTCTTGTAATTGTTTAACGGCTTCTTCATAGGTATACATATCTAACTCCCTTATCTATTTGAAGTTTCATTGACTGGTGTGTCAATTTCAAGACAAATAAGGCAAGTCATAAAAAGTTCACTAAAGCGCCTTGTTTGGTGGGTTGCAGCATCACTGAACTGTCATGAATCTGTCACATAGTTCCATTATTATGGAACTATGAAAAATATAGACGCAGTTCAATCCTTCCTAGCCCTTGGTCAAGAATCAAGGCTCAATATTTTCCGTCTGATTGTGCAAAAGGGCGCTGAGGGTGTGACACCTTCAGAAATTAAAGAGAGTTTGGGCATTCCTGCGGCCACTTTGTCTTTTCATCTCAAAGAACTCTATCAAGCCAATCTTATTTTGGTCGAGCGTCAAAGTAGAAATTTGATTTATCGCCCACATGCAGAGCAGGTAACCAATCTCATGGATTTCTTGCTCTTTAATTGTTGTGGTGGTCAATCGTGCGATCCACAGCCAGTAAAAACAAATATTGTTGGAGAAAATAAATGAAACGCATGCACATTCACGTTGGCGTAAAAAACTTAAAAGAAAGTATTTCTTTCTATTCAAAAATATTTGCTACAGCGCCGACCATTGAAAAAACTGATTACGCCAAATGGCAATTAGAAGATCCAAAAATCAATTTTGCAATTTCTGCCAGAGGTGCTGCTGAAGGTCTTAATCATTTGGGTATCCAAGTGGAAGATGCTGCAGAACTAACTGATATGAAATCACGCTTGGATACTCTTCAAGCTGAATTGGTTGAAGAAGAGGGTACTGCTTGTTGTTATGCAAAGTCTGACAAGTATTGGGTCAATGATCCATCAGGTATTCCTTGGGAAACTTTCCACACATTGGATTCAATCCCAGTTTTCAATGAGTCTTCTGACGCAGTTGAGGCTGCCAGTGCTTGCTGCGTCCCAACAGGCGTCAGCTCAGTAGCCACAGTATCGATTGGGTCGATCTCAAAAAAGACCAATAGTTGCTCATAAGAACTGAACCAAGTTACTTGCTTTAATTAATCTCATTGAATCTTTAGGAAATACGCAATGAAAAAATACAACATCCTTTTTTTGTGCACGCACAATTCAGCTCGTTCAGTTTTAGGTGAGGCGATTGCTTCTACTCATGCCAGCGGCCGCTTTGTGGGCTTCTCGGCAGGCTCAACACCTGGGACCAAGGTCAATCCTTTTGCAGCTGAGCTAGCCAAAGAAATGGGTTACCCAGAAGAAAAATTATCTTCAAAGAGCTGGGATGTTTATGGCAAAGAAGATGCCCCTCAAATGGATTTCATCATCACAGTGTGCGATAACGCAGCCGGTGAAGTTTGCCCATTCTGGCCAGGTAAGCCAGCCACAGCTCATTGGGGATATCCAGATCCATCGCAAGTACAAGGCACTGATGATGAGAAGAGACGTGCGTTCAAAGAGGTCATGGTTGGTCTAAGAAAGCGCATGGATATCTTGGCCGCAATGCCTCTAGAAAAACTAGATGCGATGACTATTCAGTATGAACTCAAAAAGCTTGCTGAAGTTAAGTAAGTAATAAAAACACAAATAAAAAATACAAAAAATAAGTAATAAACAACAAAAAGAACTAAATTAAAAAGAAAGAAACATCATGGGTTTATTTGAGCGTTACTTAACAGTCTGGGTGGCCTTAGCCATTGTTTTAGGAGTGATCCTTGGTGTGGTGATGCCAGGTGCATTCCAAGCCATTGCTGCGATTGAGTTTGCAAGCGTTAATTTGGTGGTGGCCGTATTAATTTGGGTGATGATTTATCCAATGATGGTTCAGATTGATTGGTCAGCGGTAAAAGATGTGGGTAAGAAGCCAGCTGGTTTGATGTTGACCATCGTGGTGAACTGGTTGATCAAGCCATTCACAATGGCTGCTCTGGGTGTTCTTTTCTTTGAATATATCTTTGCCGGCTGGGTCAGCCCGCAAGATGCTTCGGAATACATTGCAGGCATGATTTTATTGGGCGTAGCCCCTTGTACGGCCATGGTGTTTGTGTGGAGCCAGTTGGTCAAAGGGGATCCTAATTACACCTTGGTACAAGTTTCAGTCAATGATTTGATCATGGTTGTGGCTTTTGCACCAATTGCAGCATTCTTATTGGGCGTGACCAATGTCACGGTGCCTTGGGAAACCTTGGTTTTGTCTACAGTTCTTTATGTGGTCTTACCTTTGATCGCTGGCATGATCACGCGCAGTGTCTTGCAAAAAAAATCATCTGATGCAATTGCATCATTTGTGGCTGGTATCAAACCTGCGTCCATCATTGGTTTGATTTCAACAGTGGTTTTGCTATTTGCATTCCAAGCACAAACCATCATTGATAAACCCACAGTGATCATTTTGATTGCGATTCCTTTGATCATTCAAACCTATGGCATTTTCTTTATCACTTACTGGGGTGCCCAATTGTTGAAGTTACCTCACCAAGTAGCAGGGCCTGCTTGTTTGATTGGCACTTCTAACTTCTTTGAATTGGCGGTGGCTGTGGCAATCTCCCTCTTTGGTCTTAACTCAGGGGCAGCTTTAGCCACCGTGGTCGGCGTTTTGGTTGAAGTGCCGGTCATGTTGAGCTTGGTTGCTTTGGTCAATCATTGGGGTAAAAAAGTGTCATAAACCTCCTAATTTGACACAATTGGTTACTCTAAATGGTCCTTTTTTAAAGGACCATTTTGTTTTAAGTCATTGATTAAATTAGATATTTAAGTAAATTACTAGAATTAATCAGCCTATTTGTGAATGTCACAAAACTTTCATATAGACTAGGTAAAGTCCTCTTTGTCGCGATGTGCGTCATTGAATGAGGAAATATTATGAAATCATTATTTACAAAATCTTTAGTTGCTGGTGCGATTGCACTTTCAACAGTTACTTCAGCTCTAGCAGCCGATATCACAGGTGCTGGTGCTACATTCCCTTACCCAATTTATGCAAAATGGGCTGAGGCTTACAAAGCTAAAACTAAAAACGGTTTGAACTATCAGTCGATCGGTTCATCTGGTGGTATCAAGCAGATCAAAGCTAAAACAGTTGACTTTGGTGCTTCTGATAACCCAGTTAAATTTGAAGATTTAGAAAAAGATGGCATGGTTCAGTTCCCAGCGATCATCGGTGGTGTTGTGCCAGTGATCAACGTTGATGGTATCAAGCCAGGTCAAATCAAAGTGACTGGTGATGTATTGGCTCAAATGTTCTCTGGTTATATTGTTAAGTGGAACGATAAGCAATTAGCTGACTTAAATCCAGGTGTTAAGTTGCCAGATGCAAACATCACAGTTGTTCACCGTGCCGATGGTTCAGGTACAACAGCGATCTTCACTGACTACTTGGCAAAAGTAAATGCTAACTGGAAAAAAGATGTTGGTGCTGGTGCAGCAGTTAAGTGGCCAGCAGCTTCTTCAATCGGTGGTAAGGGCAATGAAGGTGTTGCTGCTAATGTGAGCCGCGTAAAGAACTCAATTGGTTATGTTGAGTATGCATATGCTAAGAAAAACAATATGACTTTCTTGCAGATCAAAAACAAGAACGGTCAATTCGTTTCTCCTGATGATGAGACATTTGCAGCTGCAGCAGCAGGTACAGATTGGGCAAAAGTTCCAGGTATGGGTACATTCATCACTGATGCTCCTGGTGCTAAGTCATGGCCAATCACTGGCGCATCATTCATCTTGATGTACAAAGAGCCAGGTAACAAAGCCAATGCAGCAGAAGTAATCAAGTTCTTTGACTTTGCTTTCAAAGAAGGCAAGAAGATGGCTGCTGACTTGGACTACGTGCCAATGCCAGACGCTACAACAGACTTTATTCGTAAGAATGTTTGGACAAAAATTAATACTAAGTAATTGAATTCAATTACTTAAGTATTAGCGAAGTATGTTTGTAAAAGGTAAAAGCCCGATGTCGGGCTTTTACTGTTAATTTAGGAACTATATGAATACCAGTCGGTCTTCTGATATGTTGACACCGCAGGCAGAAAAAGTCTTAAGAATTCAAAAAATTCAGGACTTCATCTTCCACAAATCAACATTATTTTTTGCTTTATCAGTGCTCATTGCATTGGTTGGCATCATCATTTCTTTGATCATCAATGCTTGGCCAGCTCTCAGTGAATTTGGCTTAGGCTTTTTCTTCACTGTCGAATGGGACATCATCAATGGTAAGTTTGGTGGTCTGATTGCTGTCTTTGGCACGGTGGTCACTGCGTTAATCGCTTTGATCATTGCTGTACCGCTGAGCTTCGGTGTGGCAGTATTCCTGACAGAGACATGCCCAGTACCATTGAGACGTCCTCTCGGTACTGCTGTTGAGTTGTTGGCGGCTGTGCCATCAATTATTTATGGCATGTTCGGTTTATTCATTTTTGCACCATTATTTGCTGAATATATTCAGCCTGCTCTTGCAGCCTCTTTGGGGCAGGTTCCTGTATTGGGTTATTTGTTCACTGGTGCATTCAACGGTATCGGCATTTTGTGTGCCGGATTAATTTTGGCGATGATGGTTTTGCCATTCATTGCCTCTGTGATGCGCGACGTATTTGAAATCGTTCCGCCAGTATTAAAAGAATCTGCTTATGGCATTGGGTGTACTACTTGGGAAGTTGTGAACAAGATTGTTTTGCCTTACACAAAAACAGGTGTGATTGGCGGCATCATGTTAGGTCTTGGTCGCGCTTTGGGTGAGACCATGGCGGTGACATTCGTGATTGGTAATGCCCATAAATTAAGCGCTTCATTGTTTTCTCCTGGTAACTCGATTGCTTCAACATTGGCCAATGAGTTTGGTGAAGCGGAGCCAGGTTTACATTACGCCTCATTATTTTCTCTAGGTCTTGCTTTGTTTGCGATCACATTCATTGTGTTGGCAATTGCAAAGATCATGTTGGCGCGCATGGAAGCAGGACAAGGTAAAAAGACATGATGAATAACGTTAATCAAGCAATTTACGCAAAGCGTAAACGTGCAAATTGGATCGGTTTAGCCCTTTCAATGTTTTCAATGGCATTGGGCATGATTTTCTTGCTTTGGATTTTGAGCATTCTTTTTTACAAGGGATTCTCAGCTATTGACTGGAATATGTTCACGCAAAGTACGCCAGCCCCAGGTTCAGAAGGTGGCGGCTTGGCCAATGCGATTGTCGGTAGTTTGTTGATCGTGGCTTCGTGCACTTTGATCAGTACGCCGATTGGTGTGATGGCGGGTATTTATTTATCTGAATATGGCGCTGGTAGCAAAATTGCTGCTATTACCCGATTTGTTAATGACATCATGTTGTCTGCACCATCGATTGTGATTGGCTTGTTTGTCTACGCTATTTATGTCGCTCAAGTTAAACACTTCTCAGGCTGGGCGGGAACAATTGCTTTATCACTCATCGCTATTCCAGTGGTTGTGAGAACTACGGAAAACATGTTGCAATTGGTGCCAATTTCATTGCGTGAAGCAGCTTATGCATTGGGTGCTCCTCGATGGAAAGTGGCTTTTTCAGTGACTCTGACTGCAGCAAGAGCGGGTGTGATCACGGGCATTTTATTGGCCTTGGCTCGCGTCAGTGGCGAAACAGCTCCATTGCTCTTCACGGCATTGAATAATCAGTTCTTCTCGACCAATATGAATGCACCAATGGCGAACTTGCCTGTGGTGATTTTCCAGTTTGCCATGAGCCCTTACGACAACTGGGTTGATTTGGCGTGGGGTGCTGCTTTGTTAATCACATTGGTTGTTCTCGGTCTAAATATTTTGACTCGAGTGGTGTTTAGAGAAAAAGTTCAAAGTTAAATCGCATGAGAAATTTATTTAATGTTGACCAAATTCAAGGAAATGTAATGAGTGATACAAATTTAAATCAAGATACTGCATTGAAGAATGCCTTAGAAATTAAAAACCTTAATTTCTTTTACGGCTCATTCCAGGGTCTTAAGAACATTAATTTGAACATTGCTGAGAAGCATGTCACAGCCTTTATCGGACCATCAGGTTGCGGCAAATCTACTTTGCTCAGGACCTTGAACCGCATGTATGACTTGTACCCAGGTCAACGCGCTGAAGGTGAAATTAATTTCTACGGTAATAATATTTTGGATCCTAAGCAGGATTTGAACTTATTGCGTTCACGCATTGGCATGATTTTCCAAAAACCAACACCATTCCCAATGTCTATTTATGACAACATTGCTTTTGGTGTGAAGTTATATGAATCTTTATCACGCGCTGAAATGGATGAGCGTGTCGAGTGGTCATTGACCAAGGCGGCTTTGTGGGGCGAGGTTAAGGACAAGTTGAACCAAAGTGGTTTATCTTTGTCTGGTGGTCAGCAGCAGCGCTTGTGTATTGCTCGTGGGGTTTCTGTTAAGCCTTCTATCCTCTTATTGGATGAGCCTACTTCAGCTTTGGATCCAATTTCCACAGCAAAAGTAGAAGAATTGGTTCATGAACTGAAAAAAGACTATACGATTGCTATAGTGACGCACAATATGCAACAAGCAGCCCGCGTTTCTGACTTCACAGCTTATATGTACTTGGGCGAAATGATGGAGTTTGGTAAGACCGATGAGATCTTCCTCAAGCCAAAACGCAAAGAAACTGAAGATTACATCACTGGCCGCTTTGGTTAATCACAAGAATTTAGGAGACTGATATGCCCGATAAACATTTATCCTCACAATTTGATAACGACCTCAATGCTCTTTGCGGCAGCTTGCTTGAAATGGGTGGCTTGGTTGAGTCTCAGGTATCCATGGCCATGAAAGCTTTTGCTCAACTGGATGGCGACTTGGCTGATCAAGTAATGGTTCGTGAAGCCGAAGTGAATGATTTTGAAATCACCATCGATCAAGCTTGTACTGAATTGATTGCACGTCGTCAACCAATCGCTGGGGACTTGCGTCTGGTGATGGCAGTTTCTAAAGCCATTACAAATTTAGAGCGTGCAGGTGACGAGGCTGATCGTATTGCTAGACGTACCAAGCATATTTTGGAAGACAGCGCTTCTCATAATATTAATACAGCAGAGATCAGGGTGTCTGGTCAGATGGCTGTCTCGCTATTGCGCCGTAGTTTAGATTGTTTTGCTCGCTTAGATACTGTGGCCGCTGCTGAGGTTGTTAACGAAGATAAACAAATTGATGAAGAGTTCAAAGGTTTTGTGCGTAAGCTGACCAGCTATATGTCAGAAGACCCAAGAACCATTTCTGTTGGTTTAGATATGTTATCGATTGCTAAAGCAGTAGAGCGCATCGGTGATCACTCAAAGAATATCGCTGAATTTGTGATTTACATCGTTAAAGGTACTGATGTTCGTCACTTACCACATGAGCAATTAACTAAAGAGGCTAATAGCTAATTTATGGCAAGCAGTATTTTAATTGTTGAAGATGAGCCTTCGATTGCTGAGTTAATTGCAGTTAATCTTAGTCACGCAGGCTTTTTACCTGTCAGAGCATTTCAGACGGAGCAAGCTTCTCAATTAATGAAAGAAGTTTTGCC
>JACCDT010229245.1_pt1 | contig 23377 bp, 40 predicted proteins | sample 7446291 | NCBI WGS metagenome assembly JACCDT01 (sample SAMN15323446, study PRJNA562643) | freshwater metagenome | isolation source: river surface water | place: USA:Blue River Watershed | collected 2017-08-17 | reverse complement strand
TGGATTGCTGGGCTTCGGCTTGCTTGATCTGCATATCTGCGGCGGATTTCTGTTGATCGGCTTGTAGCTTCGCTTGCTCAAGCTGCATCTTGGCTTGCGCTTCCATCATCTTCGGATCGGGCTGCGGTTGTTGCGGAGGTTGTTGGGCGGGATTAGTGAAGAAGGCTTCCGGCGCTTTGAATCCAGCGGCTTCGGCAAGCTTGGACGCGCTGTTGTAGATGTTCTCAGGGGTTGCCACGCCAATCTGTAGCGCCTCTTTCTGCAACATGAGCATTTGCATGAGGTTTGCCATCTGCTGTTCTCGGTTGCCAGTGCCCAAGCCTACGCTAATTGTCATATCGTACCTGCATTTCCACTCTCGCGGGTCAACCGTTACCCATTTGTTGCGGAGTCTGATGATTTCCTGGCGCGTGTTGTTCTTGCGGGTCAATTCATGGATCAGCAGCATCAAATCCCGCAAGCCAGTTTCGGCAAACGTGCGGGCAACGATTTCCTGCCGGCCCTGCGACATGCTAGACATGAGCGATGCGCCGGTGGCTGTGCTGTTCAGGTTGTTCAGGCTGTCGGATTGCAGACCAGCACCCATGCGCATTACGCCGGTTCTAACCTCGCGCACACCGTCAAAGTATTGCAGCATAGGGAAGGCAGTACCGGACACATCCGGCGCAATCAGGGGCATTACATGACCATCACCGGGCCTAGCTCCTGGGTTAAGCCGTACCACGCCACCAGGACGGGATACAAGCATGTCGTCAAGGTTAACCTGATCGCTGATTACATTGCGCGGGTTAAGTGCGAGGTAGATGCTGTCCAAGCCGCCGCGCAAGATGGCAGTTTTCGTCTTTTGGATATCCTCAACCTGCTCACTCAAGCTTCGTCCTACATGCCGATGGGGCATGATAAGCGGCGTCCAGGCACAAATGGGGATGGTTTCCCACTTCTCGTTACTGAGGATCGTGCTGCCAACCATGCACACGCGGCGCAGTTCAGTGCCGGACGATGCGCCGATGCGGATATACGTTTCCTTGAAGGTTACAACCCTCATTGCGGGGTCGTTAATGCCTTCATCGTTGAACCATTCGGATTCGTCTCCGTACCGATTGCGGCTCTGCCATTCTTCACCGAATGCGTTTTCTTCGTCGTCGCTAATGTCATCGCTGATCGTGTAGCCCATTGAGCGGATTTCAGCAATTGCCATGCGCGGGCGATGCTGAACGAACTTAGCTTCGCGGAGACTGACTTCGGTATGGGCTGCGTTGACTAGAACTTCTTCCGGTGGGCAGTTGTAGAGCTTGATCTGCCCTTTATTCTGCTGCGATGTAATCTTGACGCTGATTGAGCCATCTTCATCAATGTCAGCCTCGGAGATTTCCAGGCTCGGGTCTTGCATGATGAATACAAGCTGATCCTCGGAAAGCCCGCGATAGGTTTCCTCGGTGACTGAGTTATCTTCTTCCCAAATAGCCTTTACATATCCGACTTTGCTGATTAACCCATCGCGCAGCCAAGTCTGAAGCAGGGGGAGAAATCTGTTCTTTTGCGTCAGTACGTAATTACAGTAATCCGTCTCTTGTTTTGCGGCTTCCTCATCCTCGGGGCCGAATGGCTCAAACTCACAAATATCGTCGCCAGAGGTAAAGACGCGGATAAGCGAAGGCATGACGCCTTCAACAGCATCGGCAACGTCTGAGGTTACTACTTGGGATCGGCCCTCGACTTCGTTTCCGAGCGGCTTCCCTAGATAGTAATCAAGTGACTTCGCTCTTTCTTGTGCGAGGTCGCCCAACTGCCAGCCTAGGCTTTGCCTCTCCTGTTGCGCTATCGCCGCCTTCAACAGTTCTGCGTCCATTTTCGTTCTCCAGCGCCTTCACGGCGTTTTCCAGTGCGGCAATGCGCGATTCAAGGTGCTTGAATCTTGCCAAGAATTCCAGGCTCATATTACACCATAGGCGTGTTTGGGGTATTCAATCGGGCGCAATGCCGGCGAACTGTCTTTCAGGCTTACCGCGAGATAACGGAATGCGTCAGATGGATGCGAAGCCCAATCATGCAACGGGCGTCCGGTATATCCCTTGCGCTTCTCATCATATTCCTGGCGGTATTGTTTCAAGGCTTCGATTCCTTGGTGGCATTTCTTGGCGTCGAACCAGCAACGGGGCAATAACATACGAGCTGCATTGATTCCGTCCTCTAGCTTCACCTTTGGCGCAATTCTAGCCTTTAATCCCATAGTTGCAAGCGTTTCAAGCCGCGTTGTTCCGGTGCCTAATTCCCTGACTTCGGCATCATGCGGAAGCCAATGCGTGCCAAAATTGTACTCGCGTTGTTTGATAATGTTGACGTAATGATCCAAGCCGTAGCCGGAGTTCTCGTAATAGTCTATTACCCTGACTTCTCTGCCAATGGTCTGAGCGAACCATATCGAGGTGGTGTCAGCCATGCCCAAGTCCCAAGCGGTATGCACTTCCGCTCTCGGGTCATAGGGAACGCCAGCGATGCGCCCATCTTCTTCGGCCCTGCGTATCTCTTTGCCGTAGTAAGCACCAAGGATAGCCGCTTCAAAGTCAGTCTCGTATTCCTGCCTGTATTGATCCTCGGTCATTGACTTGCGGGCATCTTCCAGTTCCTTGAGCGGGAGAATGCCGGTTTCGCTTGCCTTGAGCCGGAGCGTGTACCAATCGGAATTGTCCTGGGCTTGCTGCCAGGTGTCATAGAAGGCGTTATGGCCTTTAGGCGTTCCGATCCATACCGCCCAACCTTGTTTATCGGATAGGGCTGGACGGATTACCTCGGGCCATGCGCTAGGGGGGAAATCGGCGTATTCGTCCAGTACCACGCCATTGAAGCCAAGGCCACGGAGCCGGTCGTATGAGTCTGCGCCGTATAGCCGAATGATGGATTGGTTTGGCAGGGTTATCTTGAGTTCCGATTCGTTGTATTGCGTGCCGTGTGGAATCAGTGGGGCGGTGAATTCCTTGAAGTACCGGAAGGCAATGTCTTTCGCCTGTACATAGTACGGGGCAATGTATGCGTAGAGTCCACCATGAGGGCCAAGTAGGGCGCGGCGGATCATGTCGTTAATGGTGGCGACTGTCTTACCGCATCTACGGTGGGCGACGATGATTGACCATCGTTCTTGCCTTGCATGGAAGCTTACGAATTGCTCCCGTGGCTTGTAAGGGATGGTGATATTTACTGCTGCCATCCAAGGTTAATGCGAATAGGTTGCGTTTCGTCGCCAATGTGTTGAATTGTTTGTAGTTTTGCTACTGAACGGTCTAGCAGCATCTCGATAGCCTTAAGCTGCGTCGAGGTCAATTCGATTTCGCCGTCAATATGCTTTTGCAACCTGTTGATAAGGTTGGATGCCTGGATTTTCTGCCTCACTGTTTCAGAGTGAGAGCGGCTTAATCGTGCTGCCATATCGTGACTCCTTCCGGTTAGTCACAAGTGAATCACTTGCGGGGCGGCTTTTTGCCGCGTTTGGATTTGCAGGGCATTTTATGTCTCCTTCATCTTACACGGCTGGCGACATCATATCGGCGTGATTTCGGGATCGTGTCTCGCCGCCCCATTCTCCGTCGCCATGCGTGTAAGCGTATTTATACATGATGCGCGATATAAATCAAGGCTTCCATTCAGGATAGCGGAAATCCCTTGGCGCACATACCGGGCCTTCTTTGCCGCACCAGCCGCATTTGCCGTTCCATATTCCGACTCCGTAGTCATGGCGTGGCTTGCCGTGTTTGTTGCCGCAATCCATACATATTTCATCTGGATAGTGGCGATCCGGGTAATTAGGCTTGTCCATATATCGTCCTGTAGGTTTCTGCCAGTAATTCAAGTTCTGTCGTTTTCTTGACCCGTAGCATGGTCTTATCACCGTGAATGCCGATGGGGCCTGTATGGCATTGCGGGCATAGCGGGATTGTCAGCCAGTTGGATGCGCGTTGACTCATTCCCTGCCCTTCGCGGATATGATGCACCTGGACGGGTTGGCTTCCACATAGGCAACATTGCAGGGATGCTACCTTGTCCATGTGGGCGGATTCTGATTTAGTCACGAAGTAGCTCCGCAATCATGGCGTCAATAATGCCGATGACGCTATCGTATTCCACGATATAACCATCGTTGCCCATAGCAATCTTGAACGCTTCCCAGGCTTTGGCCTGGCGCTCGGTAACGGGGCGCTTGGTGGGGCGCATGGCAAGGGCATCTTTCAATACCTTGCGGAGATTGGCTTCCTTTGCCATCGCTGCGGCTTGCATTTCCGCCTTGTCCGGGTTGATGTTGAAGCGGAATGAACGCCCGCCATCAGGGTCGGCATAGACCAAATGGAAACCAGCCAGCCAACTATCCCAATACCGTTCCTCGCGTACCGGGAAATACCTTTTGCCGCGCTTCTCATATAGCGTCATGAAATTTTACCTCTTTCTCTGCCCCGAAGGCATAAGCCAGGTCTAGCAACTGGCTGAATTCGCTCTTACCCATCTTGCTTGTGGATAACCCGCAAACAACGAAGCCGCCATCAAGCCCAGGAACTACCTTTTGCCGCTTGAGGCTGGCCGTGAATACGTCCTTCCATTCCTCCGGCGTCAGTCGTTGCCCGTACCATTCGACTTGTTTGGATATGTCGGACAGCGCAGCCCATAGCGCTGCGTTCTGTTCTAGGTTGCGTGTCGGCTCATGGATGGTTACGACATAGCCATCGGGCGCGTCTTGTAGGGCTTCTAGTGCCCGTTGACGTGCTTGTTTGTGGACTAGGTGGAAGGTGCGGCGCATGTTATACGTCAGTTTTGATGTCTAAGATGCGTTGTGCGTCAAAAGCATCCATGCCATTGCCGCCACTGCTGGAACCTGTCCATTGCCGATTCCCCGCAGTCTTGCGGCTCTATGCTTGTCCAATTTATCGGCCACCCGAGAAGCCACTCCGCAAACTCCGGGTTCAACTTCCCACATCCCATTGCTTTGGCTTCCTGCTCGTTCTCGCAAATTTCCAGAAGTTTTGCTCTCGCTGCCGATCCACCGCCCAAACCCACCGGACCACCCGTCTGGTTTCCTTGCGCGCATGGCGTGGGCCACAATCCAGATTCGTTCTCTCGCGTGGGGGGCGCCTGCGTGGTAGGCTCCCAGCACACCCCATCTAGTGTCATACCCCAACTCGGTAAGGTCAGCGATGACCCGCTCAAGTCCTCGTCCCACAAGGAACGGTGAGTTCTCCACGAGCGCGTAGTCAGGTCGTACCTCACCGATGATTCGCGCCATTTCAAACCACAGGCCGCTTTTGTTGCCGTTAAGACCTTCGGCGTTTGCGTTTGCTCGGCTAATGTCGGTGCAAGGGAATCCGCCTGAAACAACGTCGATTCTTCCGCGCCACGGCGTCCCGTCGAATGTTCGCACGTCGTCCCATATTGGAAACCTTGGCAAACATCCGTCCGCTTGTCGTTGCAAAAGCACTCGTCTGGCGTATGAGTCAATCTCAACAGCGCATCGGGTGCGCCATCCAAGCAGGTGCCCTCCCAAGATTCCGCCTCCTGCCCCTGCAAATAGTGCCAACTCATTCATTTGTTCTCCGTAGTTTTTGCCGCACAACCCGGCATTGCAGCGGACGGGCTAAAGCCCGCCGTTGAATTTCGCGTTGGGCGTCATGCACCCCGCCTTTGCCGCCGCAAGTGATTTCAGCTTCCGCTCTATCTCTGCCACGTCAAAAACGTTCGTGGCCTTTTCGGCCAGGACGGTAATGGATATATCCGCCACTCGCTCCAGGGCGGTAATCAGGTCGCGCTGCGCGGAAGCGATCCCGCGCAATCCAATGATTTCGTCTCTGGCCTCAGCCATCGCCCACGATTCCGGCGTCATGCCCTTGTGCAGCATGGCGTATCCGTGCAGCCTGTCGGCAATGTCCATGCTGGCACTTTCCGAGCCCAACACGTCGCTCAACCCGGACGCTGCGCAGGCAATCTCTTCAACCTTCATCGCTTCTTCCATGTCCATCACTCCTTCAATCGTCGGCGCGCGCAGCGCCTGTTAGCTAAGCGTTGGGTTCCGTCTCCCGCGCCTTCTCAATGCGCGCACAAACCCATTCAGCGGCTTTCCCGTCGCTGATGCGGGCCAGCTTTTCCCGCAGGCGTACAGGGAGGCGAACCGATAATGTCGTCATCGGTTCGCCGGGATACTTTGGTGGCCGGTGTGCCGGGCGTTGCGCTTTCACGCAACACCCAATGCGGCCTCGTCTTCGTCGGCAAGGCGGATCGCCTCGGTTGGTGTGCGTTCTTCCCCCGCCATGTACCAGGCATCGTTCCAGGAGCCGTCAGCCTCCTCGAACGTGGCGCAGATGTTGCGTTCACCGTCGTAGCGCGCGGCGATCATGGTGGCGGCGCTGTTTCTGGAGTTGGTGGCGGTCATTTTGTTGCTCCTTGGTTAAAAACGCTTGGCATGTATCTAATGTAGTGCATAACTAAATGCAGGTCAAGCACTTTCGCAAAACAAAACCTAACACGGCGTTCAACGCGGACCTTCGCAAACTGCGCTTGCTCGGCCCGTTAACTCGGCGTTATGCATCACGGCTCGCGCATCAGCTTGTACTTTGTCACCCGTACCGGATGCCCATAGCGGCCTTCTCCGGTCAGTGTGTGCCGGTGGAATTCGTATCCACCGGCCTCAAGTTCACGCACGCGCTCAGACAGGCGGGCAATGCCCAGGTCTTGCATGGCAGTCCATACCGTGATGCCGTTCTTGTTGCGCCGGAGGTACTTCACTAAAGCCTCGCGTTGGTTCATTGCGTTGCCTTTCAGTGTAAAAAAGACCGAGAACTTTCGCTCAATCGGTCAAACCCCGCTTTGCGCGGGGCAGGGAGGGTGCTTTCAACTTGCCATTCGTCAACTTCTCGATCTGGTATGCCCGGAGAGCTGGGACGTTCTCGCCCCAGTGGCTCACAGAGCATCGGGTGATTCCTAGCGCCTTGGCTAGCCGGTTCTTGTTTTTGAAGAATGCGATTGCGTCAACTGTTTTCATGCTGTCATGTTAGCGCGTTTCTACATCCTTCGCAACCTTTTTTGACAGGGGTTCCGCGAAGCCGAATCGCCAGTGTGATTTCTTTGCCCCGCGTTGCCCGGACAGGCGGCGGAGTTGTTTGGTAGATAGACCAAGTGGTAGGATGCGCTTTTTCATGCCGCCCTCTGTATCAGTGATTGAAGCCGTCCCTTGAATTGCTGCCAGTCCTCGCCTGGACGCGGGGCGATGTTGTATTCCTTGCCCTTCTCAAGCATGGCGGATTCACTTGACCACCATGCGACCTTGATTTCAGTTGATTGCTTGATCTCTATCTCATCCTCCCATCGTTGCTGATAAAGCCATGTCCGAGCGTGTGGGATAAACACTTCTTCTGTGTTTTGCGACTTCCAGTATTTGATATGACATGGAAGCGCGTCTATGGCTTTCTGTTGTTGTGATTCTGTAAGCTTGTTCCATTGCATTTCTGATGGATGCTTGGCTGTTTTTCTTGGGTAGAGTTTCCAGAAGTCTGCGAAGTCCATTCTATTTCCTCATGTGTTTCCGATGTATCCACATGGCGCTAGTTACCCCTAATGCGCCCCCTGTTCCAACCCATGGAATAGCCGCCCATCCTGTTTGCACCACCCATACGACAGACGCAACCTCTGCAACGGCTATAGCGTATGGAGTAACCGCAGCTAGCCAATATTGGCCGTGAATGACGTTCTGTTGTTGAATGGCCCGCAGAAAAACTAGCGCGAACGTGGCAGCTAAGATTTTCATCACGCAACACTAAATAGATCGTGCTGAGATTCGGATGCGTGGCGCATGTTCTTAACAGCCAACTCGAAGTAGCTACGCTTCAATTCAGATCCGATAAACCTCCGCCCCATCTTGACTGCCGTATAGCCCTCGCTCGCAATCCCGGCAAACGGGGAAAGGATCAAATCACCTGGATTACTCCATAGTTCAACCGCCCTTTCTATAACATCAAGTTGAAGTGGGCAGATGTGCCTCTCGTCCTCGTTTTCCCTAGCAGCGCGATATTGCAATGTTCTACTCGGGTTGATATCCATCCATACCGGAGACGCATAACGCTGCCAAAGGTCAACAGGAAACGATTCGTTTGTGTGTGTTACCGGATCAGGGTTTGCCCCTTTCTTGCGGAACGTAACAAGATAGTCAGGGATGCCTTGTCGGCTCATTGCCGAATCCTTCTTGATCTGCTTGTGCAATAAACCCAGTGCCTTTGTGCGTTGCATGGCTGTTACCGGGTCTTTCCAGATGCACACCTCAGAGTGATAAATCCATCCTTTATCCTCAAACAACCGGATGATGTCTCCGCGAAAATCACGGATTCCTATGTATCCATCGTTCTGTTTGCTTGTTGGCAGGTTCATGCAATGAACAGAGCATAAACGTCCAGGCTTTGTCACCAGCTCAAGCTGCTCAACTAGGAACCCGAAGTGCGCGAAGAACTCGCCGTGATTCTTGCTGTTACCCATATCCCTATCGCTGTTGCTGTAGGTATAAAGCGACGCAAAAGGCGGTGAAAATACAGTGAAATCAATCGTTTCTGATTGAATCTCGCTTACCATATCAATACAGTCTGCATTGTGCAGTTCCCATCCTTCACCATAAGCAACGTCCCGGACGTATTCACTCTTTTCAGCTTGCATTCCAAAAACCCTCCGTTTCATGAATTCCATCATGTGTTCCACCATGCGCTCGCTCATTTCATTGTGCTGTTGCTCTTTGCGTTTAATGTTGTCAAGGATTGGGCGCTCGATATCCGTCAAGTAAACATGCACATTTACAGGCTTTGTCTGCCCAAAGCGCCAGCACCTACGGATGGCCTGATAAAAAGACTCAAATGAATGATCTAACCCTACAAACGCAACATTATTGCAATGCTGCCAGTTCATGCCGTAGCCGCAGATAGACGGCTTCGATACTAAAACCCTTGTTTTTAGGTCTGTGAACCCGTCCATGGAGGATTCTTTATGTTCTATTGTGTCTGACCCAGAAACCGTTACAGCGTCATGGATTGCTTTACCTAGCGCCGCACTCTCATCGTTCATGTGGCACCATACTAACCATGGGTCGGTTGAGTTGTTCACGATTGCTGATAGTGCGTGTACTCGGTCATCCATGCTTTCACGCTTCGCCGCCCTTTGCTCGTTGAGTGTTATGGCTGGCATGGCAAACAACTGCCCTGGTGCTGGCCGATCCACTTCGATGATGTGTTCGTGAATATGGAGCGGAGGTAAATTGTATGCGTCATCCTCAAATCCAATATCGGACGGCTTACGGATGACAACAGCCCACGTTGATAGCCACTCCCAAAACTTTTCTTCACCGTGGCCTTTTAGTCTCCATTTGGCTGTATCCCCACCATCATGGATGAAGAACATCGCTAGCATTTCCTCGCGGCTCATCACGCCGACAAACTCAGCTTGATTGCCTAGTTCCATGAAGTCGTTAGGGGATGGGGTGGCTGTACAAGAAAGCCGATATGGGACTTTTCGGCACGCATCAAGAATCGCCGTCCTTGTCCTTCCATCATGTGACTTGAGGATGGATGATTCATCCAAAACAACGCCAGCGAACTCAGTAAACCGGAATTTATCCATCATCTCATAGTTTGTAATGATGATTCCGCTCGCGTTATCTGGATGCGTTCTGTGATAAACAGCTTTGATGCCGAATTTTTCAGCTTCATGCACTGTTTGATGCGCAACAGACAACGGGGCAAGGATAAGCACCGGCTTCCCTGTGTGTTCGCTAACATGGTGCGCCCATGTGGTTTGCATGGCGGTCTTGCCTAATCCAGTGTCTGCGAATATTGCAGATCTTCCACGCGCAAGCGCCCATCTTACAAGTACACGCTGGAAGTCAAACAGCGGCGCGGTAATCTCTGATTCTTCAAGATCAAAGCCGCTACTTACGTCTGTTATTGCTTTGGCTTCTAGGAACTGCTCATAGCTGTTCATAAATCCCCCAAAAAAAGACCAACCATCAACTTTCGTTGATGACTATTTCGTGACCAGGGCAGGATTGATTACCGCCTGTGGATAACTCACTACTTCTAGGGGTCGTATTGCGTAACAACGCTATCGCCGCTGGCCTAGTCCAGTTGGGCGGGCTGTGGCGGGTGTCTACCCCGGCTCCGCTTCCTTTTGTTGAGCGGCCTCTAGCCCGACTAACCTTTCTTGCTTTTCCCGCGTGGTCTTTGCGGTAGTCAGACGCCAGAAATGCAAAAACCCCGGTAACGCTTTGATGAGGCTTGCACCCTGGCTAGGGCAATCGAGCGTGACAGTAGGAGCACGCACAACCGACCAAGCCTCATCAAAACATTCCGAGGTTCGCCTACTGATTCACGCCGGTAGCCATCCGACGCCCCAACTATAGCAAAGAATATTTTTCTTGTGCAAGCTGTTTTTTCCCTTGCGCTTCCTGTTTATCTGCTCTAACATGTGAATCAGTCACCGCCAACAACGGACACCCTCCAGGTGGAAGAACCAAGGCCAGCATGGTGCGGAACCAGGACAGGCCCGATGGCAACGGTGATAGGCTGAAAGGTGGATTGAGACGTACTGCTGAGTAGCCGCTTAACTTAACAAGGAGAGTTACATGATCGGAAAAGATGTTCTTGTTCGCACCTACAGCGCTGGCGTGCACGTTGGGACGCTCAAGTCCCGCGACGGAAAAGAAGTCGTGCTCACCAATGCACGCCGCATCTGGTACTGGAGCGGCGCGGCCAGCCTGTCACAATTAGCCATGGAAGGCACCAGCGATCCAGGGAACTGCAAGTTCCCGTGTCCAGTGGATGAAATTTTGCTCACTGAGGCCGTCGAAATCATCCCCATCACCGACAAGGCGCGAGAGTCCATCGCGGGCGTGAAAGCATGGTCGAGGTAATCGACTCCGGCTACGGCTACGGCTCCGGCGACGGCTCCGGCTACGGCTCCGGCTACGGCTCCGGCTCCGGCTACGGCGACGGCGACGGCTACGGCGAAGGCGACGGCTACGGCGACGGCGACGGCTCCGGCGACGGCTCCGGCTACGGCTACGGCTCCGGCGACGGCTCCGGCTACGGCGACGGCTAAAAATGATGCAACGGGGGCGGTTTTTTCAGGGGCCGGATAAGCACGGCCCGCCCCCACCTTAACGGAGGGAATCATGACCTATCGAGTTATGGCTATCCAAGAAACCGGCGAGGAAATTTGCCTCGCTTCCCGGCTCACGCAAGAAGCCGCAGAGGAAAAGCTTGAAGAAGCTTGTAAGCAATACGAGGAATTCCGCGAGTTCTGGATCGAGTGCGAATCTCGTTATGCTCACCTTGGTTACTAACGGAGGGTAAAATGGCAGGGTGTTTCGGCAACAGCCAAGAAGATAGGGCGATGGAGATGGAACTTTTCCGCTTCCTCGCCGAACAGGATCGCGGAGAGGATGAACTTGAACGGAAGATTTCCGACCTGTTTGAGTTTGCCGCCACGGACGAAGGGGCTGCCAAGCTCGAACAAGATTGGGAACTCTTGCTTAACCAGCTTCCGGCCATCGTCAAGATGATTGCGGAGGCTAAACAACAGGCTTCAGTGTTCTACCCGGAACGCAAAGACCGCATGGCTGCGCTCGGTTCTGACCTAGTGCTTATGCTTAGCGATGAACTTGAGAAGATCGCGGAGAGGATGCTATGACCGACATCATGATTACCGTCGTTGCGTTGATCGGCCTAGCCGCTGGCGTCATCATCACCATCGTGGTTATGAGCAACGCAAACCAGATTCACGAGCATGAGGAACATGAGCCGATTGGCGACATGGTTGACGTTAAGGACTTGATGCGGAGGTGTGAAAATGACTAACTGGCGCAGGGCACAGATGCAAAACCATCTGCATCACAACACTCAGTTCTTCCGCCAAACCCCGCGCACCGCTCGGGATGCGTTTGGCGAATCTATCAGCGAAGATAAAGCCGCAGATGTTGTCGTGGTATGGGTCGCAGTCGTTGCGCTCATCCTGGGCCTTCTGGTGGCTTTCTAGGGGGATATATGATCGTCAGCACGTTTGAAATTGAACGCCACGAATCCGGACTTTCTGTTTATGTGTGGGAAAGTTGGGGAGGTTCAGGCGCGACAAGACTAGCCGCTTCAGTTGATCTATCCATCTCTGAAGCCCGCGAACTTGCCGCCATGCTTACCGAGTTTCTGGACAAGGATTCCCCGACTGAACACACTAACGCCAAGGCTGAGTTTGAGGAAGGTTTGCGGCGGGAATCCATGTATGACTTCATGACTTCACCGATGGAGAAGAAGTAATGGCAAAAGATACCGGGATCGTCAACATTCACGGCAAGCAATATCAGACGGTTGCATACCGTGTCGGCCTGTTCCGCGAGAAGCACCAGGAACATTCGTTGATTACTGAGGTCGTCGTCCGTGATGATGAAGTCGTCGTCATGAAGGCGCACATTGCAGATCCTACCGGGCGCATCATCGCCACAGGGCACGCGGAGGAAAACCGGCGCTCTAGCCAGATCAACAAGACTTCGGCCCTGGAAAACGCAGAGACTTCAGCTATTGGCCGCGCCCTTGCTGCGTTCGGCATTGGTGGCACTGAGTTCGCATCGGCTAACGAGGTCGAGAACGCTATCCACCAACAGACGAAGCCCATCCTCCCGACCGAAGGCGCGATGGAAGCCCTTACAGCGGATCAACAGATAGCCGCCAAGGATGATGCAGACTTCATCGTCCAACGCTGGGAAGAAGGCGACAAGGCCGGCGCGTTCGATGCCTACATGACGCTACTGGAAGGCGACAATATGTATGCCGTAGCAGTCTGGAAGATGCTTGCGCCTTACAGTAAGATTCGCAGCGAGTTGAAGCGCATGAAGGCGGAAGCTAAGTGATTAACGCACTAGGTCAGGAGCCTTGCGCGGCTTCTCGCGCAAGGTCGCCTGCACCGACGGGTTCGGCGTCAGACCCGTACCACCACGACTGACTTTGGAGAATGAAATGGACAATATGAGCGCGTTTGCGATGGGACAAGCCAATCTAGGCAATGAACTTAAGGTGTTCGATTGGGAGTTGGCAGCCAAGATCATCAAGGAGCGTGGCGCATTGAACGCGAGCGCGGGCCTCTCTGGCGATTGGGAATGGACGGGCGGGAAAATTCTCCGCGACGGCACGCCCGTACCAAAGGACGAAACCTACACGTACCTTGCCTCAATGTGGGCAACGCCGGAACTTGAAATCGACGGCGAAACGATTGACTGTTACCGCATACAGAGCGAGACTCCGGGATGGGACAGCGGAACGTACTGGCCAGACGAAGCGCTGGCGATCCTGACGCCGAACGCTGAGCTAAAGGGCGGTGCGTAAGCACCGTCCGCTTTGAGCGCCGTGTTAGGCGCGGGGGTTGAAAATGGGGCATGCAAAAACGTTGAATATTTGGAAGTGCGACCGCTGCGGGAAGGAAGAACCGTGGGGGCCGGGCTGGCGCAGCCGACTGATCTTGCACAAGAGCGGCGAGCATGGGCCATGGGACGAAGAACTGGTGGCGTGTAGCGATGAATGCGCAGCCGCGATTGACGAAAAGCGCAAGTGGAAAAAGCTGCCAGACAAGAGCAAAGGCGAGCCTGCGGTAGAGATTTATGGCGGCCAATTGCAGTCGGCGCATAACGACCAAGCTTCAGGGGCGCGTAGCGTCCCGCTGGATGCGCCTGTTGGGCGCAAGGAGAAATCGTGAACTGGATGACACCGACCACATACCTTCGCCGCCTTGGTGATGCCATGGAGATACTGTGCGGAGGCCACCGCCCACCAGACGAAATGCTCGGGGCGTGGCTGAACGAATGCGACGACAGGCTCCAAGAGTTTGCCTGCGATCACGGCCCGGCGTGGGCTCAGGGCATTGTCGTGATCGACGCCGCAAGAGTCCTTGCTGACAGCCCGGGCGAAGGTGTGGAGCATGAGCTTCTGCCGATGCGCCGGTGCCGGCATGGGGTCGTGCACCCGCATGAATGCAGGGAGTGCGAAGCAGAGGCAACACCAGAGGAAATCGCCGCTTTCATGGCCGCCGAAGGTCTGACGCCCAACGTCTGACATAACCGGCGCAAGCGGCCTCATCGCTTGCGTCCTGGTTGATGGCCCTGTTGGGCCTCTTGCGGAGGGCGGCAAATGAGTAAACGGAAAGATATGATCGAGGCGCTGGCTACAAGCATAAGCCGTGAAATGGTGCCGTGGCTAATTGAGTGGATACGCGACCCAAACAGGAAAGAGGCGGTGTATGCCTTCACCGAAGGGCCGGTGCGCCAAGTAGCGTATGCGGTCGAGTACGCGCTGAAATTTGAACGTGAGACGACGCCAGTGCTACAACCCCTTACGATGCGTCCGACTGAGCAATGCCCACGGTGCGGATTCGTGCAGTACGTCACGGAGAGGCCCAACGCCTGAATTAAGCCGCGCCTTGGCGTCGGCTTGAATGAAATGTTGGGCCGCTGGCCCGGAGGAACCATGAAAAATCTACATGTGGCAAAGAGCCCGATCACGAACAGGATTTTCTGCGGAAGCGTGTTGAAGGACGGGATGACGTGGGCAAGCAATAAGACTGACGTTACCGGCGAAGCCTGTGCTGCTGTTGCGCAGCATGTGCTTGAACGAGGGGAGCCAGTCGTAGTTACAGCGAACGGTGAGCCTGAGTACGAAATCACGGTGCGAAGCCTGCGGCCCAACGCATCTTAGGCGTCAAAATCGACGTATAACATGACCCCCTCCCAAATCTGCGCCATGTACGCCGCCACCGAAGCGGCTCGCATAACCTGCGAAGCTAGATTTGTCATCGATATGCCATTTGCAGACAGAAAAGAGTACATCGCAGGCGTAGAGAAGAAACGCGGGGGGACAAGCGCAAACCAACTCCGGGCCGCTATCGTGGTCGAATGGGGTAAACGGAACAAGAGGGAAGCATGACCGGATACAAAATCGGAATGGCTGAAGAAGCTGTAATCGCAGACCTGACCGCAAAGCTAGCTGAATGCAAAGCTCAAAAAGAAGCTGCATTGCGTATTGCGGAGCAGCACTCAGACGTTGTGAACAACATGATTCAACAACTAACCGAATCTCAAGCAAGGGAAGCGAGGCTGCTCGATCTTGCTCAGTGGTTATCTGGATGTTGCGACTTAGCTGGCTATAACTATTGGGAACAAAATAGGCACATCCTAGCCGAACAATCAAACGACACAGCCCTGAAAGAATACCGTAAGAAAGTGTTGCTTAGTGCAGCTAATGAGTTATCGGATACTTATCCACATTTAACAGTGTCAGCAAATCTATTGCGCAGAATGGCGGAGGAATAATGTCCGGCAAATCCACCAGAGCCAAAGGTCGCAGGGGCCAAAGCGCCGCCGCTAACTTGCTCCGCGACAGAGATTGGACGGTTGCAGACCTATCCGCAGGAACCGCAAGCGAAGATTTGCTCGCCACCGATCCAGACGGCAAGACCTACGCCGTCGAAGTCAAGAACACTATAGACATTCGCCAGAGCCATGTCAGGCAAGCCCAGGAACAAGCCGCGCTGCGTAAACTACCTTGGATGCTGATGAACAAGATAGCCGGATCCAGGTCGTGGCTTGTGCGCCGGCATGGTGAACAACCTTGGGTATGGACTGAGAAATGACCCTACCACTAGCATACATCCGTATCTACAACGCACTAAAGGAAATGGATACGGCGACAGCAAAGGAAATTGCTGTAATCGCATTCACCGGCTATCCGCATGTTGGCCATGTACTACGCAAGATGCGCGACATTGGCCTTTGCCATGTGCATGAGCACAAGCCACGCGACAATTCAGGCGGTACGCGCATCATCGTGTGGAAATTTGGCTATGGCGAGGATGCCAAGAAGGAAGTCATCCGCGATGCCAACAAAGCCAGGCGGCGCAGGATGCGGAAGCTTATCGAGCAACACGGCAAGACCATTGCCAACAAGATCATACGTTCCAGAGCAAAAGGTGGGCCGGATCGTATTGTTATTGATGGCCAAGTTATTCACCAGCGCGGCAAACCAAGGGGAAAGAGAAATGCCTGAAAGCAGACTTCACACGACAGAAAGCGAATGCCAATATCTGAACAAGATCGGCAAGACCAGCGAAACCACGCGCAACTATTACCCGCGCATCATGTTGGAACGCTACCTATCCGCCGCAGCGCATCGCGCAGATTGGGGCAGCATGGAAAAGGATATGGTGCTGGCCCATGCGCGTAAACTCATGAAGGGGCTGTGATGCCTAATTTTTCCCAATCAACCATCATCGGCCACGCCGGACGTGACGCCGAGACGCGCTTCACCCCTGGCGGCGATGCCGTTTGTGAAGTCTCCATTGCCGTAACCCGCAAGCGCAAGGAAACCGAAACCGTTACATGGTGGAAGGTTGTCGTATTCGGCAAGAGCGCGGAATGGGCCGGCGAGATCAAGAAAGGCGATGTGGTATTCGCAGCCGGTGAACCTGTGTTAGAGGAATGGCAGGACAAGGACGGCAACAAGCGAAGCACCCTCAAGCTGTATGCACAGAGCATCGTCGGGCATGGCAAGTGGAATAAGCCTGTGGATAAACCTGTGGATAAGTCTAACCCTTATGCGCAGATGGAAGATGATGTGCCTTTTTGACGCATCTTAGGCGTCAATTTTGACGTATAATATGACGCCCTGCTTCGGCAGGGCCAACACGCATGGCGACTGGCTCTGGAACCTGCGCTCACAGGTCGAAGAAAGTGAATGGATGCGATTCACCTGCCAGCAGTCGCCAGCCGTGTTGGTGAATGCGTAGGCTGATACGCAATACGTGTGCGGCAAATACTGGATAGCCACATCCTCTGCGGTTAATTTATTCCAGTATGAGCGTTTAAGAGGTGCCGCAAGCCGGGGATCAGCGCCGGCCACCAACAACCTATTCCCATGCAATATTCACATTGCCGGCGTCAAAGGTTTCAGACCCGCCAACCGTGGTGATGAAGATGCTATCAAGCACGCCGGCCAGTGTCTTGACGCCGCTAGTCCACCATGAATTATTAGAAGATGACAGGGATACAGAGCCTTCGCATACCCAAATATTCCCGGTGCTGAACTTGGTTAGCGTTACCGCGCCGTGGAATATTTCGCCATCAGCGCCGGTTGCCGCGCGGATTCTAAATCCGTTTGTATGGTTAGAAGTTGCACCGGCATTCTGGACAGCCCCGTAATAGCCAGCGGTTTCCGCTGTGCTCGATACGCCTAGCTGGATACAGATCGGGGATGATCCCCCAGGGGACACGCCGCTAAACATGACAGTGATGCGCTTTGCCTTGGCCGGAATACCCGTAAACGAAAGGACGGCCAGGTCATTCGCGCCGCCATGCGTAGCGTCAACTACCGTCCCTTGTGTGAGTTTGGCCTGAGATACCCAAGCGCCAGCCCCATCGGAAGTCAGGACGTTTTCGTCATCGCCAGGGGCTACCTGGGTAGCGATGGCGGCGAAGGCTTTTACAGACTGTTGGGACGGTACGGCAGTAGCGGAATCGCTTGCCATGTCGTCCTCATCCTTGAAGTCGATCAAGGATGCCGTACCGCTACCGGAGAACATGGGTATTTTGTTCGCGGCGGAAGTAAGGCCGGCAAGGGCTTTCAGTTCCGCGTCATAGATGCCGGAGTAGAACAGGCATTTCCAGTTGCCGGAACCAAGTGACTCCATCATCAGCACATCGCCTGCCGCCGTGGTGATATTTGCCCCGCCCGGCAGGATAAGGCTAGTAGCGTTATGCGTGATAGCTACGGCTCCATCGAATTGCAGGATGAATCGCATTCCGGCTGATACGGTTCCGAAGGCTGTTATGCCCGTGGTTCCCGTGATATCCACATAGTCACCCGTAGCCGTAGCTAGGTCGCAAGTCGCGGCAGACGCGATATCAGCGCCCTTGGTGCGGGTGTATTTGCGGATTACGGCTTGCAGGCGGCGGAATTCCGCATCAATGTCAGCGGTGTCTGTTCCGTCAGGCTGATTGCTGGCGTCAGTCGTTGACCAGTTCGCCAGGTTGTCGAGGATATTCGCGGCCATAGCTTACCCCAAGAGTTTTTCAGCGGAGCGGAGAGCGGCGACAAGTTCGTCCACATCTTCAGCCGGGACGCTCAGTTGCACTTCGTCAGTGTTGTTGCAAATCTTGAAGCTACCATTCACCTTGATGATCTTCCGATTGTCGGCATAACGGATCGCGTCAATAGTTGCGGATTGACCTTCACGCACATCGTATTCAGCCATGATTATTCTCCCAAAAGGCCGCGCATCATCGAATAGGGTTCAACCTGATTCATGGGCGGCATATTCTGCGGGCGGGGCATTCCGCGCAAACCTTGAGCGGTTTCCTGTTGACCGGCAAGCATGTTTTCCAGCAGGAATTTAGCGGCTTGCGGGGAAATCATACCTTGTTGCACAGCGGATTGAATGCGTTGCATGATGCCCGCATCGGTGGAATCTTCCGGGGCCATTGCGCGGGGCATGTGACCAAGACCGGGAGAGCCTGGAATCAACTCGCTGAACAGGCCAAGATTTTTAGTCATTTCCATGATACATTCCCTTCATGAATGAAGATCAATTCTGGAGAGCTATTCTAGCCCCTTTCGGCGCTGTCATAGTGTTTGCGTTAATCGAGGCCATATATCATAGATGGCGCAATTGGCGCAGCAAGCGCGGGGCTTCTACGGATAACATCGCTGAGTAATCCAGGGATTTGTCCCTGCCGTCCAGATGCCATCCAAGACGCCAAAGTACGCCCACCGGGCATATACGGGGTGGAAGCCGCAAAGGCGCTAAGCGCATAAGGCAAAGTTGACGGGTTAGTTAATCCAGCAACGCCACCGGCTGCAAATAATGCGCGGCCAGTTGTGCCTGAATCAGGATATTGCGAAGGCAAAACACGCAATGCAGCGGTGCTGAGGTCTTGCATACGGCCTTGCCCTTCCGTGATTCGCCCTTTAGCCAGGGCTTTGCTTGCGTCACGTTTTGCGTGTGCGACAACCGCGCTTTCTAGGTCTGATGGGGTAATCAATCCGCCACCTTTGCGCTTCTCAGCTTGGAAAGCCGCATCCCTGAGAATGGAGTAATTCGCCCATGCGTCATCAAGCTTGCTCAATGCGGCTTGACGTTGCGGGTTGTTGCGCTTTACAGCTTCATTCAGGGAAGAACGTAAAGCATCAAACGTATCGGCCAACTCAACCTTTTCAAATGATCCATCGCGCCTAAGTCCATCTGTTACCTCATCAAGCGTTGTATGGATTGTCTTTAATGTGTCTTGGTCAATCTCTCCGGCTTTGGTTCTGGAATTCAATCTAGCCATCATCCTGGCCCAAATGTTTTGCTCTGCCGGCATCATCTGAGCGACTTCACCATTCAAAGAAGTTAGCTCAGTGGTAAATTGATTATCGGGCTTCATCTTCAGCCCGCTTAACGTCATTTTGTAGCCATCTGACAGTTTGCGCCGGACTTCTGAAACGCCGGCTTGTCCAAGCTTACCGGAGTGCTTCATCCCTACAGGCGCTAGGGCGCGGTTATAGACGGCAAGGTTCAATTCATCCAATGACTTGCCACGGCTCATATTCAGGATATCACCAAGAATCGGGATACTTGCTGCTTTGTCCTCAATCTTTGCGACAGAATCGCCAAAATGTTGCCCGAGTGAAGGGGTAATACCTTCCTTCCGTAGTAAAGCCACATTCGGATCAACCTTTGGTTTTACCACCCTTGCAACACCACCAGCTATCGGCGCAGCAACAACACCGCCAACACCACCGGCAGCCGCTTGTCCTTCTCTGGTTGCATCACCATAGACCGGGGCAACCCAGCCCATCATCGCACCGCCAACACCAGACATTCCCATACGCATAGGCAGGGAAGCCCCTGGCGGGGTTTTGGTAAGCGCGGCTAGTCCAAGGTTCACTGGGTTAATCATTTGCCCGCCAAGGCGCGGCCAATCCATTCCATTCTCGCCCCTCGCGGCTTGATAAGCTTGTTCGTCGGATTGGATGGATTGCTTCGTCTTGCGTGCCCAATCAGGGGCGAGTAGTGCGGCGATTTCTGTTTCTGCGCCAAGTTGCCTTAGCCCGGTAATCGGGTCATCAAGGAAACCACGTCTGAACCCGCTAGGCTTCTCTGGTTGCCATTGACCGGATGCTCCTCCTTGCGGGGCAAAAGACCCGGACGCGCCTTTACCTTGCGATCCAACTTGCCTAGCCTGCAAGATGGCTTGTGCCAGCGTTTGCGCGGCTTCCGTATCGCCCGCCTTATCAGCATTGACTAAGGCGTTTTCAAGCTCTTGCAGGGTAGCCATTATTTGCCCCCGTACTTCTTGAGAAGGTCATCTACAGATGGGGCGGCTTTAAGGTCTGCCGGCTTAGTCGGCTTGGTTTGCCCCCTCGCTGGCCCCGGCCCAAGATCAGGCATCTTGCCCTTCTCAAGTGCGCCGCGTTGCCGCTGTAGCCGCTCGATACCTCGGGAAATCTTGCGTTCCGCACTTTCAAGGATGGCTGAGATGGCTTCCGGCTCCATCGTGATATCGCCGCCCATGATCTTTTGCAGGTAGCGCATTTCCTCGTTTGAGTCGTTGCCGCCGAATTCCTTGAGGCGAGGTACAACCGTGTTGCCGATGTAGGACATGAATTCCTCCGTCCTGGCGGCTTTCTGCCGATCTCCGACCGCGCCCATAGACGCCTTGGCAAGCGTCTTGCCTACATCAGCCCAATAGCCGGTATAGATGCCTTGCTTAAGCTTATCCTTGGCTTCGCGCACGCTGTCAATCGCGGAATACTTGTTCTCGATCATGGCGGCTTGTTCGCCAATCTCAAAACCTTCCTTCTTCCCAGCCGCTTCGGCGGCTTCACTTGGCATCACGTTGTTAATGTTAATGCTCTGCCCAGGCTTAAGCATCTTTTGCCGGAGGTATTCGTTAAGCGGCATCCCCATCGCCTCGGCCATTGCGCGTTCCTTGGCAATCACATCCTTGGCTTCTTTCTGCCCGCGTAGCCTTGACTTGAATGCCTCGCTAACCATCTTCATCGCCGTCTTTGGGTCTGACTGCGCGATTTGGGCGATGCTTGCCATATCCTCATCAGCTAGGCCAAACATTTTCGCATTTGCGCGATTCGGGTTGGCGAAGTCTATGCCAAGTTGCCCGGTCTGGCCTTGCGTCAATTGCCCACCTTGCATGTCGCTAACCGGGAGCAAGTTCCAGTCATCGCCTTCAACCTGCGGCGTGAAGTCAGCACCATAGATCGCTTTCATCATACGGGCACCGGACTCAGCTTCATCCTGCAACGCTTTCTGCTGTGCAAACAACTTCTTGCGATCAGTGATCGCCTTCATGCGGGCCGTTTCGGCTTGCGTCATGTTGTATTGCTGCATCTGCTGGTTGTAAGCGTCTGCGCTTTTCTGTTTCTGGAAGTCCTGCAAGCCGCGCACTCCACCCATAAGAGCCTGGGCGGGGTTTTTGCTGGTGTTGTTGGCGAGTACGCTCAAGCCAAACTGAAAAGCTGGGTCGTCAAAGATCCCACCAAAGGAGGGCTTAGGTTGATAGCCTGGCAAATCTTCAAAGATATCGTAACCCGCACGCCTTACCGGCACACCGCCGATTTCACCGGGAAGAAAGTTGTTCATATCGCCCCCTTAACCAAGAAGCCCGCCAACTAGGCCAGCACCAAGTGCCCAAGGCATAGCACCAAGAGCCGCACCGGCCGCATTAGCCCCACCCATGCCAAGGATGGAGTTAGCCAACCCATAACCCGCAGCACCGTAACCAAGGGCATTCGCAAGCCCGCTACTGCCCGCGCCTTCCTGTGACGTGGTAGTGGTCCCGCCTGCACCTTGTCCGGCCAATACAGCGTTACGCATGAAGTCCGATTGTTGATAGGGATACTGTTGGGCTTGCTGCCAATCCGCATAGTCTTGGTCAATCAGTGATTGCGTCATCTCGCGGTTAATGTTGCCTACACCCATCAATGCCTGGGCATCGGCGTAATCAGCTTGGGCGGCTTGCGGGGCGAACATATTGGCTTGCATCTGTCGCGTGCGCTCTTGGTCGTAATTCTGTCCGTACATTTGGCTTGCAATGTTGCCAAACTGGTTAGCCATTACACCTTCATGGGCGCTAGAGCCAAAAGCACCGGGACGGTTGAACTGCGAATTGATCGCACTTCCTGCTTGTCCTAGCGCCGTGTCCACGTTTTGTTTGAGCCACGGGTTAGAGTCAGGCGACATATAACGCCCTGACAGGGTATCCGTGAGGTTCGTTTGCATGGCATTCATGACAGGCGAGCCGTTAAGCGCCCGCGAAGTGGTCATGTTCATGCCCATCTGTTGTTCGGGGCTGAGTCCTGCAATGCGTTGCCCCTGGAAGGCTTCATAGGGCTGAGAAGCGATCTGCCCCGCGTTGTTGAGGTAGGAAGTCAGAAAAGGTTGTACGCCCTTCCAGGGTTCCATCTTTTGTGTGGTTTCTTGGTCGCCGCCAGATTTTCCGCCCATGATTCGCTCCTTAACCTTGACCCGCAGGCCCGCAGAAATAGCCGCCCGCACCGTCCGAAGTCAGCACCGTTCCAGCAGGGCACCCGCCAGCAGCCCCACCAGCGGCAGGCGCGGCAGGTGTAGCGGCTTGCTTGCTTCCCGCGTATTGGTATCGCTTGCCTTGGTAGGGATTGGATTGCAGTAATCCTTGCTGCGGTTGGGCGTTTTGGTACGATGGCGACGGCATCATGTATCGCTGCATCAGTTGTTGCAGGTATTGATTACCAATCCCAAGGTTTGGGATCGTCAGATTAGCCCGCGATGGGTTGCTCTGTTGCGTCTGTGCGCCGGTCTGAGGTGTCCCGAACATTCTCTAACTCCTTCTGAAAGTAAGCGCATCTGGTACTGTATCCGTGTTGCGCCAATTTCTTGCTCCAGCCTTTTCGGCCCACGAATTCAATCCCGGTTGCTCCAACATGCTTCGCGTAGGAGTCCAGAGTTTCAACTATTTCACTGCCCCAATTATCCCATCCTTCGCCGCCTAGCGTAACTACCCGGAGAATTTTCCTGTTGGGATAAATCAGGATTTCCGTAACCATTGCCCCAAGGATAGCAGATTCCGCGATTACCCATAGTTGCATGTCTTGCGTCTTAATCCGCTCAAGTACCGAGTCGGCGTTGATTTGCCCAAGTGTAAGCTTTAACGCTCGGGTTACATAGTCCGATACTTCCGGCCAGATGGCGGGGGCGTCATGGGATAGGATGGGGTAAATCATTAGTCAGTGTTTGGGAATTGACGGCAAGGCGGGGTAAATCCAGAAGCAGGGTAACGGGCTATGCCTTTGGTAATGCGTATGTC
>JACCDT010718725.1_pt1 | contig 23387 bp, 41 predicted proteins | sample 7446291 | NCBI WGS metagenome assembly JACCDT01 (sample SAMN15323446, study PRJNA562643) | freshwater metagenome | isolation source: river surface water | place: USA:Blue River Watershed | collected 2017-08-17 | reverse complement strand
TAAAGATACTGGTGCGCTCTGATATATTTTAAAGCTTGCGTCATGAGTCTAATAGGATACAAAGAGCAATCCAAGCAAAAATAACTCCCAAAACTACACAGGCCCAATAAGTGATATTGACTGGCAGCAAGCCCGCAATTCCAATAAACAAGAATACGCCAGCAAGAATCGCAAAAATAATCGATGGGTTTTTAAGGTGTTTCATTTTTATGTTTTTTTAAATCTTGAATAACTCTTTCTAAAGTATCGCGCCTGCCGACTGCACGCTCATATTCATTGTCGGTCCAGAATTTTTGCGAGCCAAATTCATCCACTTCTTTTTGGTATGCGTCGATCAAAGAATCGAACATAAAGCCGTCTGCTTTACAGACATTTTGGGGATAATGGCTGATTGTTTTTGGGTGTCCTCTATACTTATATTCGACTACAACTTGTTTAGCTCCGAATCGAATCACTTGTCCGATGACCAGATCACGACTTCCTATGCGGCGACAAGCAACAATGTCTTTAAGATTGATTGGTCGTTCAAAGATGTCTTTCATCGTATGTTACAGTTTAGTAAAGAGGTGAGAATACAATCCAAAAACATCATTGATGCGATCAAACATTTTATGCTCCCACGCATCGCCAATACGACGACTATCATTATGCTCGATACAAATCAAACAATATTTCTCACCAATATAAGCAATCATCCAAACGCTGCCGTCCCAATTACAACGAGAATCGGCAAGTTGATATTTTGCGCCAACCTTGGGGACTTTTTTCTCTTCCTCTTCTTCTTTTTGTGCCAACAAGCGTTTTTCCTGTTTTTGAACGTGTTGGATTTCATCATCGATGGAGGCAATTTTATAATCTTTCGCGGCTCTAACGCGCACATCTCCCCCCAAATCAATAAATTCTAAATATTGAGGGTTCCCCTGTAAATCGGGTCGCACGTTGATCACATTTGCGACAGCCCCAATCGGGAAATCTATACAATAAGTATCGAATACATTAACAATTTTATCTCCAATTTTGAAGTTCATGTTCTTATTGTGCATAGATGATGGATTTTGTCAAGGATTAACGGTTAAGAACTTGTAGAATGCCACGGTCTTTTGATTTAAGTTCAAACTCCCACACGCAATCTGTGTTGTTTTGGACGACTTTTGGGATGTGGGATGCAAACGCAGCATGACTGCGCGGCTTGTCTGCAAGACCTTCGCTCCAATGCATGACGGGTGTGAAATTTTGCCAAGTGCTTTTAAACAAATTAAAATGACAGAACGAGGACGGATTGCATTGATCGTGCAGGTTATCGAAAACAAGCGGAAAAGGTTTGAAGTATTTGTAGAGGTTTTCGCAATTCCAAAAACCTTTGTCTTCATTTTCGAGAACGAGACGTTGGCGAACTCCAGCAACGCAATGATTAAAAGCTCTGCTAAAACGAGCGACATACTCTACAATAGTTTCTTTGTCGCTATCAAACGACAGATTAAGATGCAAACACATTGGCGCAGAATAATCCTGCGGGCAACCAAACAAATCGAGAACGTATGCTTGATGGTTGAGTTCTGTAATCGTGCGGCGAACGGTGTCTTGATTGAGGGACGGTAGAACGTTGAACTGATCAGGATGCGAAGACAAGCTGATGCCAAGGCGGCGAGCGTTGTCGCCAGCCTGCGCCAAAATATCTTTGATCTGATCAAAGTCGGGCAGATCTGCATAGCACAAACCCAACGATTCATCAGTAATCAAGGGAAACAAATTGCTAGAAATGCGATAATGCTTGATGCCTACTGCATGACAATGATTGATGATCAGCGAGCACAAACTAGCATTGTGTTTGATGCGACTCGACAGTTGAGCAATCGCTTGATGACGACCGAGCGCATTGAAGCGGGATCGTGTCATGGTTTGAAAAGCGTGCTGCTTGTTTTGTGATTTGAGGATTTCGCTAATGCAGACAAGGCCAATGTTCATGAGTTGATCATTGCCATATTAAGGCAGTATGCAAGCTAAAAACCTAGGAATTTTCGAATCATCATAAAATGGGTCAACTTCGGTCGCAGTCACAGAAGAATAAACAGCAGGATTAATTTCCATTAATGCGTTCATGTAAGACTGTCCTTTACGCAATCCTTTTGCAATGTAAAAATTCGTTCTCATACATAGGTCCGTGTATTCTGACTGATGTATTTTTTTGATATTTATATCCTCCATTGCAGCATCAATTGCTTCGCGCAAAGTCTTTCGTGCGGTCCTACCCTCTTTGGGAGTCCACACCGACCAACAAGGATATTTTCCATCCATTGTTACGGTTGAAGTGCCAGAATAGCGGAACCAATCAGCGTGCTGTTCAAAAAAATTTAGTCTTTCTGTGTCTTTGTTGTCCATACAAATACCTTTAATCCTTTTTTAGTTGCGTAGTCAATCATATCCTTGGTGCCATGGCTTGACCCATCCCAAACAGCCAACAATGCATCTGCATAATCACCCATTTCATGATTGCGTCTGAATCCTGCTGTTACGTCATATTTGCGACCAAATTTATTTGTTCTGATAACCGCATTTGGATGCGATAGATCATCCCATTTGGCGGGAAAGTATTTAATTGGAATTTTATTTGTCAAGGCCCATTGCTCACCAAAGGTATCCGCACCATAAGCTTTTCCACAAACAACTTCTGAAATGTCCCATCCACATTGTTCAATAGCCTCACATACTTTTTGATATGTTACGCCATTACGACTACCCGCGATAATAACTTTCATGGAATGTCCTTTCTTACTTGAGATAGAGCTTCGCCCAAAAGATTTTCACCCTTCCATTTATAAATATCAAGAGCGTCGGCGGAATCTGGCCCTAGCCCAATTCCCCAAACTTTATCCCATGGCGAAGCTTCCGCAAATACGGTTGCTTTATGGAATTGTTTAATAAAATCTCTTAATTCAGGGTTATTATGTAAAGAAAACTTTAGTTCATTTCCTTTAAATACAATATTATATTTGATTGAATCCCAAATATAAGGATCAAAATTTTTAATCGTGCGCCCAATAGCCTTATGTTTGGACGGATCTTTTTCTCGCATGATGGCATTAAGGGCGGCAAGATCGCAAAACGCAATAGCTTTCCATGCCATCATCCACTGTTCACAACAGTTAAACAAATAGGTTTTTCTGGTTTGCTTCCACATAGCGGTAGAAATACAAATAGTATCGCCCACCAAATGATCCACAAACAAATCCAAATAAGGAACAGAAAACCCACCTTTCTGTCCTGCAAATCCGCCCCACCATTGGCTGAGTGGGCCTTTTTGGAAAAGGCAGAGATTGTTTTTTACGACGTATCCGTATTCTTGTGGAGTTTTCATGTTAGTTGCCACTGTTCTTCTACTTTAGTCTTTCCGCTATTGATGTCAATATAATACACAGCATATACGTTAAAAAGTTCTCCGCCAAAATCGCTACAATCTCTTTGTTGGCGTAGAAATTCGCGATCTACTTCTTTCCAGATTTTTTTCTTAAATGGCCACATCTTAAACGTATCTAATGCCGTAACCATGTTCATCAATCAAATAATCGATTGCTTCATGGACCTCATCAATGAATTCTGCTTTGCGCGGGAACATGAGACAGAAATCATTAGAGATTTCAATATCATTCTCTTGTAGCACTTCAAGCGCGTCAGACTTGTTGTTGATCATAATTAATATCCCCAAGTTTTTAGTGTGTGTTCGAAAGGATTACCTTCGATATTTTTCACTAAGTCAAGCATTTCTACGGCAATTTCGCGAATTTCTTTTTGGGCATGCTCACTATTGCGAAGCTTCAAGAAGTTGGCGAACGAACGCATGTTAAACATCACATCGCCCTGAATTTGAGAATTGTAAGTCTTAAAAAATCGGGCGCTTTCTTTCGCTCGTTTGCGGCCAAGCACAGGCTCAAGATCCTTGAGGCAAGCATGATACATTGCATTGCCACAGCGAGTGTATTCTTCCAACACTTGGCTCCATGTGTCTGCTACCTGCATCCTCAGTTCTGTGCCATCTGGCATGATCATTGGCACTTGCCCTGAAACCCTGATGCCTTTCCAATCTTCGGGAAGATAAAACTTATCCTCTTTTAATTCTTTATATCGAGCACTCTCAGCGTTCATGCTGCTGATGCGGTGCTTCAAAAAATGAATATGACTAGCGATTTCTGTGTCAACAAGGAAATGAACGCATCCTTTTTCAAAGGGAGTCTCATGCCCATTGCTCCAAAGCATATCAATCAGCTTGGGAATACGCTCACGTTTATCTTCTGTTAAATCTCGCGATGTGCTAGTCCATGCAGAACAAGCAATAATTTCATCGCTTCCATAGTGTCCAAGTAGGCTTACTTTATTTGTCATTGATTAGAATCTCTAAGGCTCATTAGGCGCAGGCGCTCATCAAGAGCATTATCGATCTTGCGCTCCCATTTCTTTTTGTTTTTAATTCCAGCTTCCAAATATTCAGCCCGCATCAAAACCAGCAAACTATCTAGTTGGCGAATTAAATTTTCGTATTCTGCTTTCATTTTAATGCGGCCCAAATAAGGCCAATATTTGCGAGAGCGTAACTAAACCATGTTAAGGCCCATGGATAGTTACCTTTCATATAATAACTGATACCAGTGATTTTGTAAAGCACAAAACTAGCAAAAACAGTAAAAGATTCAAGAGTCAATTTAATCATTTTTTAACAACGCCTCCAGAATTTTTTCAGCACTTCCTTGAAAAGAAGGGTAATACAGCATATTAAATTCTTTACCGTGTTTATCAATGAACCATTGCCAATCTTTGCGAGCTTGATCGCTCATTGGAACCCCATCTTTTGGGCGAGCTTCGGTGCATTCGCGAATGATATCAACGATCTTATCTTCTTTGTCTTTAATCGCTGCTTGAAGTTCTGCCCGCGCAGGATATACGCACGCACGCATACTCTTAAAACCCTCACCAACCTTTACAAGCCACCATCCTTCTCTCAGGCCATCTAAGGCATAAGGATCATTACAAGGCACGTATTTCTTGCCGACCTTTTTATAAAGACGGTTATTTTCTTTATGGTGGATGCGGTTTAATGCATTCATATTCTTTACAATGTTAGTATATGCTTGTTTTATTCCGTGTCAAATGTTTTTTATTAAAGTTTGCGTTCGTCGTAAGACAAATTAATCACCTTAAAAGTCATGTCTCTGCATTTCATAACAACGCCCTCGAAACGCTGACCATTAATTTTGTCAATGCCAGACGAATATTTTTCAATCAACTCAGGAGTCAATTCTGCTGTTTCAACCAAAGGAACCGTTGGGATAGGAACTGCAAACGCATTCGCGACCTTAGAATAATAATGAAGATCATTTGGGCCTTCATAACGCATAGTATCCATATTCCATATACTAAATGCCGCAAAATCAACGGGCAGTTTAGAATGCGGGTTAACATCAAGAGCTTGAATGCCAGATCCATAAATTTCCCCGCGCAATGCCAAGCTCACATCATTATGAGAGCAATACTGTTTGAGCTTTGTTAGAATATTATGTTTTTTATCAATGCGAGTATAATGGTTGTCTGCTTCGGGCTTGATTAGAAGACTGCGAGAGCAGACGCCAGTTTCCCATTCGCCATCTTGAGTTTTGCGGCAGAAGTAAGTAGCACTTTGACCATCGATTTTTAATGTAACATCAACTTGCTCGCCAAAGGGCAACGATCCAGAAAGATTTTGATAGCGTTCTTCATCAGTTTTCGGCAAGCCAGTAGGAAGATATCCCATGGCACTCAAGTCTTGAGGAAGAGGCGGCTCATATTTCACCACTCCAATTTCCGCAGAGATATCCTTGCCAATATTCACTGGCATCAACCAGCGTTTAAGTTGTTCGGATGAAAATGCAGAATCGGTTACAGCGAAAGGACTCAATGCAATGCCAAAACTCCACACGCCGCGCAACTTCATTGCTTTTACACGACTAGAACGTTTGCGAAACACTTCTGCCCAAGGTTTATCAGGCAATACCGTATCAGGCTGAATAAGCACGACAGCCTGACCAACACTGAATTGACCAATTGGAACGATGCATTTATAACCTGAAACCTCGGCAATTTCCAGAGACTCCGCATTGCCGTGCGGAATGATTTTGTCAACGAGTTCAATAGATGCGAGTTTCATATTCTTTGTAGTGTATATTGGACTAGATTTAGGATATTGTCAAGGTCTTCTTTTGTGCCGCGTTTAAATAATGCTTTGACTTTGCATGCTTCAATTTCCAAACAAGACTCTGGGGTAAGGAATTGGTGATCGCCATCGTCCCATACGTCAATTTGAATAGTTTCTACAAATTGCGCGTCCAGAGGTTGTCCCGTTTCATCCGCTTTTGTGGCGGGCAAATAAATATCAAATGGAACTTTTCGAATGGATCTGTTCATATTTTAAATCATTATTACGACGACGCAGTATTGTTTGGATGATATCTCGACGTTCATCAGAAATGCGTTGTGATGCAAGGATATTTTCCAAATGCTCACTTTCGCAATCAATCAAATGAACATATTTCAGCTTATCTAAGCCATTTTTGCCGCGTGTGCCCCAAATAGCGTTTTTGATTTGTTCTTCTTGAATATCCACAAGGAATTCATTGGGCAGAACTTTTACGCTCTCCAATTGCCAATACCCATATTTTCTTTCGCCTTTGTTGAAATTATAATCAGAATAAAGTTCAGCAAAATTTTGAGGAACTTCAAACCAAATTATTTTTCCACCAGCCCAACGATTATAACCAGCATATTCAAGAGTGTGGCGTTGACCTCCATCCATCATTAGTCCGTTTGCGCTTCTGCAATCATAATGAGACATGGAAGCAACTACTTCTTTACCATCTGTAATACCGTGAAGAATCATAAAGTTTTAATTGATGTTTGGATCGCTGTGGATGAAACTGGTTTTACATTTATCCACTACCATTGCGGTGACATAACCATCGCGCAAAAAACTGCCCGTGTCAATGCAAATTTTGAAACCATGATTAGTGGGACCATTTTTTTGAATTGAATGCCCGCAAACAACTGTTTTGCCTGATTTATGTGGAAAAATATCTTGGAATCTACCCCAAATACACAAGAACTCTTCTTGGTCTTCGACATCTAATTCGTGGGAAAGATAACCATGCACAAAAATGAAATTTTCTGTTTCATAGGTTAATTGGAGATTGTTAAAGTAATCAGCATGGGTGTCGAGGATTAGCTTGATTGGGTCGCTGGACCTGCACTCAGGATCGTAAGAGTCTATACAAGCTATGCCGCCATTCATGAGCCAAGAGCGGGCCATTTGGCCATTGGGATATTTTGCCGCCTCCAGAACAAAACTCTCATGATTGCCCAAGAGGGTGACTACTTTATAACGCTTTTTAAGATCAAGGATAAAGTCAACGCATCCTTTAGAGTCTTCTCCTCGGTCAATTGCATCACCCAAATAAATGATCGTATCGTTTGGTTGAAGATCAAGTTTCGAGAAAAGGTTTTTGACTCGCGATAGTTTGCCGTGCCAATCAGTCGAGACAATGAGCCTGCCTGACATTTCATCATTTGCGTCCTTAATCATGGTTTATAAAAAATTTGGATCGGGCAGTATTATACCACCCGATCCATGATTGTCAACTCTATTCTTTACTTGGCGAACTTACCAACATCCATCAGAGGCATTGCACCACTGGTTACAGTTGGAAGTTGACCATTCCACTTTTCAATTTGGCGGGTTTGAACTTCAAGAGACTTGAGTTGCAGGTAATTCTCTCCACCTTGAGCAACTGCTTGAGTCAATGCAGTAATAGCCTTAGCTTCTGCTTCTGATTCAATCTTGCGCTGTTCAGCAGTTCCTTGTGCAGCTAGAATAATACGTTCGTTTTCTTTCTTTTGAGCATCAAACTTCGCTAGAGCAACATTCTTTTGTTGTTGAGCAACAAAAACATTATCGATAGCTTTTTGAATTTCGGGATTTTCATAAGTCATGCCACCAAACATTCCAACAGTGGTGATGGTGATGCCTCGTTGAGCAAAGAAGGGAACAATATCAGCACGAACCGCAGATGCAATTTCATTCTTTCTGTCTCGCAATTGATCCAGAGGAAATTTTGCACTTTCTTCCGCAGCGATTTGTTGAACTCGACCACGAATTTCACTATCCATTAGACTTGCCAGACTTCCAGAGCTATACCAATAAAGGAAGTTTGCTGTATCTTCTTCTTTAATGAATGCGGTGCAATTAAAACCCATTGAAAATCCCACGCTATCAGATGATTCAACCCAAATAGCTTGATCTTTTCCTTTGTTGCCAGCTTCCCAATTTCGAGTAACAGGAGAACGATCAACAACAATCACGGTAACGGTAGGAATGTATTCACCACTACCAGTGCCACGGCCTTGCTGATCCCATCGGGTAGGAATCTCAATGCGTTTCGTTGCAACCTTATGTTTTTCTAGCTGCTCTTTAGAGCCAAGTTTGGCTTGATTTCCTGTATCGCCTTCAAGGGGAATCACGAATGCAGTTTCGTTGTTTTTGATTTCCTTGTAAACAGGCTTTTGATATGGTTTACAAGATCCCAAGAATGGAATGACGCATGCTGCAAGAATCGCTGTAGCAGCAGGAGTCTTTTTCAACAGACCTCGGAAGGAGAAGGCTGCGATGCTGCCCATAATCAAAGACCAGATAAACACCATGGAATGATTGAGCCAATTAGCGGATTGCTGAACCATGAACTCGGCGTTGCCACCATTCACAGCGTCAACAGCAATCTGATTATTGACGACAGTTGATGCCCCACTACCAGTGTATGTATTTAGGACGAACACGCCAGCGATCCAAAAAATCCCTAGCCCAATTGCTTTAGTTACGTTTTTCATTTTGTTTGTTTTATTTGCCGTTTGGCAGTTACGAGTTTCTTTATACAGGAGATTGTCGGGAATGCAAGTTTTTTGTGAGCGCAAATATTCATCTATTTCTCTCATTGCTTGATTGATGTGATCTATAACGGCACGATATTCTTTGCGAGTCATTTTTGATTTATCAGGCTGGCACGAAAAAATCTCTTCAAGACGTTCATCTGTAACGTCAAGGTCTTCTTTATCCGTTCCAACATAAGAAACAAAAGGATGATCTTCACACTTCGCGCAATCTGAGTCTATTTTATATTCAAAAGGTTTCATATCAATTCATAACTTTCCCATTCGATAAGTCCTTTAGGATTGAAATCGCATCCTCCGCACCCACCATCTCTGCCTTTGCAAATAACACATTTCTTACTTTGCTTTTGTTTATTTAAAGAACGAATCATTCCGTGACCTGCGCAATGATAGCAATTTGTGGTAGTCTCATGGCCACAAAAATATCCAATTTCTCCTTCACCATTACAGGCGGGGCAAATTAGCAATCCATTGGATTTTATTAAATTTTTAATTGCATTAGTCATAGTAGCGGTAAGTGATTAGTAATTCCTTCAAACTTAGAGTCCCAATGCGGCCCAATTGCGCAGCATGTCATTGTAGGAACTCCATTGAATTCGGTCGCCCCATTATCAATAATCAAATGAGAGATTAGTTTGGCATCAAGAGCTTTTTGATGAATTGCTTCTAGTTCTTCTTGGCTGTTTACATAGACAGTGATCTTACGAAATGAGTTTTGCAGCCAGTGATTGATTTCGTCTTCATACTTTTCTAACTCATTCGAATAATTATGAAAACCAGTTCTAAACCAATCTCGATCTTCTCCCTCCCACTTTGATGAAATACTACCATTCTTTGTTAAGAATGACATACTGGCATGACTAGCCTGAGCGCACATTTTACCCTTGCGCATATTCAGATCTTTGCGCATGACAATGACCTGCTTGGTGCTTGAGTTCATTTTATTAAATCATTTTAATGCTATAAGCAGGGCCGCGTTTACAAAACGTAAACCTACCTTCCAAAACGCCGCCGTTTAGTTTCGTAACGATATTATCAAAGTTTTTTTGAAACATGGGGTATTTTTTCTCCGTGATAAGACTTTTAAAATAAAATCCCACAGAAGAACGACTTTTGTAAGAAGCAACATATTCTAACTTATCATCGAATTCATAATTCGGCACCATGAGATGCTGAGGAATAGTGGCAATCACATCTGGACGATAAGGTTGAGGAGCATCGAGATATGTGATTTCGAAATCGGCAGGAGGATTCTGCACCACTTTCATTACGGTTTTCTGTAACGAAAAATCATAAGAACCCAATGCCAGACAACCATTAATAAAGTTGTTTTTAGTCAAGTAAATATGAGAATACATGCGATCACGCTCCAGCATATTGCCGAAATAATCAAAAGGGATTTCTCCTGTGTATTGTTTTTCTTTTTTCATTTAATTTCGTAGTTTGAGATGCCTGAGCACCAGATTTGGGGAGTAGAAGGATGTTTAGGAAATGAAGGCGCAGTGAAACATGAACACCTCGCTCCGTATGCAATAACAGACCCACAACGATAACATACGTGCCAACCTTTCATTTTATCAGGCCATGTTTCGCCCTTTTTCTTGTCGCGCCTCTCTTTTAAAGCATCTTCAAGATTGCGTAAAGCCTTTTCTTTTTCAAGAGCTTCGATTTTTTGCTTGAGAAGAATGTTTTCTTCTTTGAGAGCATGGATTTCTTCTGCGAGTAGTCGATGTTGTTCTGCTAATGTGCTCATTTTTTTATTATTTTTTGTTTTGAGGGTGCAACAACTTCAATTTTTACTTTAGCAATCCCCTGCGAATGAAAACCTAATTGTTTTGCCGCAGCTTGCGAAACATCAATTATACGACCTTTGATGAATGGCCCACGATCATTAATTTTGACTACTGTGGTTTTATTGTTTTTTAAATTGGTAACTTTGACCAATGTTCCAAACTTGAGCGTTTTATGCGCGGCTGTGAATTTAGAATCAACAAGACGCTCGCCGCTTGCTGTTTTACTTCCTGTTTTGGTTGAGTAATGCGAGGCTACGCCAATCTCGGAGGCATCAGCCATCAACATCATCATCAACATTACTAAGGTTGTTAGTAGGTTTTTCATTGTTTTTTTGGGTTAAAAATTCACGAACATCACTTTCGAAAGAATCATCGGGAAAATGTCTTGGGAAGATTGATAGATTATAATTCTCTTTATAAGGGCGAATATTTTCGATTTCTTCTTTAGAATATACTAAAGTCCTCATTATTTTAAAAGTTCAGGGTTTTCGTGAATATTGCCAATCAAAGTATTGTATTCTTGAGCCATAGATATCCATTTGGCATCTTCATTACCATATTCCAAAGGGCTCACATAGTAAATACCGAAAGTATCGAATCCAACAACTCCTACGCTTGGGCCAGAATTTAGATCGATGCTTGACACAATATCCCCCTCATAGATCTCTATATCGTTGATATCATTTAAGCCAGTGTATTGCTGAATGACATAATCAGATTCAGGCAAAATATTATCATCTTCGCCCCGATACACCTTGCCTGCCAAAGTAATTGCTAGGCGTAGGTGACTAGCTTCATATTCGAAAATAAACTTTTTTTGCTTTACGTCCCAGATGCGGAATTTTAGCTGTTTCATGATATTGTGAATTAATGTTTAGCATTTTTCCAAACAGAATCAAACTCGTCTTGACTCATCCACCACAGATGCTCAATCTCTGGATTGTTATCATTCGTCTCATTAGACCAAATAATAAACCCTTCGCCGTTCAAAATCCAAAGATACGGATAGCCTTCTGGCGGATTTTTCAAGGAATATTCATCAGAATGACAACATTGGCCGCCTTCACCATCATACCAAGACCACTCACATTGAGCAAATTCAGGAAGAGGAGAATCTTCATGATACAAACTTCTATCAGTTTTAATATAAAGAATATATTCTCCGTCTTTTGGAAGTTCTTGTTTTGTTGATTTGAATCGTAATTTCATGATATTGTCGCTATTCCGTCTTTGATAGTTATTCCTTTAGTTTTTCCACATACAACCCACTTAGGTTGTGTTTTTCTAAGTCTGCCAGCAGTGGGAACTTCGCAAATTAAATTATCCACGATAATGCATTGTTGATCATAATGAATAGTGATTTGTGGCTTCTTGGCTTGTTGAGAAGCAGGCTTATTGTAATGGAACCAAAAAGATTTTAGCTTCATAATTCGATGCTAACGGTTGTGTTTGATTGCCATATAAAATTTTCCCAAATCGGATGGCCGTATCGACTATACCCAATACGATACCAGTATTCATCGCCTTGTAAAGCGAATTTTACTAATTGACTAGAAAATTGATTTTTCGTGATCCATTCCCGATCATACAGAACCCAAATATAATTATTTAAATATTTCTCAAGTAGTTTTTTTAATTCAAAAATTCTACTGGTGAACTTACGTTGGTATTGGTCTAATTCGTAGATCTTTTGGCCCAAATGATGGTTGATTTTTTCTTCGGGTTCATCAATCCACTTGAATGAATATCCCCATCCATATGCGCTACCAGAATCAGAATAAGTATAAACCCACCATTTATCTTGTTCTCCAGCATATTTGTGAGTGGGTTTGGCATGCAATTGAACTTTTTTATCAACTGCTAATTCTTGAATTTCCGCCAAAAGAGGATTCCACACACTTGTTCTCCATTTGTTATATTGATCCTGAGCTTTTTTATATGCCCGCGCAATGTCGTTAAGAAAAGCGGGGACATTTTCCTCGCGAGACTTGCGCAAAAGAAATCTGCCACTAAGCCCATCTAAATAAGTGATTGTGAATTTTTGACAAAATTCGCTATGCCAGTGTAGAGTATTTAACTGCTGATGCATTTTATTATTCGTAGTCCTTTTGATACTCATTCACTCCGCATTCTTTGCATTGATCCCACAGAAGACCCAAGCCTTTGCCCTGCCAATCGCCTCTTTTTCTGTAGTGGCAATAGCCATTGTTTTGAGAGGGAAACTCAATAATTTTATCCCAAAAAGGGCAGCGTTTCATTTTGCCATCGATTCGCGTATAGCAATAACTGCCTTCTGGAATTAGCTTTACACATTGATCGTGGGTCAATTCAACCTGATTTAATTTATCAACGCCTTCGTGGTCACACGGGCGCGATAATTCAGAAACATCTTCAAAAATAGTTTCTTGCTTGGCTCCAATTTCAAGCAGTCTCTCTTTGGAAGCGTAGGTGTAATAAATCTTCGGCGGGCGAGCATCTTCAATTTTTACCTCTGGAATAGGATACATATTTTCGAGTTCAGTGTGCCCGCACTGCTCAACAAAGTCAAAACAATTAATACAACAGAATTTGCTCATTTTTTTAATTTACTTCTTGAATTTCTTTTGTGACCGATCCATCTTTTTGTAGTGTATAAATTTTTTTAATACCTCCCGTTTGAAGTCGGCATTTAGCTAGTGGAAAATCTTCCTCCACACAATAAACAGGCATTTCTTGAACAATCCAAGATGTAATAACTCCATCATCAGAGAAACGATACTCGCCAAATTTATCAAATGTGGCGTTTTTATGCCAAACAGAAGGGCGAAACTCTTCTTTTGAAGAATCGAAACTTTTTAAGTTCCTCAAATATTTTTCTGCTAATTTTTTAGTTTTAAAAATTCCAACAACTTTGTATTGTGGCGTTTCACGATAATAATGAGCTTTAGAAAGGACGAACATGATTAATTTTCTTCTGGATTTTCAAATGTCAAACTGTTTGGATGGCCGCCGATTTCTTTCAGCCAATCGGGAGAAGTCCCGTAGAGGGGATTATCATAATCCTCGCCATACTGAATGTCAATCCATTTCTGAAAATCATCCTTTTTTTCTGCGGGAAAATAAAACCAGTGACCATCATCGTCACAATCAATAATGTATTTTTGTCTATTAGTCATTTTTTTACTACTTTAAATCCTTTAACGCGACTTACAAATTCTGCGGCTTCCTTTGCGGTAAACCATTGTGCATTCGCCCGTTTACTTAACGTAAGCCATCCATGCGCGGTGTATGTATAGTCGATATATAAATTACCTTCGCCACAATAGTTCTGCGCGTTCTTACGAGATACCTTGATGAGATACTTACCTTCCCGAAGGTGGTTTTTGCAGAACTGATTGAATAATTTGGTGCGTTCACGACCTTGCACACCTTCTCTGGTTAAATGATCTGAGAACTGCTTCATACGATCATATATAGCCTCTCCGCGAATTTTAAATAGAGTCATTTTTAATTAATCCTATTACGGTGCAATGCACCAATCGTTTTTGAAATTCTGTGTAAGAGATTGGAGTGTCCATTGTTACGCCATCATCCCGACGCCAACCATCAGGATCAATTACCTTTACAGTTTCATCTTTCAGCCATTCATGCGCCGATTTTTTGGCAAAAATAATGTCGTAATTTTTTCTGCCTTGAGCTGAAAGGATCTTTGATTTAATAGGGTCTTTTGTTATGTCGTTAATAGCAGCCATTTTATTTTAATTTCCAAATATATCCTCCTGCTGTTTTTAATTTTCCTGCACAGCACCTAGAAATAGAATTTTTTGAAATTTGATTAATTTCTCCAGCAGTTTTTAATGAAGGGTATTCATCAATTACTTGTTTTGTTTGTGGGTTTATTTTTAAAACTTGTTTGTCAGATAAAGATATTCTACCCAATTTCCATATTTCGTCAAGAGTAAATTGAGATAAGTCAACCAGACGGGATTCAACCCCATTATTAATCCATTTTTTATTAAGAGCGGTCCCCTTTTTTCCAAAAAAATGATTTAATTCTTGAGATCTCCCCTTTTTTTTATTAATTTCTTGAGAATATTTACGCCCTTTATTGGCGCTACTGACGGCATCTTTAACTTTTTGCGAACGCGGTTTCCCTTTAGTTGGATTATTGTTCTTCATAAATTCAGAATGATCTGGTCTTTTTTTACCAAAAAGGGGATGATTGCTTCCTGATCCCGTTCCCTTACCACCAATAACTAAATTATATGTTTCTGAATTTAAAACAAAAGATTCATTTACCACTTCGCGCTCTCTGTCGAACATAGCTTGGTCTGATTCAAAATATTCAAGAATCTCTTTTGTAAAATTATGCTTGCCATATTTTTTAATAGCTTTTTTAATAGCCGAGCCTGAACCCATATATTGATCAGAAATTCTTTTTGAAAAATGAACTCCAATGTAAATTTTGCCATTTAATAGATTAGTAATTTTGTATAAATATCGTCTCACATATAAATTTACACTTTATCTCCAGTAATATCATTAAATTTTAAAATACTTTAAAGTAAAATGGGGGAGGTTTCCCTCCCCCACCATTCACTCCTCTTACTTACAGGATCACTACACAGTGACCTTCTTCGTCTTTGGTCCACACGTATCCAAGTTCTGACACTGCATCCAAGACGCGCACTCGCGCAGGATATTCAGGTGAAAAAGAGTTTTGGATTGCTTTCACAGACACACATTCAAGACCTTGATCATATTTCTTTTCCAAGTATGCTTTGATACGAGCGGTGAATGCACAGTATTCTTGCTTATCTTGAGAAACAATCTCTACAGCCTCACTGTTGGTAACAGGAGCGACAATTTCTCGCGTAAAGTCTTCAACAACTTGATAAGCTGAAACGCGGCATTTTTGGCAATTATGATCAGTCGGAACACTGACAACATCTTTTGGATTAACCTTAACAACTACAACTTTGCCTTGGCTAAAGTCAGAAGCATAATTAAGAGATCCAACGTGAAGACCAAACGAACAGTGTTGATGGCGGTTATCATCGACATCAAATCGACGCACTTCAATTCTCTCTCCAACTCCATTAAAGATGCGTCCAGATTTGTCCACAATGCCTTTTACAACCTTCGTGTTGACATTGCCAGAGATGGACCAGTAATCGCCTTGCAAGCCTTTGTAAGCAAGGAAACAGCCATCCTCAGTGATTGGCAGTTCCTTGTAAGCAAGGAAATCATAAAGCTCACGAACAGACGAAGCCGAAGGATTGTTTTGAAGGTTTTCCCAGAACTTGACAAACAGCTTCACTGGAAGACCTTCCTTAACGATTGAGCGAATTTTATCGGCCAAAACAGATGGTAGAGTTTCGCCTTTGTAGGAAACTGAATCGCCATTAATAACGAATCCGTCTTTGTTGAATGAATCAAAATTTTCATTCAAGATATCTTCAACCGCTTGCTCTTGCTGAGATTCGGGAAGATCAAAGACTTTGTGAATTCGCGCATATTGAGCGGAGTTTTTTTCGATTTTCACTGGTTTTCCTCGATGGAAAAACACGAAACCTGTGGAATTGAGGATGTATTTCATATTATTATTCTACTTGTTTTAGGGGATTTGTCAATGATTATTTGAGCTTCATAACGGCGCGAAATTCTGCGCGAGAGTAAACGGGGCCGCTATAACCAGCATTATTAAAGGATTTAATTACCTTACTTCGGAAGCTGTTTTCTTGATTAATTGCGTTCCAAAAACGGACAATGCGCAATGCATATTTAGGATTAGAATCAATCAATTGTTTAGTGCGGCGAGAAAACTCCAACCAACGACGCTTGCATGAAGCGATTGCGTTCTGCTTTTCGAATTCAACTTCCTCTAGTTTGGCAAGAGCATCATAATGTTGGCGGTATTTTGCCGAGCCATATTCCAACCATCCTAGCTTAACAAGTTCGTTCATCATAACAGCCGAACCCGTATAGTAGGTAATCACTCTATCATTTTTGGAGAATGATCGGTCAGCTACGACAAATGGCAGAATATCTTTTTTCTTTTTTGCTTTGAGCAGTATAGATTCAATCTGATGTTTTGCTTGTGTCTCATTTTGAGCTTCGGGCAAGCCCATACTTTTAAACACATGATTGTGAAACTCCAAGGCAGAGAACAAGCCCATAGATGAGTATTTGGTATAAACAGTGAATTTTTTGCTGTTTCGCTTAACCTTTGGATAGTTGAGATTGCGAACGCTCATTGTATGAAAATGAGGAGTCAAATCAACCGAGATCTGAGAATGAACATGCTCAGGCGCATAATAATAATTCAATTTGTTATCATCACAATACGACCTGAGTTTATTCGCCCAATACTTTTCGGATTGGCCAGTAGGAATAGACAACAAAACAGGTTTGCCATTTTTGCTTTCGACCGTGGCAGCGGAGCAAGTTTCTCGCACATAATTCAATAGCGGCCAAACATCCCGAAACAATACGGACTTTTTAGCAGAAAACATATCACCATTAAAAATGGTTGCCGATGTGGAGAGCGTCGCCGCTTTTCTATCATCTAGCATTTGTCGCACCAAAGCTGTTGGAGAAAAAGTCTTAAATCGAGCCAGATCTTGTTCAGACAGATCGGCCAAGATCTGATGGATTTTTTCTATAACTTTTTGATTGCTAGGAGTGTTTTCAAAGGATTCGCGGCTAATTGGGATACTCATTGTTCCCACTGGCATATTAACCAAAAGCGTATGACCACTTTTAATAGAAAACCCTGGGCTATAATCGAGATGATCATAAATAACACCTCCCATTTGAAGCAATACAGACTGGTTGTGCATTCTTGGAGGAATGTTTACAAGTCGAAAAGTAAAGCCATCAACAATCTTTTCAATAACCGTTTCGGCAGGAGACACAATTGATCCATCCAATTGATGAAAATTGATTTTTGCGGGAGAATGTTGGACAAATCGCGTAATTTCATATTTAAATTTTTCAATATCTGTCGATTTGATGGAAAGAGAAACTTCCAAGCCCGATTCATTGGTATCACAACTATCAATTTCATAGATGTGTCCCACTGGAACTCCATTGTCGCCACCACCAAGCATACAGGTATAGGTGGTTTTCTTACCTTGGCAATGCGAAGTCACAAAGAAAGTGTCATTATAACAGTGTCCCGCTTTGGAGCCGACGCCAAATCCACCAATGCAATTATTGTCAGACGACTTGGTGCTGCGGAAATACATACCAAAGATGTTTCTCACGCCGTTTTCATCAAGTCCATGAGCGAAATCACGCACAAAGAAAATTACATCTTGACCTTCTTGACGAAATCCAATCTCGACAGGAGTAGCAATATTCCATTTAGTATGCTCGTCAATGGCATTGCATGCATATTCGCGCACAACAGCCAAGATTTTATTCGAATAAATCTTGTCGCGCATGAAATAAGTAGCTTGACTGATTCCTGATGCATCCATGCCCATGATGGAGCTTTCAAGACCTTCGGAAGCAACAAGGGGCGAAGCAATAACTGCGGTTTTCATATAGCGTTAGTCTAGCGATGTTTGAATTTTAGTCAAGAAAAAGGAAGGAGAGTTTGTCGAAAATCTTCGGATTCTGCAATCACTTCCGTAAGAGTTTCTTCACGAATCACTCGAAATTTACATTTAGGGGATGTTTCGCATTCCAAATTATATGCATCTAAAATATCTTTTTTAATTCGGCTGGACTGTAGCGTTATTTTTTGGTTGCCGCCAAAATCTTGTTCCAAAAAAAACTGGGTCGAAATGTTTTTATTCATCACGACCCAGTATGGTTATTTTTTGATTATTTGTCAAGGATTATTTCTGCTTAGCTTTCCCGATGTTTAAAGCGAGGAAATCAATAACCTTGTAAACCTGCGCAAGCTTAGAGCCTGCTTTTGGAGTTGGGGTTACGGCAGAGATTGCAGAAGCAACAGCAATGACAGCAGTTACAACGCTAATCCATTGATTCGGGAGGGTTTGAATAATGTCAATCATACATTATTTTACACTTAAATACTCTGTTTTTCCAATTTTTCCTTGTTTTTCAACTGAGTGAGCCTACGAATCAATCTTTTTTTTTCTTGTTCCTTGGTCAAGGAATGCTTGAGAATCGGCATTAATGACAACGCGATAGAAGCAATCAAAGCGCCAAATAAGTAAATAAAATTCTGAAAATCATTTAGGTGTTGAGAAAAATCCTGCAAATCATGAGGGGAAATGTGTTTGTTTGATAGCATGCTATGATTAATTTCTTGAATATCTTGAATCAAAAATGCTCCGTGCGATAAGAACAGAACAATAATTGCAAGAATCAAAAAAATTAATGTTGCAGGTTTCATTTATTTAAAAATTTTTCAGGAGATGATTGAAACTTTTTACCAATTTTAACAATACCATTAATAATTTCGGGGCTGACAACACCAATAATGCCATAAGTGATTGCTTTATACAAGCTAGAAATATCTGTTTGCTCTAAAACAAACCATGCAATTCCTGCTGCAATAGCTGCGCTGGCAATTTTTTTTAATTGATCTGCCACGGTCATTTCGGCCTGTGAAGACAATAATCTAGCTAACATGGCAGCCGCTCCAATCAAAGGAATTACCCAACCACCACCGACAAATTCTTTGAGAAGAGACTTTTCTGGTTCCATGTTTTTTTTTACACTAAACAGTTGTGCGAATGACACTTCTAATTTGAGAAACATGACGTTTTTTTTGCAAAACTGCGCCACCTTCACGCGATCCCGCTCCATCTGTATTTCCTTCGATTGTGGTCACGTATCCCTGCTTGTCAGGAGCACTAATAGCCAACCCAATATGCGAAAATGTAAAGATTACAATGTCGCCAGCAATGATGTCATTATTGTGTGGTTTTTTTAAAACTACCGACTTGTCTTGAGAGCGGCACCAATTTTCAAAATCCCAAGCGCCTGCTGTTTGAGGGCGGGCAAATGAGTAAGTTCCATTCTTCATAGCTTCTTTAAATAACCAGCAAATGAATGCTGCGCACCAAGGCCATGATTGAGTGGCGCTTAACCAAGTAGCCGCTTTATATTCATTTACTCTAGGACCGCAGTTGGTGCCATCCACTTCTTCGACGCCAATTTCATTCTTAGCTAAGGTTACTAATTTTTGCGCTAAATTACCAGAAGCAACAATTGGCTTGGGCACGGCTGGAGTAGAAATCGCAGAGCCTAAAATCTTTTTTGCAATCGCTCCCCAAGTGTCTTTGCCATCAATACCGTCAATATCGCCGCCAGAGAAACCAAGAGCAGCTTGAACTTTTTTAATTAAATCTATACGACCTGTAAAATCCATAATAGGATTTACACAAAAATCAAATCAAAGGGACATCAATGTTACCAAGTAAACCAACAAAGCGCTCTAGTCGATTAATCTCTGTGGATGTTAGTGGAGTATCGCCGCCAGCCAAAATAACTGCCGTAACATAAGAATCAAATGATGAATTATTAGGCAAGTTATAATTGATATACATGCTATATGCATTGCTGTTGGATGTAGTTGCAGAACCATTCAAGACTCCGCTATTCAAAACTTGACCATTTACTCTCAATTTAGATACGGAGCCATTGAATAAAACCTCAGCTCCAATAACATTATAATTAGAATTAGCAGATGATCCAGTTACCAATACAGCAGTTCCATCTGTTTTCTTCGACTGTAAATAAAATGCTGCTGATCCAGAAATTTTAGAACCTAAATTAAAGATAATTTCATTACCAGATCCAATTACTGCAAACATTGTATGGTTAGATCCGCTGCTTGGGAAGTTATCTTTCGCACCAATAAAACAATAAGCATTTTTCACAGAATTCAATACATCTTCCGCCTCAGAATTCATGGTATAGAAATCAGTAAAATCATTTCTGATGCTGGGAGACGCCAGATCTGTAGCTTCATATTTAGGCATGTTATTAACATTATTCGCGCCACCAATAGCGTAGTAATTATTAATAATATCATACCATCCATAAACAGGATCTCCATCTTGAGCAACTATATTGCCCGATTTAAATACTCCTGTATTAGCCCACCAAAACGCTTTGACCGCAGAAATTTGATTAGGATGCCAAACTGTAGTCGAATAAGTCGTTCCATCCACTAAGCAAGAAATGGTTTTGCCGATATGATAAATGGTAGGAGTAAAGGTTTGACTAGTGCTAACTGTAGAACCATCAATTGACCATGCGTAAGATGATCCATCAGGCGCAGATAATGTTTCTTGAGGAAACGCATATCCTTCAATGCTCTCAATGCCAACTGGCGCAGTCATAGATGACCCAATGAAAGAATAGCCAGCATCAAATGGAGCAATAAACAATCCAGTAGGTTGATTCAGCACATGGATTTTACGGTTATATTCTCTGATTAAATGACTATTGTAATCATCTTTGCGAACTGCTTGAGCATACAATCCAGTCACGCCAGTTCTGTATGCTTCCCATGAAGCTAATTCAGTTGTGTAATCTGCGTGTATCTGCGATTGAAGCTGCCTCGGACCCATATGGTCTGTTTACACTAAAAGTGGAGACTAAATACAAAAAAAGTGGAGGAAGGTAAGGGATTCGAACCCTTGGCCCCCGTTATTCACGACGACGACTCTTTAGCAAAGAGTTACAATAAACCACTCTGACAACCTTCCATAAATTGGTCCGCGAGGTGAGATTCGAACCCACAATATGCTCCTTCACAGGGAGGGCTTTTACCAATTAAAGCTACTCTCGGATGAAAATTGGTAGCCCCACGGTGGATCGAACACCGAATTATAGATTCAAAATCTATTGTTTTTCCATTTAAACTACAGGGCAGTTGATTCAATACTCAACAAACACTCGTTGCTTTTCTGCTTGGAAAGCATCATCAAGACCGAGCTTTTTAAGAACATCATTCATGCGACCAGCATCTTTGATCGCTGGGATATGTCCCTTCAAATGATCACGATACTCTCTCAAACTATAATCCATATCCTCTCGCATCCATTTGAGTCGGGCTTCAACCGACTGCATAAAGTCCTGCATGGAAGGAACTTCTGTAGAATTTGAGTAAGCAAAGGACAGACACAAATCTTCACTGAGAGAAGCGTTTGGATCATTTTCTAGCACCGCTTTGTGGGCGGCAAGAGCGACTTCATGATTAGCAAAAGTGTGGGAGATGTTCATAAATTTTTAAAAATGGTGCGAGATAAGGGAATCGAACCCTTAGCTTCTACTTGGAAGGAAGACGTGTTGGCCATTACACCAATCTCGCAATTTGAGGGGGCTTTCACCCCTCTGCTTTTATTATACACTAATTACTGAACTTTTTCAAGAGCAATAATATAATCTACAATCGAGTCGCTCCAACCATCCACATGAGTCCACTTACCATAACCAACACCATTCTTGTAAGAAGCGACATTGACCATATAAGCTTTATCAAAAGCTGGATTTGGAACTCGGTCGTTGCTTTGTTCATCAGTGATGACAATTAGACGATCAGCATTTTGCAGATTCATTTTTTTCACAGACTCGCCAAGATGGGTTCCAGCGTGTCTTTGGGACTTGCTGATCGCTTCTGCAAGGGCAAAACCTCTGCGAGCAGGAACCAGCTTAGTCTCATACGAGAAGCTGTGAACTTCTACAGTGCTGCAAATCTCACGAAGAAGCATCGCAACACCACATGCCGCATCGAGACGAGAAATGTCGCTCTTGCTGGAAACCTTACCATGCATCGATACTGAAATATCAACCAAAATAATAGTTTTACCAGGAAGCTTTTCATGTCCATCGAGACACTTCAACATTGCAGACTCCAATTCTGATTCATACTTTGGAGCGTGACGAGCAGCAGAAATAAATCGGAACGGCAGCACTCGATCAGTCTTCATGCTAAGAAGAGCAGAGCGAATAAGATCTTCGCCTACGCCAGCTTGTTCCATATTCCGAAGATTACGAAGCAGAGCTAGTGCGCCCAATTTATTTTCTTTTAAAAGACGAGTCCAAGAAGCCTTCTTATTTGAAGAAGCAGAGAGTTCTACTTCCCAAGTGTCGGGGGTCTTGAGTTCATCATTAATCAAACGCTTCCAAAGTTCTTCTTGAGCCCTGCTGACAGGACGAGCGTGAACCATGAAAAGAACGTCTTTCAAACGCACCGAACCATCTCGATTATACTTCGCAAGAGAATACTCATCGAACTTGGTGAATGCGGTAGCAAGACCCTTCTTAACTTGATTGGAAATAGGAGTCTTACCTTCTTTCCAATAGATTGACAAAAACTCAGAAAGCTCGTCAGCACGTTGGATGATGCGGGTAAGAGTTTCAGCAACATACTCTTTTTGATGGGTGTTTTGTGCCATCAAACGAGCAATATAGAGAGGCGTATGACGAAGCTTCATATTTTCGCGAGCCTCGATGGCAAGATTCATAGCTTCTTTGCCGCTCACTTTTGCTACAAGAGTCTTGATGCGATCAGCGATGCTGATACCAGATTCGTAGAATGAGTTTTCCCAGAGCATACAAGCCATAACAGAACGACGAAGTTCTTCAATCGGCTTGATTCTTTTCGCTACCGCGCCTTCGTGGGTTCGAACTGGCTTCGGAGTATTTTTTGTGTTTGTCTTCATG
>JACCDT010488220.1_pt1 | contig 23398 bp, 27 predicted proteins | sample 7446291 | NCBI WGS metagenome assembly JACCDT01 (sample SAMN15323446, study PRJNA562643) | freshwater metagenome | isolation source: river surface water | place: USA:Blue River Watershed | collected 2017-08-17 | reverse complement strand
CGCCAGGCGTCACACCTTCCATTGACGACATGCGTGGTGGATCAGCCCTTCGCGGCACCGCGCGCTTCAACCGCATCCTGATCAGCATGACCGAAGACGAAGCGGCAAAGGCTGGCCTGCCGAACCATCGCCATTTCATGCGCATCGGAGACATGGAAAGCAACCTCGCCCCGCCGTCGTCCGAAGTGAACAAGTGGTTCCAGAAGATCTCCGTCCGCACGCCGAATGGGCATAGCGTCGGGGCCGTGGAGCGGTGGGAATGGCCCGACGCCTTCGACGGCGTGACGCGCCAGGACGCAGCCCGCGTTCGCGCCGCCTTCGCATCAGCATCCGAGCCGCCGCGCGCCGACATCAGATCCCCGAAGTGGGCTGGCGTGCTGATCGCTGACACCCTGGGCATTGATCTGGCCGAAACGTCAGGGAAGGCAAAGGTCAAGGTCCTTCTTGAAAAGTGGATCGCCTCGGACGTGCTGAGGCTCGCCGAAGGCAGAGACAACCGCGCCGGAAGGCCCGTCAACATCGTCGTTGCCGGTGACAACAACCCGATGTCGGAGGTCGCGGAATGACCCCGAAAACCCACAGTTCACCACAGTTTCCACAGTTCACCACAGTTCACCACGGCAACTGTGAACACTTCTCTCACCACACCACCACAGTAGTTCCTGTGGGGTGTGGGGAGTGTGTGGTGGAACCGTGGATGCTTTTGGGCGCGCGTCCACAGTCCACACTTTTCCACAGTCCACAGTCGAGAGCGGGAGTTCACGCATGAAGGTCAAGGCACACAAGACTGTCTATGGCGGGACCATGTTCCGCTCGCGACTGGAGGCCACTTGGGCGGCCTTGTTCGACATCGAAGGGTTGCCGTGGGCATACGAGCCAATCGACCTTGAAGGCTGGACGCCGGACTTCGCGCTCTGGCTGGAGCGTCCCGTCTATGTCGAGGTGAAGCCAGCACCCTTGCGCCCGGTGCCGGGCATCCCAAGGTCTTCGACCTTGGACAGTTCGTTTGAAGGTTTTGCCAAGGCGAGGAAACATCAATCCGATGTGGACGTCCTCCTGCTAGGGATGAGGCCGAATGATGACGCCGATTACTTCGGTATTGGTGCTCTGCTTGACCCGCCGGGGAAGTTACCATGGTGGCCGCTGCATGACCGCCTGACGGTCTATGGCGCAAAGGCGAAATGGGGCGCTGCGCTCGCCGCAACGCAGTGGGTGCCCAAATGACCCGCCCCCAACGTCACAACAAACACGACCGCCTCATGCATTCGGCCATGAAGCCGGAAGAGGTCGCTTGCGACTTCGCCCTCGGCCCCTTCGATACCGCAGCACGTGCGATGGAGCGCCGTTGGGGCGTCAACCGACTGGAGGGCCTGGTGCCACCAGCCATGGCCGCCAAATACGGCTTCGCCATCGGACACCTCAACGCCTGCATCGAAGCGGCTAACCCGACCGACACCGCCGCAGCCGTCGCCAACTGCGTCAAGGGCCTCGCCGCCATGGACCGGGAAGCCGAGGCAGCCGGACACAGGCCCATCCCGCCAGAGGCGCAGGAGATCGACGTAGACGGCCAACTCTGCGCGATTATCGCCGATGCGGCGATGTGGCTTGTCTATCAAAGCATCAGGCCCGGCGTGAGGGTCTACACCTTGCGCGAAGTCAGCAACGCCCTAGCCGCCTACGGACAAACTGTGGCGGTGGTTAAGGACCTGTGGCCCGGAGCCGAGGTCAAGGCGGTCAGGTCGCCGACCAAACTGGAGCGGGAGCTTCAGGACGAGATCCCATTCTAGTAACCGAAGGACCCCGACATGCACATCGACCGCAAAGCACTCGAAAACGCCCGCGACCAGATGCACTTGCAATGGCTCGCCATGCAGGACGCCGGAAAGACCAGTGGGGACATCGGCAAGCGCTACGGCGTCAGATCGTGCCACGTCAGGACCGTCCTCAACCGCATCAAGGCGGACTACGCCAGGAGCGAGTCCGAATGACCGAGTCCCGCATCCTCGCCGCCTTCTGGCAGCCCAAGGCCCGGCGCTTCGTCGAACTGACCGCCGACGAAATCCGCACCCGCGTCCACATCGACCCGCAATGCCCCGAGTTCCGGCAGCTCCTGCAGCACCGCGTCATCCTGAACGCCAAACTGACAGGAGACGCTCGCGTCTCGCTCTACCGCCTCGCTCCCGAGGGCGAGCGCCGCGTCTCCGCCATGATCGTCATGGGCAGGTTGCCCGGCATCAACCGCCGCCTGACGGCAATACCGCAGGGGACGCGATGACCTCACCACGTCTCCGGCAGGCCGAACGCCAGCATCGCCCGCACCGCGATTTCGGTCGGGCGCTGGATGGACTGGCGGCCCGTCTCCATCAGGCTGATGTGCTCCTGCCGGTAGCCCAGCAGTTCAGCTATCTGCCCCTGCGAAAGGCCCAGCATCTGCCGGGCCTCGCGGAGTTCAGCTCCGGTCATTTCGGTCTGGGTCATGGGTTGACTCCTGTTCGCATCCGGTGTTCATTTTCCTGGTTCCCCACCGTCGTGGGGATGAACCGCCTCGACGCCGGATCAGAAGACGTTCCCCGCCCTCGCGGGGATGAGCCCCGGCAAGTCCGGGGCTTCTTCATGAAATCACCCGCCAACTTTGGTGATCGTGCAATGGGGGTGGTTGGGTATCGGCGGCCTGCCGTCTCTGGTGATTGTGTACTCGCGCGGAAAATCTTGGTTGAGCGGGTCTTCGATCAGCCAGACCCTGCGGCCCGTGTATTCCGCCACAGCACGAATGGCGTCCTCCTCGGTCGCGAAGTGCCCCCGATGCGATTGGATGTTGTTTTCGGTCGGCCCCCATGGGACGATCCGCTCCACCGCATTGTCCGTGATGATCTCCACAGGGTCAGCAGCCCAGATGGACAGGTCCCATTCACCACGAGGGCTATGGGAAGCGCCCGGCAGGCGGCGAATCAGCGATACTGTGTAGGTGGTCATCCCGGTCTCTCCTCTGGGGGCCTCGCGGAATTCATGTCCGGTCATGGGTCAGGCCTCGTATGCGGCAACATCGACCATCATCGTGATCGCATCCTTCGCGTCTGCGAGCGCGGCATGCTGGCCGAGCGAGCCGTTGGCGTGGCGAACAATCCATTTGCCAGCGTGGTTGCGGGTGATCTCGTGGCCTTTGTAGGTGCGGGTCATCTCGGTTTCTCCTCTGTGGGCCTCTGCCCGTTTCCATATCCTCAATATGCGATAATCACATGTCATGGTCAATGGGCATTATGTGATTATCGCATCACGAATTGTTACAACGCAGCAAAGGGGATGGCATGACCTCCAAAGCCGAACGCAAGCGCCGCATTCGTCGCCGCGCCCAATCCATCACCCTGGCTGGAGGTGATGCCATACCGCAGCGCCCCACAGGCCGTGACCGCAGACACACCAACCAGCCCGAGGACGCCATGCAGACCGTCACCATCGCCCGCCAGCGCAAGACCGGCATCTCCGACCCGCAGGATGCCCGCCAGCCCATCTGCGGCACCGACATGGGCCTCTGCATCCGCCACCTCTCCACTGGAGACGACCGTGCTGCCTTGGTCAACGCATGGGCCGCCCTGTCCGCTGCCCATCGCAACTATCGCCTCCTGATAATCGGCCAGACCGGCGACCCTCAAGGAGCCGCCATCCCCATGCTGTCCGACCCGATGGAGACGGACCCATCCTTGCGGGTGGACCTGCGCACCCATGAGCAGCGTGAGGAGGCCGCCCGCCGCGCGTGGCATGACTGGTGGGGCCGCATCAAGGCCCTGCCGGTGCCCAACCTTCGCTGGGCCATCAGCGGCGCGCTGGACGGCTTCCTGGGCGACGGAACCCTGTGGCGTGACCAGAAGCCCACCGCCACCGGAAGTGCCGCCGTGCAGGCATTGCGGATGCTGCTTGACAACCCTCGATAAGTGGCTAGGCTGGCGATAATCGGGGCGGTCTTCTGAAAAGAGGGCCGCTTTTCGCATTTCCCCCACCCACCACAACCAGAGGCCCCGCAAGCGCGGGGATGAACGATATGGCGAAGGGAAACCCGAACCCATCGCCCGAAACGCGGTTCACCAGCAGCGGGAACCCAGCGGGTAAGACATCAGCACAACGTCAGGCCGAAGTGCAGGCGGCCGAGATTTCCGCGCAGCTTCGCCTCCGCGCGCTTATCCGGATGCAGGAAAAACTGGACAGTGGCGAATTGGACGCGGCTGACGTGATCACCAGCGACAACCTGCGCCTGTTCAAGGACAGCGAGGACCGCGCCCACGGAACGCCGAAGGCCGCCATCGACCACACGTCCAGCGACGGCACCATGACACCCAAGGCATTGGACGCATCGAAGCTGAGCGATGCAGCCCTTGCCGAAGTCTACAAGGCGATGAATGCAGGCTCTGACGCTGACACAGGCGGATCGGCTGGCGATTGAACGCGAGGTTGCCCGGCGCAGCCTTGCCGAGTTCGCGAAGATGGCATGGGCGGTTCTGGAGCCATCGACCCCGCTCAAATGGGGTTGGGCGCTGGACGCGATCTGCCAACATCTGGAGGCGGTAACTGAGGGGACGATTCCGCGCCTGTTGATGAACGTGCCGCCGGGGATGATGAAGTCGCTCCTGACAGGGGTGATTTGGCCAGCTTGGGAGTGGGGGCCGCGCGGTAAGCCGGGCATGAGGTTTCTCGGAACGGCCCACAAGCAGGACTTGGCAATCCGCGATGCGATGAAGTGTCGCCGCCTGATCGCCAGTTCTTGGTATCAGGAGCGGTGGCCGATCCCGCTCGTGAGCGACCAGAACGCGAAGTCCAAGTTTGAAAACGATGCGACAGGCTTTCGGGAGGCGATGGCCTTCACCAGCATGACCGGATCGCGCGGCGACAGGATCATCCTGGACGATCCTCTTTCAGCCGATGACGCCAATTCGGAGGCCGCGCTAAAGGCGGCGGAACTGACCTTCACCGAGGCATTGCCGACGCGGGTCAACAACGATCAGTCGGCCATCGTGGTCATCATGCAGCGCCTGAACGAGCGGGACACGTCAGGCATCATCTTGGACCGTGGATTGCCATACGTGCATCTGTGCCTGCCGATGCGGTTTGAGTCATCGCACCGCTGTGTGACGCCGATCTTTACAGACCCCCGCGCGGTCGAAGGCGAGCTTGTTTTCCCTGAGCGGTTCGGTGAGCCGCAGGTGACTGACCTTGAGCGCACGATGGGCAGCTATGCCAGCGCCGGGCAACTCCAGCAGCGGCCTGCGCCTCGGGGCGGTGGCATCCTCAAGTCGGAGTGGCTTCATTTCTGGCGGGAACAGCCAGCCTTGGAGTGGCGCAGAATTTACGTCGATACGGCGCAGAAAACCAAAGAAGAGCATGACTACTCGGTTTTCGAGTGCTGGGGCCGTTCGACAACAGGTCAGGCCGTCTTGCTGGATATGATCCGGGGTAAATGGGAAGCGCCTGACCTTTTGGTGCAAGCCCGCGCCTTCTGGCTCAAGCACCAGGCGCTGCCGGGCACTCCGTTGCAGGCGATGAAGGTCGAAGACAAGGTTTCAGGCACCGGCCTGATCCAAACGCTGAGGCGCGAGGGCATTCCCGTCCTGCCGATCCAGCGCGACCGGGACAAGATCAGCCGGGCACATGACGGAGCGCCGTTCATGGAGAGCGGCAACGTGCTGGTGCCTGAGTCAGCCCCTTGGCTGTCTGACTTCATGGCCGAAATGACCGCGTTCCCATCCGGGGCGCATGACGACCAGATCGACCCCATGCTTGATGCGATCAAGGAAGTTCAGTCCGCGCCAGTCGTGAGGCTCGCCCCTATCGCCATTCCGCCCCGTGTCGGCTTCGGCGCAGGCCGCCGCTTCTAAGGATCACCCATGCCACGCAAGTCTAAGGACCAGCGCCTCGCTGAGGTGCATTCTCTTGCGCTCGCGCGGTTCGATGAGAGCTTCGAGGCCAGCCGCGAGGATCGCGAGAATGCGCTCATGGCGCGGCGCTTCGTCAACGTTCGGGGCGCTCAGTGGGATTGGGATCAGGACCGGCAATTCCAGAACCGGATGCGGATGGAGATTGACCACATCGCCGGGGCCATCACGCGGATCAAGAACGAATTCCGCAAGAGTCGGGTGCAGGCCAGTTTCATTCCCAGTGACGGGTCTGATGCTGATGCCCTGTCAGATGCCTGCGCCAGCCGCTACCGCGCCGACACCTGCAATGCGCGGGGCAGAGAGGCGCGCGCCATGGCATTCGACAGTGCAGTTGAGGGTGGCCTAGGCGGCGTCCGGCTGCGGGCGGAGTATGAGCATGGCGATCAACAGCGCATCTGCCTGGAGCCGATCAACGACGCCGAGTCCACGCTGTTCTTCGACGCCAATTCCAAGCTCAAGGACAAGTCGGACGCGGGCCACGCCTTCCTGATCACGCCATGGACCCGTAGGGCCTTCGTCGCGGAATATGGCGAGGAATGCTCCAACTGGCCGCAGGGGCTTGCGGGCAACTACAAGTTCCCGTGGTTCGGCAACGGCGTCGATCTGGTCTATGTCTGCGAATACTTCCTGAAGGAGGATCGGACCGACCGCTACCGGGTGTTCCAGTTCAGCGGGCCGGGCGGGGAAACGCAGGAGTTCCTTGAGGACGAGATCACCGCCGCAGACGAGGAAATGCTGGCGGCCACCGACTTTGCCGAGATTGAGGGCCGCGAGGAAAAGGTCAAGCAGGTCCGCAAGTTCGTCCTGAACGGAGCGAAGGTGCTGGAAGATGGGCAGATCATCCCCGGCAACCAAATCCCGCTGGTGCCGCAGTATGGCCACCGCACCGTGATCAACCACGTCGAGCGGTTCCGGGGCCATGCGCTCAAGAGCATTGACCCGCAGATCATCTACAACCTGCAAGTCAGCAAGGTCGCGGAAACGGCGGCATCGTCCAACGTCGAGAAGCCGATCTTCACGCCGCAACAGATCGGGGCCTACGCGCCGATGTGGCAGAATGACCACATCGACAACAACGCGTTCCTGCTGATTGACCCGATCACTGATGCGAACGGCCAGCCGATGCCAGCCGGGCCTGTCGCGTTCACCAAGTCGCCCGAAGTCGCCCCCGCCGTCGCTGCCCTGGTGGCGCTGACCAAGCAGGACATTTCGGACCAGCTCGGCAACCCGGAAAACGGGGAGCAGGTGCAGCCCGACCTGTCCGGCGTGGCGCTGGACATGGTTCAGGGCCGCATCGACATGCAGTCCTTCGGCTACATGGACAATGCGGCGGATGCCGAGCGCCGGATCGCGGAAATCTGGCAGGGCATGGCGGCTGAAATCTATGTCGAGAAGGGCCGGAAGCTGAAAACTCTGTCCGAGGACGGCAAGCGCGGTCAGGTCGAGATCGGTCGCATGGTGCTGGACAAGCGTACCGGCGAGCAGAAGCCCGAGATCGATTTCAGCCGGGCGGCGATGGACGTGGAAGTGGATGTCGGCCCGACCAGCGCCAGCCGCCGTCAGGCCGTGGTGCGCACCGTGACGCCACTGATCGGCGTGGTGGCCGACCCGGAGACGCAACTGGTCCTCACCCATGTTGCTCTCCAGAACCTCGAAGGCGAGGGGATGACGCAAGTGCGTGAATGGTCGCGCGACAAGCTGGTCAAGATGGGCGTCGAGAAGCCCACGAAAGAGGAAGAGGCGGAGATGCAGGCAGCGGCGGCGCAACCGGCCCCGCCCGACCCGCAGGTCATCCTCGCCGGTGCCATGGCGCAGGAGGCAGAGGCCAAGGCGCAGAAGGCGCAGGCCGATACCGCGCTGTCGCTGGCGAAGACCAAAGAGACGGAGGCCAAGACGGCGGAGACGCTGGCAGGCATTCCGATTGCGCGACAGAAGCAGGCCCTCGAAACGGCGAAGGCCATTGCTGAGGACATGAGGCCACAGGAGGCCCCCATTGCTGGAGTTTAACAATCCCGATGAGGCAAAGGCTTACGTTCTGCAGAACCGGAATGCAGAGGCCGTCTGGGCCTATGCGGGGATAAGGTCTTCGCCCATCACGTTCCGAGGAATATTGCTCACGATGGGTTTCGAGGTCGCGAAGCGGCGCGGCCTGCTGGCGGAATACCGCGCTGTAATCCTCGACACGATGATCCCAACGGGAGTCCCATGGAATGACTGACAGTGCCGCACTGACTGACGCGCTAGGTCCACAAGACACAGTGCAGCCCGAAGACGGGCAAGACACACTTGTCGCGGAAGAACCTGAGATCGTCATCGCAATCGAGGGCGAGGAGCCGGAAGTCGATCCGCATGACGTGCCTGACGAGGAACTGGGCGAGGCTGGCAAGCGGGCGTTGAAGGCGGCGCGGGAGGCAGCCAAAGAGGCATCGGCAAAGGCGCGCAAGGCTGAGGCCCGTATCGCGGAGCTTGAGGCGGCGAGCAAGCCCGCCACGCCGGAGATCAAGCGCCCGACCCTTGAAGAGTGCGGCTTCAACGAAGACACCTTCGCGGCGAAGATGGCGGAGTTCGTCGCGGCGGACGACAAGCGCAAGTCCGAAGAAAAGGCGGAGAAGGACCGGCAGAAGGCCGCAACGGAAGCCTATGAGGCCAAGCGCAACCAGTATTTCGAGGACCGCGCCAAGGTCGGGGTGGACGACGAGGCTGAGGCCCGTGTCGTGTCGCGGCTGACGCCGCAGCAGCAGGCCGCACTGATGGACGCATCGGGCGACCCGGCCAAGGTGGTCGCTGCGCTGTCCAAGACGCCGAAGGTTCTCGAGGAGCTTTCCGGCATCAAGGAAATCCACAAGTTCACCTATCGCCTCGCCCAGATCGAAGGGAAGATCACCGTGTCCGCCAAGACCCCGCCGCCTCCGGAAACCAGGCTGAAGTCTGGCGGTGCGCCGCACGATGCGGTCAGCACGACGCCGCTGGACAAGCTGCGGGACAAGGCGGAGGCGTCGGGCGACTACACCGCATACCTCGCCGAGAAGCGCCGCCGTGCGGATGCGGGCGTCAAGGCTTGACCCCTTTGGGGTATTGAGATACCTTCATCGTCAGGCCCCGGCTCCTGTATGCCGCGTATCTGACAGGCACCAGCGACCTCTATCGCTGCGATCCCCCACAGAAACGCAACTCTACAGGAGGCAGTCATGCCCAACAGCTTGACCAAAGACCTCGAGATCATGTTTGAAAACCTGATCGAGGGGTTCGACGCGGCCTGCGTCATTTCTCGCGCCGTGGAAACGTCCTATCCGGACGGGCAGACCATGCAGCGCAGCAACGATGTGTTCTATCGCCCGCAGTCCTACCGCACCACGGTGACGCAGGGCGTGGACATCTCGGGCGGCACCGATGTGGACATCATCCAGCGCCAAGTGCCCACCACGTTCCGCACCCCGGACAACGTGCGCTACGGCCTGAACATCCTGGAAGCCCGCGACCCGATCCACATGGAGCGGATGGGCAAGGCAGCGGCCATTGACCTCGCCGGAGCCATCGAAGCCAACCTGCTTTCGACCGTGGCGCTGCAAGGCTCCATCGTCGTCAAGAAGGTCGGCGCGCTGACCTGGGATGACGGTGCCACCGCCGAGGCCCTGATGCTTTCGCGCGGCGTTCCGGCTGGCCGGTCGCGCAAGATGTTCCTGAACCCCTTCGACTACAAGGACATCGCGAAGGACCTCGGCAACCGCGCCTACATCGGCGATCTGTCGAAGGACGCCTATGTCCGGTCGAAGGTGCCGGATATCGCGACCTTCGAGACCTACCGGACCGACACGCAGTACAACCTCGCTGCGGTCGGCACCGTGACCGGCACCACGGTTTCCGGCGCGCAGTCGTTCACGCCCTCGGCGATGACCGGAGACCTGCCGACTGACAACCGGCGCATGACGTTGGTCGTGGCGGGCGCGAACATCGCCAACATCAAGAACGGCGACTCGTTCACCATCGGCTCGGCTGGCACTGCGGTCAACGCGGTCCACAACATCGACAAGACCGACACCGGCCAGCTGATGACCTTCCGCGTCATCTCCGGCGGCGGCACGGCCAACCTGGTCATCACCCCGGCGATCATCGCGACCGGCCCCTACAAGAACGTCACCCAGGCGGCGGGCGCGGGCGCGGCGATCACCTTCCTGAACACCGCCACGAAGCCGGTCAACGCCTTCTTCGCGGATGGGGCCGTCACCCTCGATTTCGGCGACATCTACGCCGAGAACCGGGGCGGCGTGAACTGGATGAAGGCGCGCACCAAGCAAGGTGTGCCGATTGCCATGGGGGTTGAGCAGAACCTGATGGCGGGGACGGTGAAAATTCGCTGCATCACGCGCTACGCGACCACGGTCATCGACCCGGAAGCGACGGGCGTCATCCTGGCGAACCAAACCTGACCTTGATTGGGGCGGCCGAAGCCGCCCCTTTCTCCACACGGGGGACGCCATGGCCCAATGGTCCAAAGAAGACGTGATCAAGCAGGCGTTTTCCGAGATTGGCAAGGGATCGGACTTCGACCTCGCCCCGGAAGACATGCAACTCGGGCTGCGCAAGCTTGACGCCATGATGGCCACGCTGGGCGGGGTGCTGGGGATTCGCATCGGCTATTCCGGTGGTGACGGCAAAGGCGACATTCTGGCATCGTCCACCGTCCCGGATTGGGCATACGAGGCTTTGTATCTCAACCTTGCGCTTCGACTGTGCCCAGACCTCGGCAAGACGCCCAGCCCGCTCACCGTGACAAGCGCCAAGACCGCTCTGGATGCGGTGCGCGGGCGGAATGTCGTCCCCGCCACCAGAACGATCAGCGGCTACGCCGGGGGCGGCAACAGCGCTTGGGGCGCTACGAGCATACCGCAGGCTTCTCCGTCGCTGGCGGCGGGTGCGGATCAGGAATTCACCATCGGGAGCGGGTCGGAATGAGCGCCACCATCAACAACCTGACCAGCACGTCGGCTCTCAGCCTCGCCGATCTTCTCCCGGTCTGGCCCGCTGCGGATCAGGACACGCGCAAAGCGACGGTGCAGGACATCCTTGATCTGATCGAGGACAGCCTGACGGTTCCCGGTGATCTGACACAGCAATACGCCGCGCCGTCCGCGACCGGGTTTTCGGTGACAGTTCTGGCGGCTGACACTTGGCTCGTGCTGACGCCTGGGGCTGGATATGCGGCGGGGACCATCGTCCTGCCTGCGGTTCGGAGCAACAAGCAGCGGGTGCAGGTCAACTGCACTCAGGAAGTCACAACCCTGACCGTGAACGGCAACGGCACGACCGTCACCGGAGCGCCGACAACGCTGGCGGCCAATGGGTTCTTCACCCTGCAATATGACGCCACGCTCAACGCCTGGTATCGGGTGGCCTGAATGGTCGCCGTTCCCATCATGTCCGGCATCGTCGCGGACGGGGCCGATTTCCGCTCGGCCTACCCGGTCAACCTGGTGCCGGTTCCAAAGTCAACGGGCATCTCGGAGGGGTATCTCCGGCCATCGGAGGGGATCGTCACCATTGCGGACGGCGGCGGCGCGAACCGGGGCGGCTATCGCTGGCGTGGCGCGCATTACCGGGTCATGGGGAACAGCCTGTTGAACGTTGCGGCGGACGGTAGCTTTGTCGCGGTCGGGGCCATCGCCGGGACAGACTGGGTCACGTTTGATGAGAGCTTCGACTATCTCGCGATCAACGGCGGCGGGATGCTCTACCTCTATGACGGGACGACCCTGACGCAGGTAACTGACCCCGATCTTGGCGTGTCTCTGGATATGGTCTGGATCAACGGCTATTTCATCTCGACGGATGGCGAGTTCCTGATTTCCAGCGACATCAACGATCCGTTTTCTTTCAACATCCTGCGCTATGCCTCTTCGGAGATCAGCCCGGACCCGGTGGTTGGGCTGCAGAAGGTGCGAAACGAGATTTACGCCCTGAACCGCTACACGGTGGAGATTTTCGGGGCAGTGCAGAACCCCGGCGAAGCGTTCCCATTCGCCCGGATAGAGGGCGCTCAGATCATGAAAGGCGCAGTCGGGTCGCGGGCCTGCTGTGAATTCATGCAGGCGCTGGCCTTCACCGGCGGCGGGCCGAACGATCCGCCCTCGGTGTGGATCGGGCAAAGCGCCCAGGCGCAGAAGATTTCCACGCGGGACATTGACGCTGTCCTGCGGGTCTACAGCGACGAAGACTTGTCCAAGCTGGTGATGGAGAGCCGCCCAGACCTTGGGCATGATTTTCTGTACATCCACCTGCCCGATCAGACCTTGGTTTATGATGCCGGGGCCAGCGCGGCGCTTGAACAGCCCGTTTGGCACGTCCTCAAGTCCGGCGGCGGCTATCGGGCGCGCGGGTTTGTGTGGTGCTACGGGCAATGGAACGTCGCCGACCCGTTCGGGACCATGATCGGCAAGCTTTCGGCGGATGTAGGGTCGCACTACGGCGATCATGTCGGCTGGGAGTTCACCACGCCAATTGCCTACAACGATGCTCGCGGTGTTCAGGTGCATGAGTTGGAACTGATCGCCCTGACTGGTGATGTTGCCTTGGGCGATGACCCGATGATCGCGACCTTCTACACGCTGGACGGAAAAACCTGGTCCAGCCCGCGCTACATTCGGGCTGGGAGGCAGGGCGAGCGGGCCAAGCGGCTGGTCTGGGATCGGCAAGGAACGTTCCGCAGATGGCGGGCGCAGCGGTTCACGGGGGACACGCGAGCGCATATGTCCTTCGCCAAGCTTGAGGCACAATTCGAGGCGCTGGCGGCATGATGGACAGCCCCGACCTCGGCCTGCCGACGCGCGACACGTTGGCCGTGGTTTCGCACCGCGATCAGAGGATGATCCGGTGGTTTGAGGATGCGACCGCCGCAGCCGCACTGATCGGCACGGCTTGGATTTTCGTGAGCGACGGAAACGAGATCGAAACCGGGGAGCCGGTCCTGATCATCGACCTTGCTTGACCCAGGCGCGGTATCAGGATACCCTTCCTGTAGCCGCGCATCCCGCCTCCCGGCAGGCAAATCCCGAGGATGCGAATGACGGCTGAATCCGATCTTTCCGCACATTTCACGACCCTTGGCCTGCCCGAGCCTGCAAAGGCATGGCTTCTGGACCTGTGGAACGTCATCCAGGTTCTGGACGACGCGACGGACGGTGATCCGGTGGCGAAGGAAGACGCTGCGAAGGCCGTTCGGGCGATCTTCCTGACGATGCCCCTCAACGACTTCTACCGGGGGTATGCCGCGATCCTCCAGCCCGTTCTGGTCCTCCAGATGTTGAAATGGGAGGCCTGCAACACAGTCGAAGCTGCGGGGCTGGCAAACGAGAAATCCTATGCGTGGCGCGGCGGCTTCTACGAGGTCGTTCTGATGGTTTGCCACCTCTGCGGGGTCGATAACGCGGGCCACGCCTGCATGGAAGCCTATGGCGAGACTTTCGCCGAATATATGGAGGGCCAACCATGCCCGGCCCCCTAGTCGCAGGTATTGCTGGCTCCATTGGCTCCGCTGTCATCGGGGCGAGCAGCGCCAAGAAAGCGGCGAATGCACAAGCCGCTGCGGCAGATGCGCAGATCGCCGAGTCGCGTCGTCAGTTCGATATGATCCAGGGGCTTCTCAAGCCCTATGTCGGCGCGGGTTCCGCTGCGCTTCAGGCGCAACTTGACCTCATGGGCCTTGGCGGCAGCATGGGGACCGTCCCAACGGTGGAGGAGTTCACCACGGGGGGCAACCAGGGCGCTTTCATCGGTGGCATCCCGCTCGGTAGCGGAACCCCGGGCGTCACGAAGTTCCGCGTGGGCGGCAGGGAGTTTGCCACGCGCGAGGAGGCTCAGGCCTATGCGGAGTCGCAGAGGACAGGCGCTGTTTCGGCTCAGGATGCCCAGCGAAATGCCATCAGCGCCATCGAGAACGGAGCGCAGTTCGGGCAACTGGTGAAGCAAGGCGAATACGCCCTCATGGCCAATGCGTCGGCCACGGGCGGGCTTCGGGGCGGCGACACGCAGGCCGCGATGGCCCAGTTCCGGCCCCAGATGCTGCAAGCCTTGATCGACAAGCAACTTGCCAATTTCGGTGGTCTGGCCGCGAACGGGCAGAACGCGGCGGCGATGACCGGAACAGCGGCGCAGAACACTGGCGCGCAGGTGAACGCGGCCCTGGGGGACAAGGGGGCGGCGCAGGCCGGGGCCTATCTCGCGCGGGGGCAGGCTTGGCAGAACGCCGGGTCGGGCATCATCAACACGATGAGCATGATGGCTCAGCCCCTCACGCCGGGCGGCGGTGCCTGGCAGCGTTGGCAGTTTTGAGGGGGATGGCAGATGCCCGCACCGTTTGACTATCGCCTGAACGCCCTGGACCCGGTTGCCGCGATGCAATCCGGCATGGCCTTCGGCCAGCAAATGCGCGCCGGTGAGCAGGCCATGGACATGAACGCCCAGACCATGGATTTGCGCGCCGCGCAGGAGGGCCGGGACCAGACCGCATTTCAGCAGCAGAACCTGCTCTTCGACCAGGCGCAGCAGGATCGGGCCAAGGCGATGGAGGCGGCGCGGGCGCAGCAGGCCGACCTCATGGCGCTGTCGGAAAAGATCGCATCTGGCGACTATTCGTCGGCTGACTTCGCGGCGGTCGCGGCCAAGCACCCCGATCTGGTCGATGAAATGTCCAAGATGTGGGAAGGGGCCAGCGTCGAGCGCAAGCAATCCGACATGGCGCAGCTTTACAAGGGCGTGACGGCGATCAAGGCCGGTCGGCCCGACCTTGCCATTCAGATGCTGGAGGAGCGGGCGGTTGCGGCGGAAAACTCCGGCGATCAAATGGAGGCTGACATTGCGCGCGCCACGGCGGCGGCGATCAAGGCGGACCCGAATGCGGGGCTGACCTCGCTGGGGCTTCTGTTGCAGGCCGTGGACCCGGATGCGGCGCTGACGGCGTTCGGCGAAGGGAAGAAGGTCCAGTCCACGAATGCCTATGCCAACGGGACAACGGTCACGGTCTTCACCGATGGCAGCAAGCAGGTGACGGACGCCGCCGGGAACGAGATCACCGGGCAAGCGGCGGTCGAGGCCGTCAAAGGCGCGATGCAGAGCGAGGCCGATCAGCGCGGGATCAACGCGGGGGCGGCAGAGGGCGGCAAGCTGGATGCCAAGATCGACAAAGGGACAGAGGCGGCGGCTGCGGAGGAAGCGGGTAAGCAGGCTATAGCCAAGTCGGGTGAGGCATTCGACCAGCTGAACAAGGTGACGCAGAACATCGTCAACATCGACACGGCGATTGCCGCTCTGGACTCCGGGGCCAACGCCGGGGCCATCGCCAAGTATTTCCCGAACGTGACCGAAGCGTCGGCCAGCCTCGAAAACGCGATGAACAAGCTCGGGCTGGATGTGATCGGGTCCGTCACCTTCGGCGCTCTTTCCGAAGGCGAGATGAAGCTGGCGATGGAAACCGCCGTGCCCCGCAACCTGAACGAAGTGGACCTGCGGACGTGGCTGGTGAAGAAGAAGGCGGCGCAGGAAAAGGCGGCAGCGGCGCTTGAGAAGGCCGCGATTTACCTCGGGAAGCCGGGGAACACGCTGGCGGGGTGGCTGGAAAGCAAGGGCCTGCCTAGCGCGGCGGATGGTTCCGGTTCGCCGCAAACGACACCGGCTCCGGCTGCAGCGGGGGATGCGGCGTTTGATGACGCGTTCGCAAAATATGGAGCAGCGCCGTGATGGTCACCTTGCCGGAGACCAGTACCCAGAAGCAGGACACCATAACGGCGGCTTCAAGGTTCAGCCCGGACCAGATGACGACAAACAGGACGGCGGTGAAAGCCCAAAGGGCTGCGGCGACGATCATGGGCGCAGAGTAGCGGAAGGCGCGAATTATGGCAACGGTTGCGGAAATCCTGGCGGCGGCAGAAAGGGCCGACCAAGCGGGCGATGCGCCTGCCGCCAAGGCTTTGCGTGATCGTGCAGCGCAGATGCAGGGCGGACCCTCTCCCGATGCCATCCGGGCGGCGGCAGAGAAGGCCAAGGCGGCAGGCGATCAACAAGCCTATGAGGCTCTCATTGCCCGTATCCCTGCTGCATCAGCTGTGGACGGCCCCGTCCTGCCGCCAGCGGCTCCCACCGAGGCGGAGGCACGGCAGGCGGCGATTGATGACCTGACCCTCTTCGAGATGGCCAACCCCGCCCTTCGCGGGCGTTTCCAGCCCGGTGACAAGCTCCCTGCGCCCGGCGAAGTTGTCATGGGCGAGGGGGCCGGTCGCGCTGCGGCTGCGGGGCAGAAGACCGTCAAGCCGTGGCGCGATGCCGACATCCGGCGCGAGAGGGACACGTTCACTGACACCGCCTCGGCGATGGTGGAAGGCCCGTTGGCGGCGGCTGGCGCGTTCACGAGCGGCTTTACCGGCAGCGGCCCCTCTCCGACCCGTGACTATCTGGCCAGCGACCCTCTGACCGGCAACCTGCCCGACTTCGCACTGACCGGCCTTGGCAAGGTGGGTGACGCGGGCGGCGCGGCCCTTTCCCTGTTGGGCGCTGGGATCGGGGGCGGGATCGGGCTGGCGACCGAGCTTGTGCCGGGTCAGGACGCCGCCAGCGAGCGGAAGCTCGGCGAAGACCTTCTCGGCATGTCGATGATGGCAGTCCCGGAGTTGGCTGGCGCGTCGTCCGTCCCCGCGCGGGTAGCGGCGGCGGCCCCGAGGGTCGCGCCCGCTGTCACAACCGGGGGGAGGCTGGCAGAAGACGTGGCAACGGCGGAGCGGCTTGGCGTTCCCGTCATGCGGAGCGATGTGAAGCCGCCGTCCACCTTCATTGGCGGCGTGGCGCAAAGGGCTGGGGAAAGCATCCCTATTGCCGGGACCGGCGGGCAGCGCGCGACGCAAAACGCTGCCCGGATCGAGGCGGCGCAGAAGTTCGTGCGGGAATACGGAGCTGACAACGTTGCCCCCGCCATTGATGACGTGGCGGCAGGGCTTCTGGAAAAGCGGTCAGCCGATATCAAGAAATACACGCGGCAAAAGCGGGAAGTGATCGAAGGACTGGCCGACGAGGGCGAAGTTCCGACGCCCAAGGCCGTAGCCGCCATCGACGAACAGATCGCCAAGTTGCGCAAGCAGAAGATGGCCGGGCTTGATCCGGTCATTGCCAAGCTCGAGGAGTTCAAGGCGTCCATCGTCGGGCAGAAGTTGACCGAGATCGAGGCCAACCGCGCCGTGATCGGAGAGGCGTTCTCAGGTCTGGACATGGGCGCTATTCGCGGGGTCGGCGAGAAGGCCCTCTCGGCGGTCTATGGCCCCCTACGCGACGATATGGCGGCGTTCATCAAGATGGTCGGCGGCTCTACGGCGCTGAACAAGTGGGGGTCGGCCAATGCCAAGCTTGCCGATATGGCGGGTGAGTTGGGCAACACTGCACTCAAGCGCGCCCTGTCGAAAGGGGAGGCCAGCCCGGAAACCGTTCGCACCCTTCTGTTCAGCGCGAAACCATCTGACGTGAAGCTTCTCTACAAGAACCTGGACGACAAGGGCCGCGCATCGGCTCGCACCGCCGTTGTGCAGGAGGCCTTGGCCAAGGCGGGTGGCGTGGAAGACATTGCCAACCTGTCACCGGACAAGTTCAAGCAGGCGCTTGGCAAGATGGGAAGCCAGGTCGGGATTTTCTTCAAGGGCGAAGACTTCGCCGCAGCTGATGGACTTTTGCGGGTGCTTCAGTTGACCGAACGGGCCGGGAAGGCCGGAGTTGCGCCGCTAACCGGGGTGCAAAACGTCCCGGCGGTAGTAGGTATTCTCGTCAGCAGTTTCTTCGGCGGCAGTATCCCGGCGACCGCTGCAACACTCGGCGGTATCGGCGGGGTGGCTCGGCTCTACGAGGCAACGGGCGTCAAATCGGCCCTGCGCGCCATGTCCAAAGCTGACACGCCAAAGGCGCAAGGGGCGGCGTTTCAATCGCTGGAGCGCGCGCTGGAAGGCGCAGGCGTTCCGACCGGCCAAGCCGCCGCGAGCGAAGCCGCGAACGCCAACCAGCGCCCGGAATATGAAGCCCTGTGGGGGAGGTACTGATGGCCGAGCATGACCACTCCTCGCACTCCGGCCAGAGCCACAGCGACTGGCTGATCTATCAGAACCAGGGCGCGACCCGGAACGATCCGCTCGCCGCCTCATTGGTGGCGGCCATGTCGTTCCTGCCCAGCATGGGTATCCAGATGCACGTCATTTCGGGCGGGCAGGAAGCGGCTGGCGAGGGCGGATCGCGAACCGGGTCAACCCGGCACGATCACGGCAATGCGGCGGACGTGGACTTCTACAAGGATGGTCGAAAACTCGACTGGAACAACCCGGCGGACCTGCCGATCCTGGTAGAGATCGTCCAGCGCGCCAAGGGCAATGGCGTTACCGGGATCGGGGCCGGTGACGATTACATGGGGGCGGGCCGGTTCCATGTCGGGTTCGGCAATCCCGGCGTCTGGGGCGCTGGCGGCAAGGGTGCAAACGCCCCGGCATGGCTGACAGCCGCCTACAATGGGGCCAAGGGTGGTGCGGTTCCGGCACCAGCGAGCCCGCCCGCGCAGTCCGGCATGGAAGCCGATGGCCCCGGTCGCACGGATCGCAACCCGGCGCGGCTGGCATGGGCCTATGCTAATGGCCGGATGACCCCGGAAGATGCGGCGCTTTACGAAAAGGGCATGGCCGAAGGGGCTTTCCCAAAGGCCGACAAGCCGCAGGCCCCGCAGATGCCCGACCCGTTGGCGGTCTATGCCGCTACGGCATTCCGCCCCCGCCTGCCATTCCAGCCTGTGGCGCTGGATGCAGGCCCAATCACCAATGCAACGCCTCTCTGGAGGGCCTGATACATGCCCGTCAACTCTGTCCTGACGCCATATCCGATCTTCTTCGATGTGAGCGGTCTGCCCCTCGAGAATGGCTTCATTTACATCGGGCAGCCGGGGTTTGAGGCTCGGTCCACCCCCAAGGCGTCTTGGTTCGACATCACGGTCAACACCATCCCCACGGGCACGGCGACCGGGGCGGCAGTCAGGACGCGGGCGGGCTTCCCGGTGAACGCCAGCGGTGCGCCAGCCATGATCTACGTGGACGGTGATTTCTCGATCAGTGTCTGTGACCGCAACGGGGTTCTGCTCTACTCCGCGCTGAGCCAGACGCTGGCGATCAATCTGGGCGGCGCTGTGGGGCCGGTTCTCGGTTCGGATGGCAACTTGGCCGCCGTGGGGATCGGCTTTGCCAGCGAGGTAGATACGGGCTTTGTCCGGTCGGCCCCAGGCACAATGCAGACCGTGGTGGACGGTGTGCTGGTGGCGCAGCAAACCGTTGGCGGGACGGTCTTTCAGCAGCCGGTAAGCGGGGCGGGCTTTACCTCTGCTGTCGCAGCCATCGCCCAGCCGCTGGACAGCGATCTGACAGCCCTCGCGGCAAACTCGGCCAACGGTTTGTGGGCGCGAACAGGAGCAGGCGCGGGCGCGGCCCGAACGCTGACTGCTGGCACCGACATATCGGTGACGAACGGTGATGGCGTGTCGGGAAACCCGACTGTGGGCTATACCGGATTCTCTCCGAAAGCCTGGGGGAATTTCAACGGCACCGGCACTCCGACTTTCCGGGCCTCCGGCAACTGCGCCTCGATCACCGACAACGGCACCGGCGACTATACCATCACGATGACGAATGCGCTGGCCGACGCCAACTTTGCAATCGTCGTGTCGGGCAACTCTGGCAACGACGACACGGTCAATTCGCGGAACGACTGGTATGTCGCCCGCCCGCTCAGCTCTTCGACCTTCCGCATCATGGTCTATGACCAGTCTGGCGTGGCCATCGACGCGGCGGTCGTCAGTTTCGCGGTGTTCCGGTGAGGAGGTTGGCATGAAATTCGGCGGCAAGCAGACAATGGCGGACAAGATGGCGGTGGCGAAAAGCCGGGTGGGCAAGAACCCAGGCGTGTCGAAAGGCAAGGCCACGTTGCCCCCCGCCAAGGTGAGACCGACCGGGAATCCGTTCAAGGGCAAGGTCGGCATCAAGGTTACGAAGAAGGTCTGATCCATGGCCAATATCTACCTTTTCCGCCGGAAGACTGCGGCTGACTGGACCTCGCAAAACCCCGTTCTCATGGATGGGGAATTGGGGCTGGAAAAGGTCACGCGCCTGTTCAAGTTCGGCGATGGCGTCACGGCATGGAACAGCCTGCCCTACGCCGGGGCAAGCGTCGGCATCGTGCCGTGGGGGTCAATCTCGGGAACCCTTTCTGCGCAGGCTGATCTAGTGGCTGCACTTGCGGCGAAGCAGGCCACGCTCGTCAGCGGGACGAACATCAAGACGATCAACGGCAACTCGCTTCTCGGTGCGGGCGATCTGTCCATCTCGGGAGGCGGCGGCGGCGTCAGCGACGGCGACAAGGGCGACATCACCGTTTCGGGCAGCGGAGCGACTTGGAGCATCGACGCGGGGGCCGTGACCGTCTCCAAGATGGCGAACATGGCCGCCAGCACGATCCTGGGGAACAACACGGGAGGCGCGGCGGCCCCGATTGCCCTGACCGTAGCGCAGGTCAAGACGCTTCTCGCCATCGCGGCGGGGGATGTGTCCGGCCTTGCCGCCGTGGCCACCAGCGGCAGCGCCAGCGACCTTGGCGCAGGCACACTGCCAGCGGCGCGGCTTCCGGCCTTCGGGTCAGGTGATGTGTCGTTTGCATCCGGGGGCGGCGCTGGCACTATCGCCGCTGGGGCGGTTACGCTGGCCAAGCAAGCCAACATGGCGACGGCCTCGCTCGTCTACCGCAAGACGGCTGGCAGCGGCGCGCCTGAAGTCAACACGCTGGCCACGCTCAAGACCGATCTGGGGCTGACCGGGACGAATAGCGGCGACCAGACCATCACCCTGACGGGCGACGTGACTGGTACCGGGACCGGCTCTTTCGCCGCCACCATCGCGAATGACGCGGTGACGAATGCCAAAGCCGCCAACATGGCCACCGCCACGATCAAGGGCCGGGCGACGGCTGGCACGGGCGATCCGGAAGACCTGACGGGGGGGCAGGCGACGGCACTTCTGGATGTGTTCGGGGCGGCGGCGAAGGGCCTTGCCCCGGCGTCTGGCGGCGGGACGACCAACTACCTGCGGGCTGATGGGACGTGGGCCGCGCCGGGCGGCGGGGGCGGTGCCCCGACCGAGAGCATCATCATCGCCGTCAGTGACGAGTTGACCGCCCTGGTCGCGGGGACCGGCAAGGTAACGTTCCGAATGCCCTATGCGTTCACCCTCACCGGCATTCGTGCGTCCCTTACGACCGCGCAGACCTCGGGCTCGATTTTCACAGTGGATGTCAACGAGGGTGGTGCGTCGATCCTTTCGACGAAGATCACAATCGACAACACCGAGAAGACCTCGACCACTGCGGCGACCCCTGCCGTGATCTCCGATGGCGCCCTGGCCGATGATGCCGAGATCACTATCGACATCGACCAGATCGGCAACGGGACCGCCATCGGCCTGAAAGTCTACCTGATCGGACACCAGTAACATGAGCATGATCGTTGATAGCTTTCGGTTCATTCCTACTGGACCCGCGTTGCCGAACTACTTCGACGGCGATTTCACGACGCAACCGAATGCCGCGACGGCAATTTGGCCAAGCGCGGTCTACGATGCCACCAGTGACAAGACCTTCTATGCTTGGCTGTCCGAGGGGTCGCCCCAAGTGGTGCGGATCGCGGCCTATGATCACGCGACCGCGATCTGGTCGGAGCCGGTCACGATTGCCCGCCAGACAGCATTCGCGGATGACACGCACGGAAACCCCTCGATCGCGCTGGACCATCAGGGCTATATCTATGTGTTCTGGGGGTCGCATACCACAAACCAGCTTTGGGCGATTTCGGCGGCGGCGCGCGATATCAGCGCATGGAACGTCCAGACGTCGCTCGGCAGCAGCTACGCCTACCCGAAACCTGTCCGGTTCGGGTCGGACCTCTACCTGTTCCTGCGGGTTGGCAGCACATCGGACAGCAAGTTCGTCGTGCGCAAGGCCAGCCCGTCGGGCGGGGTCGCCAGCTTCGGATCAGAGGTCAACCTGATCGACTGGACCCCGGCGAATGTCGGAATCTATGTCGCCGAGGTTCGAGTTCTCGGGTCGGAAATCGAATTCCTGTTCTGCCAGCAGACCGGCACCAGTCCGCAGGTCAGGAAGCACCTTTTCTATGCGGCCTGGAACCCATCAACCGGGGCACTGCGGAACCTGTCGGGTAGCGTGAGCGTGGCTTCGGGCAGTCTGCCGGTCCTTCACGCCACGGCCACGGCCAGTTTCCGCGAAGTCGATACCGGGTCCAACATCACGGAAATCCCGTCATGGTGCCGTCCGTCGTCGGGCTACCTGCATGTGATCTATTTCGACGGCAACGCCGACCCCTATCCGCTTAAACACATGATCCACGACGGCTCTGGCTGGTCTTCCGCGACCACCGTTCTGTCGCTGAATGGTCGCGACGTTCCTCGCATTCGCTACGTTAGCCTGGTGCCTGCGGGGGCCGATGTCGAACTGTGGTATCCGGTCGGCGATGTGGGTGGTTGGCCCTCGGTCGGCGGTGACAACATGGCGCGGCGGGTCTGGACATCGGGAGTCTGGGGTTCGGAGGAGATCATTGTCACGGGGGGCGGTGTTCACGCGCTGGCGCACCCGAGTTCGGTGCATGATGCCGACCCTGATCTGCGGGTGGTGTTCGGGGAGAGTGCGCAGACCGAACTCTACAATGATCGCATTCTGGCACGGCGATATGGCTACGGTGACGGGGGGTTGACCAAGTGGCCGGAGGTAACGGACCCTTACAAATCGCGCGTCATCGAACAGGTCGTCTATCAGGGCACGAACAATTCGACGCCTGCGAACCTCGATGAGTCTTGGGTCGCCGACCCCCTGGCATGGTTCGGCAATGCCAAAATCACGTCGAACCGCCTCGCGCTGGACGGGACTGGTGATTATGTCGCCCTCGGGACTACCGCCGCTCCGGCAAATCGTCGCTATTACATGGGCGGGAATGCCAACGATAATAGCGGCGAGTTCTGCATTGATCTGCGGAAGATCAAGTTCGCAAATGCGACCCAGACCGCCTGCATCTGGGGCCGCAGCGGTGGCGCGGGGGACAGGTCGCTTCTCGCGATCTACCGGGGCGAACTGACGCCGGACCAGTTCTCTTTCGAGTATTCTTTCGACGGCACGACGCTGAACAACCTGCGGTTCAATTTCTCGCCCGACCCCGCGAAGGAGTATGACTTCCGTATCTCGCGTGATGCGACCGGGAAGTTGCGCATTCACCATGGCGAGAGCGGCAGCGATCTGGTGATGGTCGCCTCAGCCACGATCAGCACGGGCGAGTTCAGCCCGGAAACGGCCCGTGTGACCCACGGCGCTTTCAAGGGCGGGACGAACACCATGAACGGCAGCATCGGTGCCACGCGCGTGACCCT
>JACCDT011477787.1_pt1 | contig 23401 bp, 34 predicted proteins | sample 7446291 | NCBI WGS metagenome assembly JACCDT01 (sample SAMN15323446, study PRJNA562643) | freshwater metagenome | isolation source: river surface water | place: USA:Blue River Watershed | collected 2017-08-17 | reverse complement strand
GGTCGTCATTTATATTCATCCAATAGTCGTTTTTGAAAGGCTCTGCCTGTTCACGTTTCAATTTACATTGTTCTGGTTCATCAGCTGAACCAATCATCTCATAGCAAAAGTTACAACGGTATGCGTTTTCTCTTTCACTCAGAACTGCCGCATTACCGCACGGCAGAATTATTCTTTTTGGCAATTCCATCTCTGAATTCCTGTGCTAACTTATTGTGTTGTTCTTGTGAACAGAAGAACTTCCACTCGTCAACTGTTCTGACACCATCAACAGTGTTGTAATACCCAATAATGGTATAAGCAACCTTTGGACCACCCTGTCGTTCAATAGAGAACGCATCCATGTTAGTCCAGTCAATAACAAAATCGGAGCCATGACAATCAGCCATTACCTTGGTGTTGTTTTCTTCACGTGCTCGCTTCAGATCAGCCTTCAATGATTCTACTTGGGCTTCTAGTTGTTTCACTTTACCAATATTAAACATCTGCTCTCTCCATCTCTAAACTCAAATTAACATATCTATCAATCACAACCGAACTATCATTCAAGCATACAACAGTTGCTAGGTTGAATGTTGGGTCTTGAAAGTTGAACTCATTGATGACAAAGTCTTTACCATCATATCCGTTCTTAAACTTATACACATCTTCCCTAGTTGCCCAACGCATAGTACACCAATCATCAATACATGCTTGATAACTGATCAGGTTGGCAAAGCCATTACCCTTCATTTCGTTAGACCAATGTAACCAAAACTCGTCTAGGATTTCTTTCTCCGAATAGACGAGTTTGGTAATTTCTATATCATCATCTGATATAATGTATGAATAGTATCTCATTCTTCGCGATCAGACTCTTGTTGAGTATGAATACGCTTCAAAGCAGCATTGACCAACTTGGCAGCAGTCTTACGGTGATGCCCTTGTTTCTCAAGTGCTTTGCGAGCACCCTTCTTTGCTTTCTTCATTAGCCGATCGGCTTTCCATTGTTCCATGCTCATTAGCCATTCCTCACTTGTAAGTAAACTTCAATCTCATCGACAACAGTACCATTACTGTGTCTTGCTCTTGCTATTTCTAGTTCTTGGTGCTGCCTTTGTTCTTGGATTGTTAGTTCCTTGAACGTCTTTCTTGGGTTTCCGCACATTAGGCACTGCGGGTTTCCGCAATTCATTGCCTTTCGCTTTGCTAGTCGATGTGGTTCTTTTAGCAGTTTGTCGCTTGGGCTTTGATACTCCTTCAGAATCTTCGCTTGCTTTCGCACGTGGTTTTCTTTTTGTAGGAGTCTCTTTGAGTGCTTTACCTTTACTTGCTCTTGGCTCATCATCATCCTCCGTATCAATAACAGCGTTCGGATCACCAAACACCAAGTGCTCATAAACAGCCTTGGTAGTTTGCTCATAATAGTATGTAGCGTTCAATTTATCTTCAAACGCAAGCCATGACTTTAGATTATAACCTCTGGCTGGAATCTTACATTCAAAGCCAGAGGGCATAGTCGAATGGATTACAAAGTAATCATCGCGATTTGTTTTTCTTTCCACTTTCAACCTTATCTTCAGCAGCTTTGACACCATCTTCAATATAGCCATCCAGCTTTTGTTCGATGATAGTCAAAACCTTACTAGACATCGCTTGAACCTTATCGTTCTCAGCAACCCTTTGAGCAGCGTATGCGCCAACCATAGTGTATGCAGTCTTCTCAGTTGGAATCAAAATCAATAACCACGCAGAGATAAGACCTGTGATGCAAAAGGTCTTCATCCACTTTATGCACATCACGCCATTTTCTACACGTCGTTTGTTTTCTTTGTCAGAGTGGTAGACTCGCTCATCAGTCTCAGTGAACTTCCACATAGCGAAGAAAAATAAACCTGCGCCAGAAGCAAACGCTGTCATGAAGAAGAAGGCACCGATACCATTCAACAAAGAGATACCATAAACCAATAATGCTAAGTCCATATCTATCTCCTTAGAATGCCAAGTAGTTGTAGCCTTGTTCTTTCTTGCGAGTCAAGACACAGAACACATGGTCTTTCTGGTATGTAAACTTACCAGCCTGAGCGTCAACCTTCACAATGTGGTTAGGGTTGAAGTAGATCTCGTTGTAGAACTCACCATCATCATCCGGAGTGAGAGCAACAGCGAAGTCATCATCAGTCTGACCAGTGAAGCCATAGTTGTTCTTAGAGTAGAAGTCAAAGCCGATAGTACCAGACAGAGGGTTGCCGTGCCACTCAGTGCGCACGTTTTGATCCTTGACAGGTTCACCGTGCACGATCAGTTGACACTCGAACTTGCCGTTGTTGTTGAACTCAGGCTTTGCGTTCAGCATCTTCAATGCATCTTGTGGAGACTCACCGTAACGATTCATTTCTTCCACGCATGCCTTCAGCATGTCGAAGTTGAATTGCTCGAACAACGCAGAGATCTCAACGATCTTGTCGATGTATTGTTTGTCTTCCAGTGCGTCTTCACAGTACTCGCGGATGAACTGTGGGTCAAGACCCTTGAAGTCCAGCATGTAGTAGATACGACCAGGACGGTTACGCATATGTTCGTTTACACGCCACTTATCGTTACATGTGATAACAAACAGCTTGCGTGAAGGGAACACGCCATCAAGCAACGTCAGTGCTTTCTCTTGGTGTTCGTTATCGTAAACCTTCTCAAACTCATCAAAGAGAATGACGCAAGGTTGTTCGATGTCTTGCAGGAATTTATTGAAATTGTCACCAACCCAAGGATCGTTAATGATGATGGTTGGAATGTCTAGCAACGCAGCCTCGATTGAAAGAGTTTTTGCTAGCAGAGATTTACCAGAACCCTTTTCACCAGTGAGCATTACACCAGTGGATACAGTTCGGTCGAGATATGTACGGATAATGCGTGAAGCATTCTTAGTTGTATCACCGTACAGCTTTGGGACTTGTTTAAATTGGTCAACCATTTCTAGAAAGAAAAAGCCACCCATGTCATTGAACTTGACAGTGTAGTTTCCAACGGGGAGAACCGTTTGAATATCGAGTGCTTCTTCAGCAGCGATACGGAAGTTGTTACCATTACGAATGAAATAAGACATCAAATCACCTTTAAAATAAAACAAGTCAAACTATGGAGCGGGATACGAGATTCGAACTCGTACCTCAAGTTTGGAAGACTCACATGCTAACCATTGAACACCAATCCCGCATAATACCATATAGGAGCACACTGCCAATTATTTTGATCATGCTAACAAGATCAAACTATTTTTATCTGAAACAACTCGGAGTACGACTTCCAAGCTCAGTGTGCTGCTATATGGTTACCATAATTCAATACACTCCCAGAAGATGTCACCTTCTGTAACCATTACCTCTCTCTTGTATGGGTCATGACTCCCTTAACGCACTAGGTCTTGCTGCGGCTGGCTATGCCTGCTAGTATGACGAAAAGTATATTGAATTATGGTGACTGGTGATTAAGCGCACCAGTCAACGCTCCCGTCCCTAAGCGACTAGGTATTAGGCAAGGGCATATCGGTCTACACCGATAGCCTTCATCATGATAGCTTCTGGGGTGAACTTTTCAGTATCACCACCCAGAACAGATACCATGATCTGTGGGCTGAAGCCAGAGATCAATGCCACGTTTGAAGCATCGTACTTCACTGGGACATTGTCCGCAGCGTTTAGGTTCCAGAACACGATCTTTGGCAGTTCGTATCCTGCAGCTTCAAACTTACGTGCAATCATTTGCATTGCGGAGTCGTCGAAACGAGCGCATTGGTTGAATTGCATGTCAGACATGATCAACAACATTTCTGGCATTTCTTCTTGTGGCACGTTACCATTCTTAGCAGTGCTCAGGATTTTCTCCATCGCCTTAACCAAGTCAGTAGACATACCCCAGTTAGAAGAAACCATTTGTTGGCACTTCTGAACAATGTTACCCTTCAAGTGCAACAGTTCTGGAGAAGAAGAGAAAGTCAGGAATGTATCCTTGAACTTACCCTTGTTCTTGTCTGCGATATACAGACCAAGAGAAACTGCAACATCCATACAAGTAGTCGCGGAGTTAGACTTCGCACCACCAGCACGGCAAGACATAGAGCCTGATACGTCAACCAGTGGCAACACGTTAGCATCACCAACAAAGTTTTCCATAGCATCCCATTGCGCTTGCATCGCACCCAATTCAGTTGCGTTGAAGTTGCTGCGGTATGAACCGATAACACCCTTCAACACATCGTATGGATAAACCGCACCTGCATTGATTTTGACTTGAACTGTACGATCCTTTGGATCCTTAGTCAGTTCAGCAACATACTTGGCATACTCTTGAGTGTTACGGAAGAATGCCTTCTTGTAACGGGAGTGAGCCAGAGATGGAACATGGCTGAAGTTGATTGTGTCCCAGTTCTTTGCACACATGTCTTGTTCAACAACCTTAGTCAATTCAACCAAGGACTTACGATAGAACTTTGGAGACATGCCAAAGAAGTTACGGATCTCAACAGCTAGATCACCCTTGCGAGGTGTCCACTTAGCAGCCAGACCGTTCTTAGCACGTAGAGCGTCACCAAGCATGGCGAATGCCTTATACTTGTTCTCTTTGTTTTCTACAACAAAGATGTCATCCCAACGACCAATTTCTGGTACTTTCATCAACAGCAAAGCTGCATCAGTTGGGTGGTGCTTGTCTAGGTACTTTAGGATTTGACGGAAGATTTCACGTTCGCCTGCGCCACCACGAACGTCGCGAACCCATTGTGCGATACGCAGAGCGATCTCACGGTTCTCAACATAAGCTGCAACGAAGTCCTTGGTAATGTCCTTACCACGTGAAGCTCCGATTTTGAAGAAAAGGTCTACACACGCATTGGCAGTAGACTGACGGGCACGCATGCCGTTAGTAGTGCGTGCTTCTTGATTTTGAACGGCTGAAACAAAAGTATTCATATTACATCTCCAATTACAGGCAACAAAAGCCTAAGTCAAACAACAGGTTAGTTTTCTACTTTTTGTTTTACATGAGAACTCGAAACTCATGTCGTGCGCAGAATCCCTTTCGGGGTATCAGATCGCACCATCTATGGTGGTAGCAGTCTCCGAAGAGATTTGCAACCTAGTAGATTTGCTGAACCTAACCTTACTCAATACATTAATTATACCTGACTTCTGAATTAAAGTCAAGTAAAATTTAAACAACGGGATGAACGGAAAAGTCGAGTAGTTTCTTAAAACATCGTGCTGTCTTGCGACCTAATCCCACGAAAATCGTCCAGTTCACTGGCATATCCGAACAAGTTACGGCAACTTGGTACACATTCGGGTGTAACTATCTGAATCCTAATAGGGTTCACGAGGCATAAGAGCATGCAATAGTCTTGTCCAACCTAGCCCACGAATTGACACCTTACGATGTTTCCTCCTGGCGTGGGCAACTCTTTAGGCAGTATATTTTAGTATGCTGCAATCATCCCAATTCATACATTAATTATACCTTATTCCTGAATTAAAGTCAAGCGATTTTTGACCATTCTTGAATAATTTTTCGATCAACGGATCGTTGTTCTTTGGTCCCATATTTGGTAACCATCGCCACGATTCGAGGAACGATACATCTTTGAAACAGAGCCTCATCATTTCGTTTCTGTTCGATACGAGAATAAGGTTTTCCTGCAAGATATGCTCTAGCCAACTCAGTGGCTCTAGCTTCATTTCTTACATTCCAACGACGGTGAAGAATAAGACTATCGCGTCTACGTGATAGATCCCAATAAGACACTTCACCATCACGGTTATGTTTCATTCGCTTTCTTAGTTTTCTTTCTTCACAACGGATGATAGATGGCTCAAGAGCGAGATGTTTAGATTTGATTTTTAATTCGATACACATAATAGATTCCTTTGTTAAAATTTGATTGACATAATATAAAACAAAAGAACCTTACGGTGGTCGAATCTATGCTGAGAATTTCTCCATAACATATCCTTTCAAAAGTTTGGTGCGTCCGACAGGAATCGAACCTGCTACACTCTGGTTTAGAATCAGCTGCCCTTACCTTACGGGCTACGAACGCATTATTATATAGTCAATCACGCAGCCTTTTGATGGCTCATGATGTGTTTTAATCTGTCGGCGCAGTAAGAAGCAGCGAATGCCTTTGGCTTAACCATAGGAACAACGTTGCACATACCACGAATGTAACCAACAGCTTCTTGAACAACGCAGCTTGAACCATACTTTTCATTTGGGTTAATGTCCAAGTGAATTTCTACTTGACGGTCTTCCAACACATCGTGTAGCTTTTGGTATAATTCTGCGATTTTGTAAACTTCGTTCATCAAACGCATACGTGGACGGTTTTTCTTTTGGTCCCAGTCACGTTCTCTTTGAACTTCACCAAAGACTTTAGCTCCATGCTTTCCGTCAATGTGAACTACAACAGCAAGTGTATAATCTGCGTACCAGTCATTTCCGATCAGGAATCGTTCAGAGTCACCGCCAATGTAGATTTTTGTTTCGGGACTTTGTGCTTCGATGAACGCTTTAACTTCGTCAATGTCTAGTTTTCTCATGATTTTACCTCACTGTTACCTCTGCTAAAAAATTGGTGCGGGGAAGGGGATTCGAACCCCTGTCTCATGGTTGGCAACCACGAATAATAACCAGGCTATACTATCCACGCAATGTTTGGCGAGCCGCGAGGGATTCGAACCCCCAACATATGGTTTTGGAGACCATCGTTCTGCCAATTGGAACTAGCGACTCATTATCTCTTGGGTTTCCTCGTTGTTACGAGTAACCTTATCCTCATACTCGGCATTTAACCGAGCAAAATACTCAGCCTTCTCACGGGCTTTTCTTTCCTTTTCTTCAGACTTATCGCCGAAAATCTTTTCTAGATTCTCTTGATATGCCTTGGAATTTCCTTTAGACTGGATTGCATCTCCAGTGATATCATTTTTAGCTACCATCTGAACCCATCCTTATCTCCTACTTATAATGCAAACACGTCATCATAATGTACTTATCGTTATCGGTCGGTGCCAAACCATTATGTGGATACATCCACGTTGGGGGAAAGACTACAACACGACCAGCTTTAGGTTTTACACCAACACCAAGTGTTGGGAAAGTAGTAAGACCATCATTATCGTTTAGATAGATGATAGCAATACAAAACCTAGAAGCAGATGCTTTATCAGCAACATCAACATGAGTCCTGAATTCAGCACCAGAACCTTTTTCGTATTTCTTGATACGAATGTCTTCAAACGATTCTATCTGAACATAATCACGTAAACCTAACGATTTGAAATACTTTTCATAGATTGAAGTCAATTGCCAAGCAACAATGGGTGCTAATTGCGAAAGACCTTCTGTCTTGTTAAGGTTTAACTGATCAAACTTATACAAGTCTGTATCATGTTTCTCTGATAGATGTTTGTTCTGCTCAAATTGATCAATGATCATCTTACACGTATCAGGTTTAATAACACCATCAAACGTTTGAATAAAATCAACCAGCTTCATAATATTTGGTGCCCCTTGCATGATTCGAACACGCGACCTTCACATTACTAATGTGCTGCTCTACCAACTGAGCTAAAAGGGCAAATCCTTATTCGTCAGCGTAAGTGCCGAGGATATGATCCTCATCAATTACTGCACGCTCAACGTCACCAACCTTGACTGGGAAACACTTCGACCAATCCAGAACGATACGTTGACCAACGCGAACTTTCTTAACGTCATAACCAACAGCCAAAACTTCGGCAAACTTAGTTTCACGAATAGAATTAGCACCTTCAAGGATAATACCCGATGCTGTCTTCTTTTCTGTTTTTACTTCAGCAATGTATACACGTTTGCCTAATGGTTCAAATGTCATAATATCCTCAATTAAGTTTCTACTGTTATAGGTACACCAAAACAAATCAGCGGTGGAGTCCAACCACCAATCCAACTTGCAATAGATGTCACAAAATCATCAATCTTCTTACCAATCAAACTTAGCAAGTGAAGAAAGTAATTCTTACCTCTTTCTAACAAACTCATTTCTGAGTTATTAAAATTACCAAACAATGGGTCTGGTAATGAAGGTAAAGAAGGCATGCTAAACATCAATGATTCAAAGTTGAATGGAAACAGCGGATCAGGTAAAGTAGGCATAGACAATCCTAACTGGAATGGCTTTGCGTTCAACTTACCAATAACTGAATCAACTAATCCAATCAATGAATTCATCAACGATGACATGTAATCTAAAATCAATGCCTGAAATTTGATTAAACCCTCAAACTCAGGCATGCGCATATTTGGAAGCAACGGATCTGGAAGAGATGGTAAACTTAAACTTGGGATCTTCGCGAACATCGCAGCCCAATCAGTCTCACCACTAAAATTAAACAGATCTGGTAACTTCAGGTTGATATGCGGAATATCTGGAAAAGTAAATACAGAACCCAAGAATGACGACAGCTTACCAATAATCATCTCAAACCACTTTAGCATTTGATTAACAGAAATGTTAAATGCTAGATTAGTAGTTTGCCATTCAGGCATATTGATGTTTGGGAACATCGGCGATGGCATTGTTGGTAGACTTGGCCAGTTTGGATCAAATGACAACTTCAACCCTTTCAACTGGTTGAATATGCTATCAAATGAAGGGAATGCCACGTCAGGACAAACCTGTTTTACTGCCATTTACTCTCCTTATTTGGCTCCGAAGGGTGGGATCGAACCACCGACCAATTGATTAACAGTCAACTGCTCTACCGCTGAGCTACATCGGAATAATCTTTTAATATTGCTTTGTAGGAAGAGTCTGAGACTCTAGATACTTTTGCCAACGACGACGAGCTGCGTTTTTGGCAAGTTTACGACGGATAGTCGGTTTAACATAGGCTTCACGGTCGCGAACTTCTTTCAACAAACCAGTGTCATCAACCTTCTTCTTGAACAAGCGCATGGCTTTTTCAAATTTACCATCTTCAACGATAACAGTCAAACCAAAGGACTTACGTCGTTTATCTCTACGCATTAATAAATCTCCATAAAATTAATTGGTGCGGATGGTGGGACTCGAACCCACAAAATTTGGCTTCTAAGACCAACACGTATACCAATTCCATCACATCCGCATTGTACTTCTATATAGTACGAATTTGGTCCGTGTAGCAGGATTCGAACCTGCGACCCTCTGGTCCCAAACCAGATGCGCTACCAGACTGCGCTACACACGGATTATTTCTTTTTCAATACAGGCTCAACTTTAGCAGCCTCTTCATCAGTCATGAATCTAATTGGTTGTTGTTCTGGATACATCTTTGTCCATGTCCAACCCCAACTCTTCCAGTATTTGTGTACAAGGTTATTAATCAAAAGTACAAAGCCAACCCAGATCAAAAATCCAAGTGCCGTCAAAACTGAACCAGCGAAAAACACCGCTGCTTGATCCATATCCATAATTAATCCTTAATAAACAACAGAATCGTTTTTTGCGTTTTCAAATTACAAGTTTGATGCTTTTGTGTTGCTGAACCGATTCTAAAACTGGTTGCGGGAGGTGGATTTGAACCACCGATCTCCAGCTTATGAGACTGGCGAGGACGACCGAACTCCTCTATCCCGCAATAACTTGGTACCTTGTGACGGGATTGAACCGCCGACCGTCTCCTTGTAAGGGAGCTACTCTACCGCTGAGTTAACAAGGCATTATCTTTAGTCCCAAAGATTGCGGAAATACTTTCCAAACAATCTGAGACCATTATCTACTCTATTCCATTCTTCTTGAAGACCTTCATAATCACACTTATATGTATCATTTGGTCCGTGACCCATTTGAGAACAACCATTCTCAAGTTTGGTCCAAGTAATGTCATGCTCACCACTATGATACTTATCTTCCCACGAACGATCAACCAAGTGATCAAAGGCAAAGATCATTTCGTTAAGAACCCAGTCCCAACGTTTGTGTACCATTTCATAATCTATATTATCGCTGTTTTCGCGATAAAAGTCAAATGTTTTTTGATCACTAAAGTCACTATGACTATCAGCACGCAACTCTTCTGGAACATCTTCCAGATCAACCTGAGCCGAACCGTGCTTAGTTTCCTTCAACTGCTTTAACAGAGGAAGGATAATTGGCGACAGAGTGGAATCAACATTCCAACTATCCCAACGATCAATCTTAACATACTCTCGAGGAAACTTGTTCTTCAGTTTATCAATCCAAAGCAAGAACGAATACAACCAAGTTTGGTGACGATCTTTGCTCCAGCTATACACTTCACCAACTTCACGTTCAGGCTCAATGCTACCATGAGCGAGCCATTCACCGAATTGATGAACCCAATGTGGTTTGGCTTTCATACCATATTCATCTTCAACTTCTTTGACCCAGAAACATAGGGCTTCAGCGAGTTGATATGGTCCAAACCAATTCTTATGCTTACCAATAAAGACTTTCATACTTTCTCCATTATACAACAGGATCCGCTTTGCTTTTCACAGCCATAAAAGTGAAATGTTTTAGTTTTGCGGTAAGGATCCTAAAATCTGGCGGTCCCAAGGGGTAACGATCCCCTTCTTCATGCGTGACAGGCATGCGTGCGTCCATGAACACTTTGAGACCAGAAATTGGTGGAGGGAGAGGGATTCGAACCCACAAGTCCAAGGGAAACGGATTTACAGTCCGCCGCAGTCCACCGTCTCTGCAGTCCCTCCATTAAATTTTATACGACTGACAACCTCATTGTATCACCATCGTTATTGATACCATTCACCTGTTTATACAAGGTCGACCAGGACTCGGTACGTCACTTGGGATACTTGTCCAGTTAGCAACCAATCTGCCCCGATCTTCCGATCGGTTGGGAGTCGAACCCATCTCCTTCTACTACATCAGTCCTTCGAAGAAACCTTTGTAGCGTGACTTTCTCTTGCTGACAGTGAAGTGTCATGCGTATAAAATTTATACCATATTAAAACACGCTCAAGTTACTTAGGCTGCAATAGGAGCCATTGTTCACAAGAACATGCTTTAATATGGTACACGATACGGGAATCGAACCCGTCTTACCAACGTGAAAGGCTGGTGTCCTAAACCGATAGACGAATCGTGCAAAATTGTAGAGTCTGCCCCTAACTATCCCAACGCAACTCTAACCGAATCACTCTTCCAGCGATTCCCCTAAAATTGCCTTATGCACCCGACTCCACGTAGTGACTTAGAAAGGTCTTTAAGAACTAACTTAACAACATTAATTATACTACAAACTTGAATTAAAGTCAAGTTTTATTTTTGGCGTCCCGTGAGAGATTCGAACTCCCGACCCACGGTGTAGAAGACCGATGCTCTATCCACTGAGCTAACGGGACAAAACTTGGTGCGAGTAGACGGACTCGAACCGTCAAGCCTTTCGACGTCAGATTTTAAGTCTGATGAGTTTACCAATTTCTCCATACTCGCTCATTACATTAATTATACCTCAAGTCTGAATAAAAGTAAAGCGATTTTTGACTTATTTTTACTGGAATCTGGGGTGAGATTCGAACTCACGGCTTTACTGGTTTGCAATCAGTTCCCTTGGACCACTCGGGCACCCAGACATAGATTTGGTACGGATGGCGAGACTCGAACTCGCAGAATCTAGATTTTGAGTCTAGCACGTATACCAATTCCGTCACATCCGCATTGGCTGCGTATTATTTGGCATTTTAACTGGGCGAGAACGCAAGCACCCCAGATTAGTTGCAACACAACTTGGTGGGCTGAGAGAGAATTGAACTCTCACTCGACCGATTATGAGTCGGCTGCTTTACCATTAAGCTATCAGCCCGACAATTGGCGGAGAGTGTGGGAATCGAACCCACTGACCCCATTCCTGAGATCTACGGTTTAGCAAACCGCTGCATTACCATCCTGCCCACTCTCCATTAATAGTTACCATTCTTGAACCCAACTGTTCCACCTTGATCTTTGATACGTTGTATAACGTCTTCAAATAATATAGGCTTGAAATCAGTTTGTTCAACACAGACAGAAAAGTATCGTGGGTCGATAATTTCACGACCATGATCAGTTACCATTACTCTGTTAGAGTGTAAGTGACCGTGGATGTTGCAACCAAAGCGATACAACTGCGAAGTGTGAACAGGAATGTGAGTCAAGATGATTCCATTCATTACGTGGCTTGAACGAATATCTCTGAAGTGCTTAGTGTATTCCTCTAAGCGGAAGATATCGTGGTTGCCTTTGATCAAGACCTTATCGCCGTTCAAACGATGTAAGATGCTTAATGCTTTACGGTTAATGACAACGTCACCTAAGTGGTAAACCTTGTCAGTTGGTTTTACAGTTTCGTTCCAAGCCTTAACCATGGCTTCATCCATTTCTTCAACGGAGTCCCATGGACGTAACTTAGAACCATCCTCGCGTAAGAACTTCGTCACACCAACGTGACCAAAGTGCGTATCGCTTGTTAAGAATACACTTGGCATAACGTGCCCTTTCATATTAAAGTTAAACAACAGGTTATCTTGTTTGCGCCATGCAATCACTCGGATTTTGGTGAGTAATATAGGAGTCGAACCTATGAATTTTGTTTTGCTGCAAATAACCTAAAACTGGCGGAGATAGTAGGATTTGAACCCACGAACCCTTTCGGGTTGCCTGTTTTCTAGACAGGTGCCATAAACCAGACTCGACCATATCTCCATAATCAACAGGATCCGCTTTTTACTCTGCTCTACTAACTGAGCTACTTCTCCACTAAACTTATTCATCGAACTCCTTAGGTGGTTAATCTAAGTCCTAACGCTCTTCAAGTCATAGACCAATATGACAGGAATAAGTTTAGTGGAGAAGGGTGGATTTGCACCACCGACACGAGGCTTTCATTGCATTTTATGTTGCTGAAAGGATCCTAAAACTTGGCGTCCCCCACAGGATTCGAACCTGCATCTCCCAGCTTCGTAGGCTAGTACATTATCCAGTTATGCTAAAGGGACATAATTCAACAGGCTAGTTGTTTTGCAGTGGGGATCGAACCCACAAACGTTTCTTTTGAAGAGAAATTGTCAACCATTGACAGTGCATTAATTTTTGCTGTAACTAACCTAAAACTGGCACCGTAGACGGGAATCAAACCCGCCACATTCTGATCGACAGTCAGTTATCACCATCAGGTGATCTCTACGGTAAAAACTTGGTGCGTCGTGACAGATTCAAACTGTCTTCTCATCGGTTAAGAGCCGAGACTTCATCGTCAAAGTTTACAACGCATATATTGGTGGAGACCGAGGAAATCGAATCCTTCTAGACACCCTCCTTGCAAGGGAGAGCCGTAGCCCACTACTGCCCCCAATAATTCAGTGGTCAGGGAAGGGAGAATCGAACTCCCACCTCGAGTATCCAAGACTCGTCGACTACCACTATCCTATTCCCTGAAAAACTTCTTTGCTCCGTACACTGGGATCGAACCAGTCTAATCATTGATTAACAGTCAAGTCCTTGCACCTTGCTTGGATTCTACGGAGCAAAGAAGTTTCCTTCTTTGCGTTAGTTTTGATATCACCCATATAAACTAACAAACGTTGAGAAGTGACTCAGTCAAGATGAGTACCACCTTCTTTTTGCTCTGGAGTACCATACGGGTTACGATCCCGTCTAGTCACCTTGAAAGGGTGATGACCTCACCAGAAGTCTAATGGTACATATACAACAGGATGATTTTGACGAACAGGTCAAATTAAAAGTTTGGTGTTCTTGTGTGTTGCAGAACTCATCCTAAAAATTGGTGCCCCATGAGAGAATCGAACTCCCGTCCTCGGATTACAAAACCGATGTTCTACCATTTAACTAATAGGGCAAATTTGGCGGAAAGCAGAGGAGTCGAACCCCATCCCATTTCTGAGAACCCAGTTTTCAAGGCTGGTCGCCGCACCAACGCAGCTGCATTACTTTCCAAAATCTTTGGTGGTGATAAGTGGTATCGATCCACTCTCCTTGGCTTATGAAGCCAGTGCGCATCCATCTACGCCATATCACCAATAACAGAATCGCTTTTATCGTGCTCCCATTACACCACACTGAAGACCAACTCAGCGCTGGGATTCGAACCCAGACCCTCTTTTTTCCAGAAAGATTATTTTTAATTGCTGTAACGATTCTAACGGTCTAAACTTGGTTCCTTCACGAGGTAACGATCCTCGGTCTATCGGTTATCAGCCGATTGCTCTACCTTTGAGCTATGAAGGAATAATTTGTGGTGCCCACGGCTGGATTCGAACCAGCAACACAAGGATTTTCAATCCTCTGCTCTACCATTGGAGCTACGAGGGCACTAAAAATTCTTAGGGGTGAACAATGGGTTACGATCCCATACTACAACTTTCACAGAGTTGGGTGCTACCACTACACTATGCCCACCCCTAAGAATTCTTGGTGGGTCTGCTCGGATTCGAACCGAGAGTCTTACTGGTTAAAAGCCAGATGTTTTTGCCGTTAAACTACAAACCCTTTTAAGACATCCATTTTTTGTTTACGACGGACTGCCTTGTTGGATTTACAGTGGGCACCCGCTTTTCGGAATAGGGCTGCAGCCACGAACTGATTACGTTCACGAGGAGCAGCCATTTGTTTTCGTTTCATTACTTTCTCCTGTTAATTGAACCAAACAAAAGCACACTTATCGGAATTGAACCGATGACCAGATACTATTGATCCAGCTATGCTCCACATAACAGCCTAGCCTCAGCTGCAGTGTGCTTTTGTTTGGCACCCCCAGTTGGAATCGAACCAACGATAACGAGTTCAAAGCCCGTTGTGTTACCATTACACCATGGAGGAACAGAACGACTTAGGCAATACTAACAGGGAGGTCGATATCAGTTTACACCGAGTCACTTACCCCGACTTTCAAACCCAAGCCGTTTTAAAACAAAGTCCCAAATTTTTAAAGAACATCAGAACACGTATTATAACGCAGTTCCTAATTTAAGTCAAGCGATTTTTGATCGCTAAAAACAAAAAACCCCGAGATTTTCATCTTCGGGGTTTTGGTAAATAGAAGTTAGACGTATCGTTACATCAACTTACCAAAACCCCCAGTATCGCTTTCAATCGCATATCCTGAGCCTTCTGTAAACTCTGGGCGTGTGCAATTCCATGCAGCTACTTGCGGAAGCTGTTTATGCATTCTGGAATTTAACAATTTCGAGTTCATAGAAGAATTATACCCTATTTCCTAATTAAAGTAAAGCGATTTTTAGAATTTTCTACCAGAGTCTTTCAACTCCAGTAGAACTATTTATAAGAATTATACCACAGGTTTGATTAAAAGTCAAGTCTTTTTTGACTTTTTGATCAAATATTTTTACAACTCTGTACGGACGTAGTCGTCTTTGTGTACACCACACTCTGGGCAGTTTACAGTGTCAGGAAGGCTCAACCAATCGGCTTCGCTCAATGTGTGACCACAGACAACACAAACGTAGATAACTTCTTTTTGATCTGACATTTTACAATCCTTTCAAGACTTCTTTGTACGCATTAGCATGACGTTCTTCAACACCCTTGAGTGCCTTGAAACGTGCTTCGGCTTTCTTCAACACAGCTGCGAATTGTGCAGCATGTTCTTTGGATTCATCAATCTGCTCTAGGAATTCACCACGAGCGACTGCATGATTTTCCTGAGCAGCGATTGCTTCAAAGGTTGGATACATGGTTGTAAACTCATATGTCTCACCTTCAATAGCTTTCTCCAAACACTCGCGTGTATTTGGGCGACCAATCAAAAGTTCTAGGTGACCCCAAGCATGCTTAACTTCTTGTTCAGCGGTATGCTCAAAGTGTTTAGCAACTTCTTCAAAGCCTTCTTCACGTGCGATCTTTGCAAAATAGCGATACTTGATATGAGCCATAGACTCACCAGCCAAGGCTGACTCAAGATTTTTAATTGTAACTGACATTTTAAACCCTTTCGATTTCAATATTACACTTCTCTAGAAAGTCCAACCCTTTGGTGTCTCTATATGTATTTCGATAATAAACCTTCTTGACACCTGCACCATACATTATCTTAGCACACTGAATACATGGAGCATGAGTACAGAACACATCAGTACCAAGTCCGGACTCGCCATCACGAGCCAGTTTGGCGATAGCATTAGCTTCTGCATGGATTACCTCGTCTTTCGTTTTCAGTACTTTTTCACCAACAGCGGTGCCGAGTGGGTTCAACCCAACTTCGTATTCGCATTCATTAGTCCAACCAGCTGGCATACCATTGTAGCCGATAGAGATGATGCGGTTGTCTTTCACAACAACTGCGCCGACCTTTAGACGGACTGCACTGGACAACTGAGCAAATCGCTCGGCTGTATCCATGAACGCATCAACCCACTTTTTCTTCATACAACTTCAACCTTAAATGTCTTGACCTTTTCTAACTGATCAAGAGGCACACGAAACTTAACCTTCAGTGGATCAGTTTGATGGACACGAACTTCAACTGTACGGTTTACACCATAGTTGGTAATGTACCACATCTTCCATTCACCACCAGCAGTAAAAGTGCGTTGAATCTTACGATCAAACACCTTCTTACCATCTTCATCATATCCAGTCACGAGAACTTCTGCATCATTAGCGAACGATGGCAGGTTAAAGTAACCAAACATCTGACGGACATCTTTCCAGTCAGCTTTCCACTTATCCTTGAAAGCAAACTCACCGTTGATAGCAACGTCAACCCATTCAGAGTTGTCTTGGATGTTTGCTTCGATTTTGTCTGTTCTAAAATAGACAGCGTCACGACGATTATCCAAAAGGTTAACAGCGGATTGTTTACGATCGCGTTCTTCTCTAATACCTTTGATGTGAACGATCTGATCTTTATTCAAGTCAGTACCGTTGATCTGAACGATGTTCGAGCGCACATCAACTTGAGCTTCAATGATCACAAACGTACAATCATCACGAAGATACTTGAACGATTTGATTACACCACCACTATACTCTTCAATCTTGGAATGGTACGAACCATCCTTAGACTTCTCCACAGAGTGGAGGAAAGAGCCGTTTGCCTTTTCCAAGGCTGAACGCTTTGCAGCAGTCAATGCTTGATTACAGGTATCACCAGTGCCAGAGGCTTGAACAGTTTTAACTTCTGCCTGAGCATTGAATGCTACAAAGGCAGCAAGAAGCAACAGGTATCTCATTGACCGAAGGCAGTGCGAACTTGTTGGGCTGCACGCATTGAACGCTTATCCACTTGAACAGTTACAACAGCCATGGTCTTATCACCAGAGATTTTACGATCAGTGATATAGACACCCTTCAGCAAACCATCGGCTTGGGTTGTAATCTTTTCCTGAATCTTTGTAGCGATGTTACCAGCACGTTCGCGTGACTTGGCGTCATCAGATGCCACATCTTTTGCCAGAGCAGTTGTAATCGCTTCATGCGACTTGCTCGACTGCAAATCAGTTTGGATAAACTCTACAATGTTGCGCTTGGCACGCATTGTAGCAACGTTCATTGCTTGCTCAAGAGCAGCGTTATCGCTCATAGGAATAGCCGAAGTGCCAGTGGACTTCAGAGATTCCCACTCACCCTTATCGTTGAATGTGACTTCAACCTTACCAAACTCTTGGGTGTACTTGACTGCATCCTTGGATACTGTGTCAAGGTCAATAGACTTAGTGGTAGAGCAAGCTGAAAGAACAACAGCCATTGCGGCAACAAGAATCACTTTTTTCATAATATAAATCTCCGATTAACGAATTGTGGTAGAGTAAACGACAGTGTCAGGTTTTTGGTAGAGCGAGGTTACACGCTCACGTAGTTTGGGATCCTGAAGAGAATAACCTAGTCGATCAGGCGACTTGGGGTCAACCTTCTTAACTTCGCCATCTTCAACAGAGACGCTACCGACTTTCGGTACATCTACTGTAACATTCACCTTTGGTTTCAGTTTAACAAAATCATCAGCAAACTTAGCCCATTCTGTTTGAAAGTCTAGAGCCATGGCACTGGTACTAACAAACAGGGATAACACTATCGCTCGTTTCATAACAACCCTTTTTAACTTTCCATACTTATATTATACCATAAGTTGGAATTAAAGTCAAGCGTTTTCTTGATCTTTTTTAGCCTTCGGAGTCAACAGCCCTGCCTTCTCTAGCAGCTTTCTGTTGATTTTCGGGTATAATTTGTGCAATTCTTGGTCTTTTACGGCGATCAACATCTTCGCTTCTTCGGGATGGACACCTTCTAGAAGAGAGATAAAAAGACTCTCTCGTTTGAGAGGGGTCAAATCTTCACGTAAAAAGACGTACATACGACGCAGTTCAGTGAACAGGTTAGTCGGCGTCATACCCATTGGTTCAGCAGATGGCTTGTATGGTGGTTCACCTTCTGGAAGAATAAACTTCTTCTGTGGCACAAATGCGTGCATAAGGATAATTCTTAGTGCTGCATCTTCTTTATACAACTCAATCTTAGAAGGATCCTCATTGATATCCTTCAACATCTCTGTAACATATTTTCTCATTAAAAGTCCTCAAGTTCATCTAGTAACAAACGGCAACGATGTTCAATCAGATAATTCATAATCTTCATTTTATCGTTCGTGGGTTTGCTATTTAGGTAAGCCTCGACGATCGCGTCTTTGACATCTTTCGGAATGTTATCAAAAGCAACCAAAGTAGCATTGCGTTGCCAATTTCTACGTTCTTCATCATTACGACAGGCATCAATGCCCTTATCATAAAACTCAGCGAGCCTCTTTGCGCTTACAGGTTTCTGACGCTCGCCAACTACAAACACATCATCCTTAGAAAGAATGTTTGGTACACCGTCACCAGCGTCGCCCTTGACGATATGCTCAATGGTAAAGTCCAGAATCTCTTGTTTGGTTGCAGTGATAAACTTCTTAACCATTGGAGACCATTGCTTTACATTACCAGACGAGTAAGGTGCCAGCTGGAGTTGCTTGAAGTCTTTGTCAGAAGACAAGATCAAAACCTTCTGAGCTTCTTCCATCAAACCTTCTTGGATCAACTCATGAGTCTGAACGTACTCGGTCAACACAGCAATGATGTCGTCGGCTTCAGCACGGTCATACTTGATAACCTTGTATGGGAAATACACAGCGAGGTCATCGCGGATCTCAGACATGGTGTCAAAGATTAATTTCCAATCAAGGTCAGAAGCATCACGTGCTTTCTTGCGACTGGCTTTGTAGTGTTCAAAGACTTCCTTGCGCCAGTACTTACGACCGTCAGTTGCAATTACAATCTGACCGTATTCTTTACCATACTTCTTCTTGTACGACTTGATAGTCGAAAGAACAACGTGACGAATAAGGTTCTTGACTTCTGCTTCAGTACCTTTCAACTCTCGTTGGAATGTTAGGATAGTTGCCAAAGCAACTTGTGAATAATCTACGAGAATCATTAAAATGCTCCGAGGATAATACATTCCTCATTGATGCGACCGTTCGGTGCCGCAGGTTTAGTTTTCAAAGTCTTGAATGCAGCATTCAGAGGACGCTTAGTCATTGCCAACCCTTTGAAGAAGTCTTCAGGTTTGCGCAGGGTCATAGACTTAGATTCTACAACGTCGAAGCCGATCAGGGTTGTACCCTTAACAGCAAGACCAGAATCAGCCTTGTACACTTGAACCTTACGATACTTGGTATTGTAGATCCAAACTTCTTTGGCACCAATCATATCTTCAGGCTTCACTGACTTCAGTTTCAGTTCAGCGAATTCCTTCATGTACTTAACCTTAGCAACTTGCTTAGACAGAGGTACAGCTTTGCGAGCACGAGGTGCACGAGTAGCCTTGGCAGTTTGAACTGCTTGGTTACAGTCACTGATAATCTGTTCAACAAACTCAGCGAACTTCTTCAGTTCTCGTTTTGTGAGATGACTGTATCCTTCGACGAGTTGTTTGTCGTCTCCAGCAAGGGCTTCGCGCAGTTCTGCTGCGGTTGAGACAAAGAACTCTCCAATACGTTTTGCGATTGGAGCGGACACGTTATTCGATGCCAGATAACCCTTCGTCGAGAAGTCTGATTTCTTATTGATGATGAAGTCATCAATTGCTCCCTCAATTTCACCTGCTAGTTCGTGAGCCTTGTCATCCATGCGTTGTTGGATAGAAGGTTGGGCAGCCACCAAAGCAGCAGTTGCAGCAGCTTTCTTATCGGCTTTGTCTTGAGACTTTTGACGAGAGCCGATCTGTTCTTTCAAGAATGCAACACGCTCATTGAAGAAGTTAAGTTCTTTCTCTTGAAGAGCAGAACCACCTTCTTGAAGACGTGCCAAGATACCAGCATATCGGAAGTGGTATTCATCAACCTTCAACATTTCAACTGCAGTCTTCTTATCGACTTTGGCATAATGGCTGATGAACCACTTCTTCTTATCTTTGTCGTCGTGATTCGTGTTGTAGTAATTCAACGCACGGAGCAAGTCAGACTTATAATTGTCTTCGGTCAAAGTAACTTCGACACCCTTGCTCATGCGCTCGGCTTTTTCAATTAGTTTTTGTCGTTTTGCGGCAGTAGCCATAGGATAAATCCTCCAAGTTATAGAATAATTATACCCTATTTCCTAATTAAAGTCAAGCGGTTTTTTGCGTTGTAGTAGCTTCGTCGTAGATCTCCATAAACTCTTCATGCTCGGCTTCCACCTGAGTACGGTTCTGTTTATGGTATGTTTTTGCGATTTTATTAATGATTTTCTTACTAATCTTGAATTCGTCTGACTTTTCCTTAACGATTTCGCGAATCAAATCACGTTCAGCTTCGATACGGAGCATAGAGTTACTCAACTCTTGAATTGCTCCCATAAACTTCTTACGATCTTGTTCAGTAGAAAACATGCTCATTTCTTGAAACTCACTTCTGTTTTAAATACAGCTGGGATAATGAAAGCAGCAAGCCAAGTTTCCAAAGTGTATGGAATGGCCAGCGCTGGGAATAGTGTGTTCAGTGCCCAAATTGCGGCAAGTGGTCCGCAAATAATCATCAAAGCAGCGAGGACAACCACGCCGATTACAATCATACCTTTATTCATTTTGTTTCTCCAATAGAAAATGTTACGTTTTTGATAGAGTCCCAACGGAAGGATCTCCATTCATTTGTGATGGTGTCAAAGACACGTAGAGCGGATCCACCAGTCGTGCTATTTGCCGTTTCCTCCAACCCTGACTTTGGTTGCTTGTCTGCGGGTATGCGGGATTCTGAGAGGGTGCAGAACATTTCTCGTTCTGTTCCATCTTTTTTGGTGAAAGTAACGCACAGATCTGTTGTGAGCTCATCGTGTAAAAGTCCTCTTAGCCAAGTTTGAAATTCAGGGTCAGTACCCAACGGTTGTTTAACTTCTGTCATTTTTCACTCTTTCATAATGATCAACTAACGGTTTCCAGAAAGAAAGGAATTCTTCTGGGGTTGCAAAGAACTTATGGTTAGTTTCATAAGTTCCATAATCTGTTGTAATCAGCGTTTGGATTGTCCCAGCTGGTACAGGAATTTCTTGAACAGTAATTTTGTGTGGGTAACTCATAATGATAATTTCCTTTGTTTATAATTCTCTACAAAAAGCCTTTTAGTTGTGTCAAACATAAAAGCATCGCTTGGGTTATAGTACATGGCTCTTGTAGCAACTGAGTTTAACCTTTGTTGTACAGTCTTCTTACCATATCCAAACGAACCCATGTCATAATTAGCAGTCAGATAATTCATTTCTTTAAAAAACTTTTCATTATAAAAGTGTTCAAAGATAAACTCTCTAGCATCAAGAATGTTCATGTTATCATGAGCCCACGGTGTTTCTTTATACTGTAAACCTTCATGACCAAAATGTTTCCAATGAAACTCGTTATCAATAGTGGATAGTCTTTTGGAATACTCTTGAGCATCCATCAAACGATAACCCCACTTTGTATAATCGCTCATTGCTGAAGGCTCTTCTAATTCATGATTAGGAATTAACAAGGGATAAATCACTAACGATTCGCCATTCCAGTTGTTAATCAACCATTGCCTTGTATCAAGTAAGGTATCAAAGGTTTCATGCGGAAGACCTACAATCAAACTCAAAGTACCACGAAACAATCCATTACCAGTTTCTTTGAAATACTTTCGTACTTCAATTAAACCAGCTTTCAATTTTTCACTATCAAACTTCTTACCAACTGAAGAAGCAGATGCATGGTTGAAAGATTCAACGCCATAGTGGTGACCACGAAAGTTCATACGAGCAAGATCAATTCGATCTTTTGGTCGGTTCACTAACAGGTCGGCTCTAACAAAGCCAGAGAAGAAAGGTTCAAATGGTAACTTTTCTACAACGTCAGCAAACTTGGATATTTTACTTGGTCTGTCATTGAACGTTTCATCCGATACAGTATAGTTCTCTACACCCCACTTATCATAATTGATTCTCATTTCCAAGTCAAAATTATCTTCGTCACGGCTTGTGTCTTCTTTTACACCAAGTAATGGAAAATTACAAAAATCGCACTTGAACAGGCAACCTCTAGCAAACTCAACAGATAACCATTCTTCTGGTTGTATAAAATCTCTTGCTTCATACATCACCGTCAAGTCTTTCATTGGCAGTGCTGGATATTCAACGTTTGCGTTTAGAATACGCTTTCCAGTATTGTACCAAAATCTAGGACGTTCACCATTACTAAATAACCACTTCAAAACAGCCAGAATAGCATTCTCACCAAAGCCTTGTATATAATAATCAATGGTTGACGAGTTGTACAAAGGATTCGTCGAGCTTCCGCTGATAACTTTAATACCCCACTTGTCTTTTGCCCATTGGAAGAATACATCCATGGAAGGTTCCCACCATCCAAAAATATGACTTGTTCCAAAGAACTTTGTGTTGCTTGTAACACGGCTGTTTGCGATAGCCTTCAATTCATCAAGCGACCAGTCTAACGCAAAATCAATAACTTCAACATCCCAGTTGTTCTGTCTAAGAATATGAGCAACGCGATACACACCATTTGTTCTGTTTGATGCAAGCCTATCGATCGTCACTATATTAAAAAGCAGACAGTGGTTCATTAGTTTCTACGCATTGTGGCAATTTCAATAGCTTGTTCATCAGAGAAGATTGGAACAGCATTGGACTTGTGCATTGTACCAATACCTTTAATTTTGTCTCCAGTGTAAACAGGTGTAGCTTTCTTTGTACAATCGTGATAGCCAGTATTCAACGATGGAAACTTTGGAGTCTCGCGGATGAATGGTTTTGGTTGTGCAATAGGCTTTACTGTTTTGGTGACAGGTTTGGTTTCGTACTTCTTTAGTAGCTTCGCCCAAGAGGCATCCAACTCGCGTTGCTTGGCAGTAGGTTTCTTGGCTTT
>JACCDT011810503.1_pt1 | contig 23421 bp, 20 predicted proteins | sample 7446291 | NCBI WGS metagenome assembly JACCDT01 (sample SAMN15323446, study PRJNA562643) | freshwater metagenome | isolation source: river surface water | place: USA:Blue River Watershed | collected 2017-08-17 | reverse complement strand
TCAAGCGCAGTGAGCGACGGCAAGATAGCATAATCTTGAAAAATATACCCGAGCTCATTGAGACGAATCATCGTACGCTCATTTTCTGGAAGACCAACTACCTCTTTGCCATCAATAAAAATCTCTCCGGAAGTTGGGATATCAAGAAGGCCGAGCTGGTAGAGAAGTGTGGATTTTCCGGAACCAGACTTACCGGTAATCGTAAGAAATTGCCCTTCAGGTACAGAGAACGAAAGATCATTAATAGCAATAATTTCCTGATCGCCGCTTTGAAATATTTTTTTTATTTTTTCAACTTTAATCATATGTTTTATCGTCCCAAAATTGCCGATAGTGTATTTTGCTTCACGACCAATCGCGCAGGAATAAAGCCGGCCAAAATCGTAGCTACGAGCAAGATCCCCGCCCGAGTCAATGTGCCAGGAAGTGTCGCCACCAAAATACCGTCTGAGAATGGGAAATTAATCGGGTGAGCGGCAAAGTAGGGTTTGATCAGGAAAAATATCAGCACCATGCCGATCAACACTCCAAGCAATGCATAAATAAGCGCTTGGATCATATACGAGAAAAGAATGGCGCGCTTATGAATACCTATTCCCTTTAAGATTCCGATATATCGGCGGCGAGTAATTGCGTTTACGAATATCACGATAAAAATAGTAATCGACGCTACCACAAGACCAATCGCGGAAATGGCACTCCCCAAAATCCCAAACGTCGCTTTAATGTCTTTCAGAAATTTTGGAAAGGCTTCTTCCGCTGTCTGGACTCGGGCAAATTCCCCTACTCCGTTATCAAGCAGAAACTTTTGTGCAAAGAGAAGATCAGTACCGGGCATAAGCTGGATCGCAATTGTATTGGCATTCAAATCACCCCGGCCGAGAAGCTTCCTTACTTCGCTATCAATCGCAATGATTGAGGTATCAAATTCGTCCACCTTACTCGAGACAAAACCTTTCACATAGTATTCTTTGATAGTGTCGCCGACCGTGATTTTTACTCGCGAACCAATTTCCACATTTTTTAGCGTTTGAAATCCTGGTGCTTCAATTGGAGTAAATTCGTAGAGCAAGTTTTTACCGATGAGCACGCTGTCTGAATCTTGCGGCGTGAGATACGAGCCGCGAGTCACAAACTTTGATATGCCAGAAAATTCTTCTTCCTGCACTGGATCAATACCAAGGAGCACTCCTCCGGCTCCGTCGCGAAGCTCGCCCGGCTTTACCGTTTTGCGATAATCTGATTCGATACGGGCAGTGCCGCTATAGCGCACCGTATGATCTTTATAGCCAGGAATCGTTTTAACAATATTAACCACCTGTGGCGTCTGGTCGATCGAGATTTTATTTAAATATGGCGAAATAACAATGTCTCCGATCGCGTATTTCTTTTGCGCATCTTCCGAACCTTGAATCAGTCCGACTAAAATTCCTGAAACGACAACAAGATTTAAAAAGGTCAGAACCATGACCGCGACAATAAGAAGCGTCGTCCAAATATTGGCCCGCTTTATATCGCGCTTGGCCAAAAACCAGCCGACGCGCGCCTGGGTCACGAGAGTATGTTCTTTCGGATGACGATCAGCCATACTATTTATCCTGCATTATTTCTACTTGTTCGCCGCCAGAGAGACCAGACACAATTTCTACCAAATTCCCGTCCCCGATTGATCCAGTCACGACAGCCACATCAGTAGTCGCATTTTTTTTATCAGGCGAAATGACACGAACAAACTCTGTGCCGTCTTTTGTGCCGATAGCTTTCTGTGGCACCACAAGCACATCTTTTTTCTCGAAAATTGTAATTGTCATGTTCGCAGTCATATCAGGGCGAATGTCAGGATTTTTCTCGATTGCGGCTTTGATTTTGTAGTTTACGACGCCGTCATCAATAGTGCCTGAAGGTTCAACTTCAGAAATCGTGGCTGGGAAGTGGCGGTCAGTACCGAACGCATCAAACGTCACGTCAACAACTAGCCCGAGAATAATATTTTGAATGTTGGTTTCGTTTATTTTCGCTTCGATATAGAGATTGTCGACATCTTGAAGAACCATGACTTCATCGAGCGCTTGAGCAATTTCTCCATATTTGATATCAACCCGAGTAATCGTGCCAGTGGTGGGCGACACAAGGATAGTTTTATCATATTTGGCCCGCGCAGTATCAAGTGCTGCTTCGGCAGAGAGTACGTCAGTGGAAAGATTGGAGAGTGAGAAATCAAGATTAGCTTGTTTTTCTGCAACTGCCGCTTGAGCAGTAGCTATTTCTGTATCTTTGTTCTTTAATGCCTCTTGGTACGCATTGTAATTGGCGACATAAGAATCTGTTTTCGTATTTGGAATTGTAACGTACCAGATCGTATCCACATATTCTGATAAATCACCAGAAAAACTAATAAAAAGACCGTGAGTACCGAGCATAGTAGGCTCATTTTCGAGTACTTCTGCAACCGTTGTTTCAAGGTCAAACGTTCGAATTTCAAAATCATCTTGGCTGCTTGAACCACGTTTGAAAATAATCTTATAGGTTCCTTCCTGGCCGTTATAAATACCTGTAACGGTCGGCGGTACGACATTGTACGTATCGGATTCAGCCACAGCAGTAAGTCCACTTGAAAGAAGTGTGCGGTAGGCGCTTGCAACAAGTGAGTCTTGTTTTATCTTCGTATTTGAAAGTGCAACCATAGCACTATTGAGCGCTGCTTCGGAGATACCGATCTCCCCTGTTTTTGCCTTTGCAAGATCAGCTTCAGCGCTTTTAAGTGAAGCAAGTTCATCTTTATTATCAAGGCTCGCAAGGAGCTGGCCTTGCTTCACCACATCGCCGACTTTTACCGTCACAGATCGTACGATCCCGCTCCCGGTAAAAGAGAGCCCGAGATCAGTTCCAGAAGTGACAGTCCCTGTCGCCAGCACTGTTTTCCGGAGATCAATGCGATTGACCGTCTCAGTTACGGCATTGCTTGCGCTATTGCCAGATGCTGTAAAAAAAATAATGACGATAAGTACGAGCGCGCCGAAAATACTCGACTTTTTGTGAGTTTTTACAAACATTTTTAACCGAAGGAAAAAAGCATTTAATTTTTCACGAATTGATTGAGCCATGAGATTTAGTTGATTGCCACCAGCTCGACATCAAAAATAAGAGTTGCATTAGCAGGAATCGGTCCGTGAGCAGTCGCGCCATATCCTTTCTCCGGTGGTATTGTCAAAGTTCTCTTTTCGCCAACTTTCATGCCGATAAATCCTTCGTCCCAACCCTTTATGACCTGCCCAGCACCGACTGTAAACTGAAATGGGCTCACGTGATTGAACTGTGGGAGCACATTGGAGTCAAAGACCGTGCCGTCTGTGAGTTTACCAGTGTAATTGACCGTGAGAAGATCTCCAGCTTGAGCGACAGATGCTGCTTGGTTTGTATTTTCGTCAGTAGTTTGCATGGTAGTAGTGGGAGCTGCTGGAGCATCAGTTTTTTTAAAACCAAAATACACCGCCGCGCCGATAATAACTAAAACAATAATAATAGAAGTGAGAAGACTCAAGTTTCCTTTATTTTGCTGCATATAATTTTTTATATTGCCTAATAAGTGCCTAGTATACACCATAGAGGGCATATTAAAAACTCTGGAGAATTGTTGCTTTTATTGAGCACTCGCTGATACGGCACCGTTTAAAATCGGCGCACAAACACTGTTGAGTGATGCCCGAGTCAGCGGCCCAACAATGCCGATCGGATCAATACCGTGAGCAGATTGATATTCGCGAAGTGCTTTGTCAGTTATGCTGTAAAAGCCACCCGTAATCGGCGTGCTCGCACCATAACTTGTCGTCACTGCACGCAAACACAGTTGGAGGCGTGTTACTTCAGGATGCGTTGAACCAAACAAAAGTGTGGTAGTGAAAAACCCACCCGGAAAAACTGAAGAAGGGAGTGCGGTAAAAGAAAGTGTTTGGCCCACAAACGGAACGAGTCCTGGTGGAGTGAGGCCTGTTGGTCCTGATGAAAAACGATAGTAATACGTTGTCCCTGGAACTAAATTGGATAGCGCGGCCGTATATCGTGTACTACCATCAGGATTTGCGACGAGTGCCATGATCGGCTGAGCAAAGGCATAATTACCCAATGCTAAAGACGTGCCATAGTCGAAGTGAAATTCTTGTGGATTTGGTATTTGAGAATTTATTTGTGGAAAAAAAGCACCATTGATAAAGGCGGAAGTGGTGGTGAGATTGGTTGCAGGCAGTGTTTGAATGCCGATTACACTATTTCCAAATGTAGTAAATGTAAATGTATTGCCGTAAAAATAGGCAGTTTCAGTACTGTTTTGCAAACGCCAACTTACAACAAAACGATAATAGTAGGTTGTGCTCGATTGTAAATTGGTAAGTTGAGCATTATACATAGAGCGACCATCAGTGACCGGAACGAGTGTCGGTACTGGTTGTGCAGTGACTTCATTCCCAAAAGAATTGGTGGGGCCGTATTCGAAATAAAAACTACTCCACAAAACTGGGTTCTGGGGAGTTGAATCTGCAAGCATTCGATAATAATCCCCTGACACATATGCGCCCGTAGACGTTACCCCGCCGGCAGTGCCAGTAACAGCAGGATACGGATAAGAATTGGCGAAGACGGTTGAACTTATGAGTAGAAAACTGAAGCTCAAAAGGGATATAACAGTGGTTTTTTTCATCTGGTTTATAGGTGTTATTAGCTTATAGTAGGTAAGACGCATGAACGAACCTCTATCTGACGCAATGAAATATACCATGATAAAATGAGATCATGAAAAAAATGCACTTCGGTACGACACTCATCCTCTTCGTAGGGATTATGGAGATCGCTTCGTGGATCATACTCGAAGTCGCGCGTGCAGTTGGCTTTCTTCCCCCTTCATCAGTTTCTATTCTCCCTACGATTCTTTTTATATGTATGCCGCTGGTATTTATTTTCACGATGGCAATCGGTATGAAACATTACAGCACGTTTCTAGTAATTGCTTACACAAAAAGCGTTATGTGGCTCGGCGCTTTTTTATTTTTCTTTTGTGGCGCCATACTACTCTGGCTTTTATATCTCATAGAAATATTTGTAGGAATTGAGATGCCGCTTATAGTACTCGCCTGGATCATCACCCTCAGCACAATCATTTGCCTTTCCTATGGCATATGGAATGCCTCACGTCCGCGCATCACCAAGCGAACAATATCTTCTATGGCACTTTCAAAAGATTGGAAAGACAAAACAATGGTGCTGGTATCAGATATACACCTCGGACTTATTCGACAAGGAAAATTCTTGACTAAAGTGGTGAATCTAATTAATGCCCAAAATCCTGATATTGTTTTTATCGCCGGCGACATTATCGATGGACCGAAATTCCCCTATGAGAACGAGCTAGCACCATTAAAAAACCTCCGCGCTCCGCTTGGAGTGTTTTACACACCAGGCAATCATGAAGCCTACAACCAAGAGCCAAATCAATGGAAACCGCTTGTTAAAGCGGCAACAAAAATGCTTGTTGATGAAAAAATGCTCGTGAATGGTACGCAAATCATAGGACTTGATTATGCTTCAGAGACTCCGTCGGAATCCACAGCAAAGCTTTTACATACCGGTTTTGATAAAACTATTCCTTCGATTGTCATACTTCACGATCCTAGGCATGCAAAAGCGCTTCAAGAAGCTGGGGTTTCCCTCGTGCTCTCCGGCCATACGCACCGCGGACAGTTTTTTCCTATGACAATAATCGTAAAACTTATCTATAAAAAGTACACCTATGGACAAACAGTATACAAAGGAAATACGAGCATCACAACTTCAGGTGTCGGCACAGCGATGACGCCAATTCGCTTAGGGACAAATCCTGAAATCGTAGTAATCAAGATTGTGTAGCACTCCACCTTGCAAAAATACCCGCAGGCAGGAGACGATCTGAGCTTTCTTCAGCAATAGTAAGTTCGCCGATTTCAGTTTTTCCCTTCCATTCTTTCATCAGATCTTTCAGATTATTTTCATAGGCAATCGGTGAATACCCAGAGGCATATCCATTGATGAGAAAGAAAAGTGGCTCATCAGAAAGCACCTGCTTACAGAGTTGAAGCAGCTCACCAAAATGCTCTTCGATCTTCCAGAGTTCCCCTTTTGGCCCATGGCCGAAAGATGGCGGATCCATAATGATGCCGTCATAACGCACGCCTCGTTTTACCTCACGGCGTAAAAATCCACGAGCGTCATCGAGGATCCAACGAATTGGGCAGTCGGCAAGCCCCGACAATGCTGCATTTTTTCGCGCCCACGTGATCGCCATAGAACTACCATCAAGATGCACTACTTCTGCACCAGCTTGAGCGCATGCGAGCGTCGCACCGCCAGTGTAGCCAAATAAATTTAAAACTTTTGGCTTTTCATTACTCCTTGATGATTTGTAATGTGTAATTATTTCCTTCATCCAGTCCCAGTTGGGTAACTGCTCCGGGAAGAGCCCGGTATGCTTAAATGACGTTGGCCGAATCTCAAATAGCAGTCCGCCGAAATCAATTGTCCATTCTTTTGGTAAGGTTTTTTTCTTTTTCCATTCAGTGGTTTTGCCACTTCGCACAAAAATGGCGTCGGCGTTTCCCCATTCTTTTTTCTCTAGTCGCTTGGGCCAGAGGGCTTGCGGATCAGGCCGCGCAAGCACAAACTCTCCATAGCGCTCGAGCTTTTCGCCATCACCGGAATCAAGGAGGCTGTAGTTTTTTTCACCGTGGGTTTTCGTGACTTCCATACTCATCACTCTAGCAAGTTATGCTCTGTTTTAAAAGCGGAGGTAGATAAAAAGAAAAATCCTCACATGAGGATTTTTCTTTTTATCTACAGTAATTATTGGATCTTTGAGAGACCGCTATATTCTTGTGGACAACTCTCGACAATCAATTCTTCATACGCCATCGGGATTACGACTGCATCGATCGCATCATCTTCATTTAGACTGTGGTCGGATCCAGGAAAACATTGGAAGTAGCTCGGAACACCGAGCACACTCAGCGCTGCCGTGAACACTTCTCCTGTTGCACACGTCCATCCATGCGTCAGATCAAGACCACCTAAAAATAAAACTGTTGGCGGATCTTTTGCATCAGCCAAGGTATTCGTAGATACCATCGGTGCACCAGAGTTACTTTTTGCCATACAGCTCCATGAGGGCACGATATCCCCATTGGAATACGTTGCATTGGTTCTGTTTATGAGCGGATCAGAAGTTGGGAACCAGTTTGTACTATCAAGATTATCGCCTGTGGTCGCTGCTTCCAGAGCAGTAGTGCCTCCAGCCGACACACCGGCAAGCATAATTTTGTTTGGATCAATACGATATTCGCTGGCATGGAGGCGAGCGAAACGTATGAGAGCATGCATATCTGACGTAGCACGTTTTTGTTCAGTTGATGAAAACCCGGGAATACTATTGTCATTTCGGTAAATTCCCGACATACACACATACCCGAGTCTTGCTGCTTGTCCGCACGGAGCAGCTCCTCCTTCAGCTGTCCCGCCGCCGCCTGGGAAAAATATTTCAAGCGGACGATTGGTTGCTGTATCAGAGAGTGGTGGAGTATAAAGATCAAATGTGAGATTAGTGGAAGCAATAGTAGAATACGTGATTCCCGAAGTAACTACAATTTCTGATTCATCAAAAATTTCATTGCAATAGCGGACAGCGCCTGACGCTCCGGGGTTGGTACATGTAAGGGGTATATATGATGAATTAACAGTAAATATCTCACTCGTACCGACAGTCAAAGTGGCCGATGCAACAGTAACATAGTAACTCCCCGGAGGTGTTGAAGTAGGATCTATGGTTACTGTGAGGGATTTATTATTGACTGTTGCGGTAGTCCCTAACACAGTAGCAAAACCAGAACCTGCCTTAATAAGACTTACCGTATATGGCCCAGGAGCATCACACGCAGACCATTTCACAGCAAAAGAAGTCCCAGCTGTAATAACAGTTGCAGCAACTGGTTTTTTGATTGTCACCGACGGAGGAAGGCCCACACACTGCGCTGGACCAGCCATAAAACCAATACCTCGACTTTGGCTCGCAATAATAAATATACTAACAATGATTATCACTAGTAATAACAGGAGCAATAACGGATTATTTGACGGGTCTTTAAAAAATCTCATATTAAATTACGATATTAGCTTAATTATTAATTTCACTCTACGAGTATATATACGTACAAGGCGTCTATTTGTAACTTTGATTCGACACCATCTCACCAGCAAAATTGACTCAAAACAAAAATCTCCGGATAGGAGATTTTTGTTTTGAGTATCTCTAGATCATTTCCTATTGTGAACACCCTTTGACTATCATTTCTTCATAGGCCGCCGGAATTACGACTGCGTCAATTTCCTCAGCGTGACCTAAACTGTGATTGGTATCTTCAAAACATTGGAAATAGCTTTGGATTCCAAATCCTACAAGAAGGTCATTGAAGACTTGGCCGGTCGTACACGTCCATCCATGAGTTACGTCGTCTTCACCCAAAAACAGTGAGGTACGAGGATCACCGGCATCAATCAAAATATTTGTTGATTCCATGGGCGCCCCAGAATTACTTGTCGCATAGCAACTCGCTGATGATACAACACCAAATTGATTGTCTCTATTGACAGCCAAGTCACTCGCAGAAAACCAATTGACGTTATCGAGATTGTTCCCGGAAATAGCAGCTTCGAGGGAAACAGTGCCGCCAGCTGATATACCACTTAACATTATTTTATTTGGATCAATTCCAAAATCACTCGCATGAATCCTAATATAGCGAAGAAGTGCAAGTGCGTCGCTCGCTGCATGTTTTTGTTCTGCGGAGCTAAATCCTTGTGGAGGGTTGTCGTTTCTATAGTCTCCCGAGAAGCAGACGTATCCAAGGCTTGCATATTGTTTACAAGGACCAACACTCGTCTCATCAGATCCGCCTCCGTGAAAATTTATAACAGCGGTCCGATTTTTCACTGTATCAGAGGCTGGTGGAGCATAGACATCCATCTTAAGACCGTAGGTTGAAGAAAAAACTATTCCTGAAGTAATGACTACATCGAGTGGATTAAAGATTTCATTACAATAACGGAGTGTGCCCGCTACGCCAGCATTGCTTGCATTACAGTCTACTCCCGGCTCAGTTCCAGGAACTACAACATTTATTCCTGTTTGCACGTTATTATTAACAGGAGCAATAACTGTATCTCTTTTGTTGAAGACACGACCAAGGAGACCCCCATTTGTTCCTCCGGCGATAAACACACCAGAAATTACAATAAGTGCCAAAAGAAAAAAAACTTTTACAGAATCATATGATTGGTCTTTAAAAAATGGCATATATACTCTTTGTTATGGTTTCTAATATAGAAAGTATAAATCTATCTCATGAACATGTCAACAACGCTGCGTAAACTGACAGCATATGTACCAAGCTAAAGTTCCTACGCACCGATTGTTATTTCGGTAATCGAATACGGACGAATCATTACCTCTTCGAGGGTGATATATGACGTCACGCCTTCCACAACAATAGGAGTAAATAGATCTCCATGACCTTTTTCGCCATACGTAGAGGTAAGACTTGTCCCATGCATATCTTTTGAAGTAATAACTCCAGTTCCAATAAGTGGTACGCCACCAATTGAAAATGATGTAAGCGGAATATTACTTCCTCCTCGATTGATAATATACATACGCAGACCACCAGTCGGGTTTGCAAATGCATATGCTCGTACAATACTCCCAAAACCTGCAGTCGTACTTTGTACCGGCGAAGCGACTAAACGATAAGTGCCATCAAAAAGATCGCGGAGAAGCGCATAGGCTTGCCACGGTTCGCGTTTTACAAATGCTCCCTTGCCGCTCCCTTCCATGACGACGTGTCCGCTATCGCTTGAGTTTGGGATCGTATCACCGATCATATTGCGAATACTACCGCCGCCGCCAAAATTCATAAAGCTAGCATTTTTTACTATTGCGCCGTGCTTTGCATCATACTCAGCAAGTGTGAGTAAGAAATCCGCCACATGAATAGCATGAAGCATAGAATTGTTGAATGTCACATCGGTTGAACCACCTCCTGGTGTATCAGAAAAATTACGCGTAGAAATATTGTACTGTCCGATCCAGATTGATTTGCCAGGAAACAAACTCCGCATACTATCGAGCGATGCCGGCAAGGTCACATGACGAAAGGTATCTGAATAAATATCCATACAGGCGTATGCAGCTTTTGTAAGTCCTGAACAATCCACGTCTTCAGGTCTAATCCACGCATACATGATTACGCCATCGTACCAGCTTGAATCAGCACCCAAGCCTTCATTCCAATCTTTACCTCTCCCAGCTTTCGTGGGGAGCGCTGGATGAACAGTAATAGTAATACTTGGGTATGCAGCGCGGATCGCAAGCGCAACTGGCTTGGCGCGGGTAATATAGTCGGCAACAGTCGGATACACGGCCCGCATATCTTCACTTCCGAGATGATTCTCTGCTCCGAGCTGTACTGAAACTATTTTTACGCCTTTGGCTTGAGCATCGGATAAAATAGCCAAATTTTCACCTATGGCTTCTTGCGCAGAACCTTGGGTCATAATATTGAGCGAAATCATACCAACACTTCCGGTATTTTGAAGCAACTTGATATATTTATCATAAAATCGATACGACAGTGTTGTTGTCCAGGATGCTTCCGGATCTTTTTGAGGACTGGCATTAAACGCATTGACCTCGCTTTGAAGTACTCCTAAGCCATTTCCTTCTAAAAGATGTGTATAGTTTGCTGTAATACCCGGGACAAACCGCAAGAGATTGATGCCTCCATCAGTCACCATTTTATAAAATGCCGATGTATCGGTTTCCATATTTTCAAATGTGCTATCGATACCTGAACCCGGAAGCGTGGCGGGTATCGCTTCCCCTACGACAGGCCATACACTCTGCAAAGCAGATGATTGTGGCGAAAAAATTTTGGTCAGTGATGTGGAGATTACGGGATCATGTGCACTATTTGAACCTGTAAAAAAATCCTCGACGGCGTTTTTTGCTTTTTCCCCGATTGACGTAAGTCCCGTGCTCGGCAAAGTAGCATCGGAAACACTTTCCTCTACAACCGGGGGGAATGAATTTTTGGATATCCCACCGGAACGAGTGGCTCCATACCCAATGAGGGCGAGGACGAGACAAACACATAGTATAAAAATCTCAGTACGATCCATGACTAGAGTATACTACGCGCACGCTTTGCTAGAGTGACAATAGAAGTTGTTATTTCGCTCTTCGACGTTTTTCTCTTCGGACAAAAAACGTAGTTATGACCACCGCAAGTGCAGTAACAACTATGGAATAGAGGAGTTTTTGGCTCAACTCTTCTGTGGGACCAAATATAAAATGAAAAACTTCACGCAAAGTTTCATCCCAGGCGAGCGCAGTGATAAGTCCGAGTGATGCCACAAGGAGAGTAAACACGTGGTTGGAAAACTTATTGCCAAGCTCGACCACGGTCGTACCTTCGATTTGTTTTAATAATTCATCTCCGCGGATATGCCGCGAATGTTCATTGATTTCTTGCATAGAAAAAGTATAACAAAAAGTCCGGCAGGATACACCTGCCGGACGCATTAGATTTTAGTGTGCAAAACTATCGAATAATTGCAAATATACTCTGGTAATCATCCGCAACAATAGCATACAATCCGCTCGAAAGTGATTCGGTATTTATTTGTAAGCGTGAACCAATTCGCGATAATGGTACATACCTCTGTACTCCTAATAAAGAATAGACTTTCGGGATTTCATCTCCAGGAATATCGCCTACAATGAAGTCTCGCGCGGGATTTGGATAAAACTGAACGGAAAATATTTCCGGAATATTATTTGCTGCATCAAGTCGCAACAAATTTTTCCCGCCAAAATATAAATCCCCGGCAAATACTGTCGCACACCCGACTCCTTCGAATTCACTCTCCTCTGAAGTAACGGATGCCCAGAGGAAGCCGTCGTATGAAGAAACATAATGGGTATGCAACACACCATTCACATCGGCAAAATCACCAGCAGTATAGAGTCGATCGTCATATCCAATCATTACTTTTGGTAAACTTTCTGAGAATGTGCCTATGGTTTGCCAATTCGTTTCAGTAATTCGCTTTTTGATAACAAAAATATTTTCAAATTCTCCAGCCAAATAGAGAGACGCGTTCCAGATATAGGCCGAGGAAATAAAACTATTTGGAGGCACTTCAAAATTGATCCAATAATTCCCAGATATCGACCAAACAGAAAAATTCTGTGTAGATAAACCTTCCGAATCATAGACAACATACACCAAATCACCTTCAATGATAATTTGTGTGACATTACCAATAGGACGAAGTGAATCGCCAAGCATTGTATTTACTCCACCGTTTGCATCAACAATGGCGATATACGGTGAGCGAATACCATTCACAGTATCAAATGCCCCACCATACATCATTGATGAACCGATCGCTGCCATAGTGTATACAAGACCGTTGGTGCTGTCCTTGTAATTTAGGAAAGATTTTGTCTGTGGGTCCACTTTTTTAATATGTGGTTTCGCACCAACAGACACCAGGTGCTCACCTGTAGAAGTCCCTGCCTGCTCAAAACAAATACCAGCCGGGAACCCGACTATCGCAGTATTGGGAATACCGGCAGAATTATATTCCGCATAATTTATACAACTCGTTTTTTGGCTACCAGAAAAATATCCGGCAGCAGAGAGAAGTGTGTCATTGAGATTGAAAAGCGATCCAATAATCCCATTATATGAGTCTTTCTGGTCAATTTGTGCCGAAACAGCACCTGCTGCTAATGTAGCCAGCGAAAGGAGAAGTAACTTTTTCATAGTTTTAATTTTTAAAGTGAATGAATTACTTAAACTATATGAAAAAATGTACCCACCTTGCAAGTACATGGTAAAAATAGGCATACAGAAAAATTCGAAGCTTTGCAGGCTTCGACTTTTTCTGTAGGTAATGTTAAAACTTACTTATCCTCCTCTTTCTTTGTGTGCCCGTGGGCATCGACTTCGTATGCAGTGTTCTGGGCTTCAAAGAAGTTCACAAGTTCATAGACATCGGTGGCGCCGGCCATCCATTTTGCTGGATTGGTAGCATTGTAATGCTTCGGCATACCGAGCTCTTCCAAGCGGCGATCTGCTACGTATTTCACATATTGATTTACATAGTCAGCATTGAGGCCTAAAATGCCGTTTGGAAAGAGGTCTTTGTTGTAGGCGACTTCAAGATCGACACCTTCCACAACAATCGTCCGGATTTCTTCAGCAAATTCTGGCGTCAACAAATCAGGATTCTCTTCAAGAATATGCATGATGAGATTCATGCCAAACTTCAAGTGGAGTGACTCGTCGCGAATAACCCAGTTGATCATACTCGCAAAGTTTCGAAGTTTATTGCGCTGGCGGAACGACAAGACCACCATGAAGCCCGAATAGAACCAAACACCTTCCATGACAATATTGGTTGCTACGAGATTGCGAATAAAATCTTTTTTCCCTTGTGTCGTTTCAATATCTAGCGTGTCTTCGGTCATGCGGCGCAAATATTTTGTGATGAAGGCCTCTTTTTTTACCATTGAATCAGTCTGCGTGTGCACTTCATATATCGTATCGCGACCCATAGGAAATGTTTCAAGCACGTACTCAAAGGCTACACAGTGGTTGGCCTCTTCCCACATTTGCTTCGCAAGATACAAATGGCATTCAGGAGACTTAATATACGGATAGACACCGAGCGCAAGAGAGCGGTTCACAATAAGCTCTGCCGGATTGAAAAATGACATGAGGAATTTTACGGCATGACGTTCATCTTCCGTCATATCGTTCCAGTCTTTCAAATCTTCCCCGAGCGGGATCTCATGAGGGAACCATGTGTTGCGCACAGCTTGGTTGTAGAGTTCATAGGCCCACTTATAGTGCATGGGATGCAGGGATGTATCTTCTGGTGTAGCTTTTCCGATCAACATAATAGTAGTTAGTAGTTAGTAGTAAATAGTTAGTAGGACGACATAGTTAGTGTATTTTTCTACTTACTACTAACTACTTTCTACTAACTGTTATTGGCATCCTTCACACAACAATGCATCTTGCGGATCCTCCGGTCCATGAACAACAAGTGTTGGTTTTTCCTTTTTTAATACGAGAGGAGGAGTCTCAATAGCAATCTCAGGCATTGCCGCAACTACAGGAGTAGGTTCCACATATGGAGCTTCGGCAACCTCCTCTTTCTTTTCTTTGGTGCTAAATACTGCTGAAAATCCTTTATGTCCTTGCGCTTCGGATTTGTTGACTCGCGTCGTAGATTGCTCCGCATTGTGCTTCGGCTTCATGTGAAGATAGTACGTCGTCTTCAATCCCTTCTCCCACGCTGTCGAATAAATCTTCATTATTTCATCAACATCCCGGATTTCAAGATACATATTGCGCGAAATAGCTTGGTCTACCCATTTTTGCGCTCGAGCTGCAACTTCCACGAAAGCATATGGTGAAGTAGAAAATGATGTCTTATACATTGCTTTGATGTGCTCGGGGATTTCAGGAATATCGGCAAGGTCGCCATGCTGTTCAAGAATGGTCTCGCGATGCTTGTCCCAAAGATCAAGCGCGCGCAAATCGTTCACCAGGTTTGGATTGATCTCAAGATATTTTCCGGAAATTTTATTTCGAGAAAACATTTGAGCAAAGCGCGGATCAATGCCTGGCGACGTACCGGCGACGAGACCGATGTTCGCATTTGGAGCGATAGCAAGCACCGTAGCATTGCGAACACCTTTACGTACTTTTTTACGAAGTGCATCCCAATCCACTTGCGGAATCACTTCAAGACTTTCGGTCGGAATCGTCACCGCGAGTCCACGCTCAGATTCAAGTTTTTTAAATGTATCCATCGGCACCATACCTTTACTCCAGCCGGAACCCTCGAAATTGTCATAACTACCACGTTCTGCAGCTAAATTGGCCGACTCATCGATCGCCATGTAGCTAATGAATTCAAATACTTTGTCCGATAGATCAAACGCTTCTTTGTCTTCATATGAAAACCCGAGTTGTTCAATAGCGTCGGCAAAACCCATAAGTCCGAGTCCCACAGCACGGTTTTCAGAGTCGGCCTTGATCGCTTCTGCGATCGGGAGCTTGTTGACGTCGATCAAATTGTCGAGCTGGCGGATCGCTAAGCGTACGCTCTCTTCAAGACGCATCCAGTCGATCTGGCGGGCCACGATATGGCGCGGTAAGTTGATGGAAACCAAATTACAGACTGCCACATTGTCTTTATTTTGCGGCAAAGTGACTTCGGTACAGAGGTTGGAGGCATGGATCGTCCCGGTGTTGTTATTGAGTGCACGGAGATTGATGGTATCTTTCCAGGTTAGCCATGGATGCGATGTGGTCTCAAGGGAAACAAGGATATTCTTATACTGCTGGCGAGCTGGCATTTTCTTCCACATTTTCATATCGCCTGCTTCGGCCATTTGGGTATATTCCCCATAGCGCTTGGAAAAAGCTTTACCGTAGAGCTCTATCAAATCTGGTGTTTCTTTCGGATCAAACAAGTACCAATCACTATCTTCTTTGACGCGCTTCATAAATTCGTCCGAAAGATAGACTGCGGTATCGGCGGTACGAGTACGACGATAGTCATCCCCTGCGTTTTGCTTCAGATCGAGAAAATCTTGGAAATCAATATGCCAGTTTTCCATATAGAAACACAGAGCACCTTTTTTCTTGCCCCCGCGCTGCACGGCACGCACGGCCGAGTCAATAATATGAAGAAATGGCACTGGGCCAGACGAGACAGTGTTGTTTGATTTGAGTACCGATCCATTGGCGCGAAGTTTAGTGACCGCAAGGCCGATGCCGCCGGTAGCCTTCGAGAGCATCAGCACATCCTTCACAGTTTTTCCAATATGATCCATATCGTCTTCGACTTGCATCAAGAAACAGTTGGAAAGCGAAGGACGAGTTGTCGCGGCACCAATGTTGGTCGAACCGGCAGAGAGATATTCAAGTTTGCTCATTTTGTCATAAAACTTTTTCGCCCAATCAGTCGGATTTTTTTCTTTCAAGGACATACCCATAGCAACTCGCATCCAAAAATATTGTGGTGTCTCGAGTGGTTTCTGGCTCGCATCTTTAATAAGATAGCGATCCATCATTGTTGAGATACCAGAATACTTATAGAGCTCATCGCGTTCGATCTTGAGCGCTTTGGAAAGTTCGTCGAGATCGAAAACTTTCGCAAGCTTTGGATCAAGAAGTCCAAGTTCGATACCGAGACGAATATAATGAGGGAAATGTCCGCGGTGAAGCGTGGTGAGCTCTTCTTTGGTGTCGAATCCGCCGATGACTTTCTTGTAGAGCGTTTTCAAAAGGAGACGTGTGGCAATTTTATCGTAATCGAGATCATACTGCGCGTTTTGAAGAGCCGCATTGATCGTCGCTTGATCCATTTCCTCCGTCGTAATCCCGTCATAGACCGTGAGCTCGGTCTCGGAAGCGATTTGGGTCACCTTACCGATCGGATCAGAGAGACCATAACATGCACGTTCGATCGAACGATTGATTCGATCGGCGTTAAAAGGCTCTCGGGTTCCGTCTCGTTTGGTGATTGAAATGCTCATAGATGTTTTTTAAATAATGTTACGTGAGTAATAATAGATGCAAAAATAAATTGATATGGGGAATCAATTATAACTTAAAAAAACAAAGAAGGATACACGGGCGACATCAGTAGGAGTAATGCGGGTACAATTGTAGCATCGGAAAAATCACTCGCAAGTGGGGATAACCCTACGATATATAGGTTTTTTGATGAGTGGTAAACGAGCTTACGGTAATTGATTTATTTACCGCAAAAAAACATGGATTAGACTCGGAGTCTATACTATGAGGAGAAAAATCGGCTTAGAAAAATTTAAACTGGTGTAAAATCCAAAAATTTTTCACAATATGGAGCGACGGAAGCGTCAGTAATAGCGGCAATTGAACCAATTAACTGCTTTTCAATCTCTTTTTCAAGCAAAAACACGCCTTGATGGAATTTTTCTCGCTCTTCACGCTTATCTTGATCTTCCGGCATGCCATAACGGACAATACCGTCGGAAATTCTCTCTACAACAGAGACCACGCCCTGCGGAACAACTCGTAAATCAGCATATGCACAAATATATTTTGAAAAATCCTTGGAATCAAGAACAAAAAATACTCGATCGAACCCAACACCATCTATACACTCCTGCGTAAACGGAGAAACACCAAGATCTTTCGCAATACGCACATGCACCTGATGTTCATTGGTGCCGTAACGAGCAATAAAATCTTTTTTCACAATTTCCCAGTACGGGATATCGATTTCAGGATAAAACTTTTTAGTCTTTTCAAAATCAAATTTGATAATATTTCCCATATCATGAAGCAGGCAAGCGGAAATAATTTCGTCTCGATGTAATTGTTTTTGTACTTCTTCACTCGTGTGGTCACATACCCACGCCGCGACGCCTGCCACGCGCAGCATGTGCTCGCGGAGATTCGGAATAATATTATACTCGTCGTAAATTTCAGAAATAGTTTTCATGCTGTGAGTATATAAAAAATGACCCGTAACTCAAAACAAGTTACAGGCCAAGTCAAAATAATTTCAGTCACCTTCCATCAATAAATACCGAGTACTGGTGAAATGCCAATGATCTCCATACCAAAACAATTTGATTTTCTGGTAATTCCCAATATCATTCTCGACAGACTTCTCAATTGAAAATGTATACGCAATATCTTTTCTCATACATATACCCCAAAGCTTCTCCGCTTGTTTTGATTTTTTAAACAAAACGAAGAGAATACGCCAGAACATTTTTTCTTTAATGGGAGCGAATTCAGAATTCATTCGTATTTCATCAATCGGATCGCCTATAAATACTGGGGAAATAATATTCTTCAATCCAGTAAGAATTTTTGGGACAGCAATAATTTCATTTTTTGTAGGGAGGTAGAAAGTCTTCTCGAATTCTTCTTCAAAACTAAAATGATCTCGAGAGAACACTTCCCAAACTTTAAAGAGTTTACACTCATCCAGTTCCCCGTCCTTGATTTTTTCAAGGGCATATTGAAGCAACATAGGATTAAGTTTGCAGCAACGACTACGATATTGCTTCTCGATTTCGAAAATTATACTGCTTAAGTGATCACGCTGATCACTACTAACGCTAAAGAACGTCATAAAAAAGATTTTATTTGAAATGAAAAGAAACTGTTTCAGGAGAGCTAAAGAGCTCAACAGCAAACCGAAGAGAGAAACTTCAACCACATTTAAGCACGACAGAATAGATTAGTCAACGGAAGCAGCTGTCAGTTTTGGTTTGAAGAAAAAATTGAAAATAATTCCTCCGACCATGATCACGATACCCCCGATAATGATCGGTGTGGAGGGCGTCAGTGTCGCCGCAACAAATCCTGAGATGATTGGCGGGATAGCTTGGGCAAGAGCTTGGACGCTCGCATTGATACCAAGTATTTCGCCTTGAATCGAAGGCTCAACTGATCGAGACAAAAGAGCAGTTAGGTTGGCCATTGAAAGCCCAGCGGGAATTGAAACAAACGGCACCACAAAGAGAAGCTGCCACGGCATATTCGGCAAGAAATATAAAAAGAGACACGCACCAGCGGCGACAAGCGTAATCCGTACAATTTTATCTTCGCTAAATCGCTTATTCATCCGCCGTGTGATGACGACTTGAGTAAATGCTGTCCAAAGTCCAAGGTAGGCAAAAAAGTCCCCAATGTTGCCTTGGCTAAAACCGAATTTCTTGATCAGAAAAACGCTAAAGAATGTGGTGAAAAATGTGAAGCCGGCGTAAAAGAAAAAGTTGGTAAGAAATAAAACATTCACGCCTTTCATACTAAACGCTTTTTTAATATTTTGTATTGAGCGATTCCATGTGACTTTTCCATGGATAAGATATTTATTCGTCTCGGGAAACCGGATGATGACGGAAATAGCATTGGCACCGGCCAAAAGAGCCGCAAACCAAAATGGCGTGGCAGCGTTAAACCACGATATGACTGACGGATCAGAAAGTTTGCCACCAATGAAAGGACCGACGATGAAACCGAGTCCAAAGGCGGCTCCGATCAAACCAAAATTCTTTGCACGTTTTTCAGGCGGTGTGACGTCCGCGATCGCCGCTTGTGCAACCGCAATATTGCCGCCCGTAAGACCATCAAAAAATCGTGCCGCAAACAAAAGCGGGATATTATGGGTGATGACGCCGATAGCGAAAACGATATAGGAAAGCGAGGTACCGGCAATAGAAAATGCCAGCACTTTCCTGCGACCATAAAAATCAGAAAGCTGACCGAGTATCGGAGTGGCGATGAATTGTCCGATCGGAAAAATCGCGATTAAAAGTCCTAGCAATATGTATCCATGGGAAACTGAAGCTCCAATGGGTAGTAAATAAAATGGCGATGCTGGATCAGCGAGAAGCTCGGGAATAACCGGGATAAGAATTCCGAAACCTAACAGATCGATAAATATCGTAAAAAAAATAAGTCCGATGGGGCTTTTTGGTTTCGTATCTGACATATTCTTATCCTAACACAATTTTTATGTGAATTTAAAAAATGTGCGTTCAGGCACATTAGAAAAAAATTAACTAATTACAATCTTAGCTCAGATGCCGATAGTCGTTCCATTCTATCAAATGCCAATGAGCTGGTTCACGATGCTCAAAGACCACGAGACCTCCGGTCTTAATATTTGTGGAAAGTAAAAAGCGATAGTAGATATCAAAGGTCAGATGTTCTTCAAACATCAGCGTGAGTGCAAGTGCCTTAATAAAAGTACTGTGGGTAACGATCGCAATCTTTTCTTTATTGAGAGCGATCAAGTATGCGATCGCTTTCTCTGCACGAGCACGAATGTCGAGAAAATTTTCTTCGTCCTCATAGTGCCACAGCGGCTCTGTACGATTGTGCTCGCGAATGGTCGTACGAATCTTTTGTATCGACTCTTCATAAAATGGCTTATTCAAAAATGAGCTGGCAATTTTTTTCTCTCGAAAAATATCATGGGCGACTGGAGTTCTGCCGATCGCTCGGCCCACGATAGTGGCTGTTTCTTCTGCTCGCGATATTGGGCTTGTGATAAGAGCATCAAATGGCGCTTCTTTCGCAAGATGCTCTGCCAAAAGCCGAGCCTGATGTATACCAGCATCGTTTAAATGATCAGCATCTGGGCCAAAAATCTTGTCCCGGGCGTTGTCTGTCTCTCCATGTCGAATAAAATAAAATTTCATAGTATTTCCAACTCCCAAAGTTGAAATAGCATTTTTGAGGTCTCTCGCAGGCCGGCGGGCCGAGAGGGAGCAAATTTTAGTAAAAAATTATGCGACCTCAAAAATACTATTTCAATGCCCTTCTATTCCACCGTCACCGACTTCGCCAAGTTACGCGGCTTGTCGACCGGTTTGCCGGAGAGTGACGCGATATAGTAGGCGAAAAGCTGAAGTGGTACTGCCGCCAAAATCGGAGAAAGCATTTCTTTTGTTTCTGGAATAAAAAACACGTCACTCACAAGCTCTTCGACATCCTTATCCCCCACCGTCGCAAGCGCCAAGACCGGTCCCTTGCGAGCGCGTACTTCAGTCACATTGGAAATCATTTTTTCATACACACTATCTTTGAGGAGAAGTGCAACAGTCGGGAAAAGCTCATCAATCATAGCAAGCGGTCCATGTTTCATTTCACCGGCACCATAACCTTCCGCGTGAATATATGAAATCTCTTTGAGCTTGAGCGCTCCTTCAAGTGCCGAAGGATAATTGTATTTGCGGCCGATAAACATAAAGTCTCGATATCCGCTGTATCGCTCGGCGAGAATTTTAATTTCCTCTCGCGCATGCAGTATCTCGTCGAGCTTAGCGGGAATATCCAAAAGACCCTGCACAAGCGATTTACCTTCTTCTTCTGTCATGCTTCTTTGTCGTCCAAGATACAACGTAAAAAGAGAAAGCACGATGAGTTGTGAAATAAAAGCTTTGGTGGATGCGACACCAATCTCCGGCCCAGCATGATTGTAGACGCCGGCATCAGTTTCGCGAGCAATGGTGGATCCAACGACGTTTACAATACCCAAGGTCAGTGCACCCTTACGCTTGGCCTCACGGATCGCTTCAATTGTGTCTGCTGTTTCACCGGATTGTGATACGGCAAGAAGGACCGTATCTTTGTCGATCACGGGCGAGCGATAGCGGAATTCAGAGGCAATCTCCACTTCCACTGGTATCCCCGCATATTCTTCAAGCATGTATTCTCCGACCAGTCCTGCATAGTAGGCCGTACCGCAACCGACAATAATGATCCGTTTAATATTTTTGAGTTTGTCTGCCACATCGATCAAGCCGCCGAGCTTTGCCATGCCACGCTCAGCAATCAGCCGGCCACGAAGCGTATTGCGCACGACTTCCGGCGCTTCCATCATTTCCTTCAACATAAAATGCTCGTAGCCACCTTTGGTGATCTCTTCAATATTGAAATCAATAATGTCAGGCAGTCGATCAATCAGCGTTTGCTCGAGCGTGTAAATCTTATATGCGTTCGGCGTAAGCACTGCTACTTCCCCATCGTTTAAGTACACGACATTTTTTGTATGCTGCATGAGTGGTGTAGCATCGGACGCAATAAAATTCTCATCCACACCCACACCGATGATGAGCGGGCTCCCCATGCGCGCAGCAATTATTTTTTCGGGCTCCTTCGTATCCACGACCGCGAGTCCATAGGTGCCGCGAAGTTCTTTAAGCACGATCATCATGGCATCGAGTATCTTTGGTGTCGTTTTCAAAGTCTCAGCGATCAAATGCGCAATGACTTCCGAATCGGTATCAGATGCAAATTGGTGCCCACGACCAGCAAGCATTGTTTTCAACTCTTTATAGTTTTCAATGATGCCATTGTGTACCAAAGATATCCGCCCGGTATCGTCTGCGTGCGGATGAGCATTTTTTTCAAGCGGCTCACCATGAGTCGCCCAACGAGTGTGAGCAATGCCTGACGTACCTGTAAAACCCGTAGGAATTTTTTTCTCGAGGTTATCAACTGGTCCGACTGCCCGAACAACTCCTGTCCCAGGAATAAAAATACCTGAGGAGTCATAGCCGCGATATTCAAGCGCATGCAAGCCTTCAACCAAAAGGGTTGTAGCATTTCGTTTACCAGTGTAGGCGATAATTCCGCACATATGGGTCTATCGTAACAGAAAACAAACAACTCGCAACTATATGAACCCGAGCAAAATAGCAAAAATAAAGAGGCTACCAAGGAAGCCGAGGACGGGATGGATGCGGTAGAGGATGATATCAGCCACCAAAAGCACGAAAAACACCACATAGCCGAGGTCCTGAATACGAACGAGTATATCTTGGGCGATTTGTTGTAGGGATTCCATACATAAATTATATCATCGCTACTGCTCTTGTCGAGCTTTGACTCAAGGTAAAGGAAAGGATATAGTAGGGGCAAAATTTAACTCATTGTAAAAAACAAACTCATGAAACTGAAAGAAATAGCTCGTTACATGTTGAAAAAACATGGCATCCCTTCTGTTGCCGCAATCCCCAAAGCTTGTGGATTTTGTCTCGGTAATGTCCTTTTTAATGACACCCATGGTGAACCGGGAAGAATTTTATTTTGTCCGTACTGTGAAGAAACTGGAGAAGAATCGCTAATCCACGTAAACATCCCAAAAGGGAAAGATTTTGTGATGTTAAAAATTCAACGTACAAAAAAATCTTTCATTTTGCCGGCTGGTGCTACCAACTCTTCCAGAATTTATATGATGGCTAAAAATAGCAACCATCGTAGAACAGATGATAGTTACACTTCTGTTTCTGTTTCCGAATATAAGCACGGCAAACGACCAGAGAAAAAGGTTGCTCCAATCAACTCAGAACCGACCCGAACTAACGAGCCTCGAATATCGGGGAATAATAAGAAGCAAAAAATAAACCTCCACACGATTTTTGACGAATGAATGACAACTAACCATCTCTATCAGAAAAGCGCTCAATGTAATATACTGAGCGCTTCTTTTTTTCCTACAAATGTTTTTCTTTGAGCAAATCTCTGATTTCAATAAGAAGTTTTTCTTCCGTCGTTGGTGCGGGTGGAGTTTCTGGCGCTTTTTCTTTACGAAAGCGATTGACCTGTTTGATGATGAGATAAATTGCAAAGGCAACGATGATAAAATTTATAAGTGCGGTAATAAACATGCCGTAATTCCAAGTGACAGCCTTGCTCGTTTCAGTCGCTGCTTTAAGAATGAGGAGTTTGTCAGAAAAATCGAGCCCGCCAG
>JACCDT010055623.1_pt1 | contig 23427 bp, 19 predicted proteins | sample 7446291 | NCBI WGS metagenome assembly JACCDT01 (sample SAMN15323446, study PRJNA562643) | freshwater metagenome | isolation source: river surface water | place: USA:Blue River Watershed | collected 2017-08-17 | reverse complement strand
TCGCTGACACAGCCCCACATCCGTGACACCATCGGGTCATGAAGCTGCCACAGATAGACACGGCCCGTTGCACCGGTTGCGGCTGGTGTGTGGCGGTGTGCCCTCCACATGTGCTGAGCCTTCAGCTGAGGGAGGGCAGAAAGCGCTCCGAACTGCACGAAGCCGCCGACTGCACCGGCTGCGGCAAATGCGAGCGGCGATGTCCGTTCGATGCCATCCGGATGCGCGAAGACCGCCATCGTATTGATGGAGCATGAAGCTTGCAAGCGATCAAAGCAGGTGAGGGGAACGGCAGCGGCCGAGCCTTTGAGGACATCGGTTTCAGCGTCACTGAAATTTCCCAAAAATATCTGATGGCATAGGTCAACTGGTTATGCCGAACCACGCCTTTCGATGGATATGAAGATCGAACCAAGCGGGCACCATGGTCGGGTTGCAAATCAGAAGTTTGCAGCTCCTGAAAGGGAAGGAAATCAACAACACGCCAGCTATCGAGGTGGTTGGCATCAGGGAGTTCACCATGACCAAGAAAAGCACATCAGGAAAAAAAGCAATTTCCGGCGATACACGCAACGACCAAGGCACGGAAGAATCCACCGCGCTCTACGGGCAGGTCAACGCACTGGCCTCCAGCCAGGGCTTGTCAACAGCGGCTGCCAGAAAGCTGGCTGAATCCTCCGAATCCAGCAGCAGCGAGTCCAAAGGCACTGGCCACTCCGAAACGGCCGAAGCACCGCTTGTCATGACGGCTGCATCGCCCAGCGTGAACAAGGTCTACCAGCACTGGGCCGATGGCGATGCTGCGTTCGGCACCAAAGCGGAATGGAACAACAACATCCTGTCCGAAGTCAAATCGGATTACTTTGAGGGCGAAGTCGTCCCCCATGTTTTCTACTACAAGGCGAGCAATAACGAGCCACTGGTCAATGGCCAGAGCTACTCGTTCAATGTGACCTACAACTACTACCAGGCCAACACGAATGCCGGTGGTTTCCTGTTCATGACCTCGCCCGATGTGGACCGCGATCCTGCAAACTTTGCAGGCAAGGCCACCACGGAAGACGCCAGCTTCAGCAATGGCGGCGGCATGCTGGGCAGTTTCCAGACGGTCAACGCCAACATCACCGGTGTGAGCGATGTTGCCTACACCACCCGGGGGGGTGGAACGATGGATGGTCACGTCACCATCACCTTCATCTACACCGGTCCCACAACACAAAGCGGTGGTGCCGAAATCCAGTATGGCCTGATGATCGCCGCTCCCGGTGATGTGCCCGACCAAGGCAGCGGGCCAACGCTGGGCGCCACAGCCTGGACGGGCGGCTCCCTGCAGACCACCGTCGATGTCGGAGGCAAAGGGGCCACATCGATCCAGCTCATGCCCTCGGCCATCATCGATGGGGAAATTGGCGGCATCAAGTTCAACGACATCGACGGCAACGGCCTGCGTGACGCGGACGGAACCGACAACACGGCAGGCACGGCCGACGACGAGGTAGGCATGGCCGGCTGGACCATCTTCCTCGACCAGGACAAAGACGGCCAGCTCGACGCTGGCGAGCGCTTTACCGTCACTGACGCCAGCGGACGCTACAGCTTCTCCGTCACCCCCGATGCTGACCCGACGGACCCGGACAACGATGCCTATGTGGTGCGTGAGGTTCAGCAATCGGGCTGGATACGGACCACGCCCAACCCCGACGGCATTGTGATCACCGCCATGCATCCCAAAGCCATGGATGTGGATTTTGGCAACCAGCAGCTGATGCCCTCACTCAACATCGTCAAGGAAGCCACGGTGGCCGGCGGCACTGCCAACGAGGCCGGAGAAGTCATCAGCTACACCATCGCCGTACAAAACACCGGTAATCAGGCCCTGACTGGCGTGATGGTCAGCGACCCGATGATCGGCGACTTGATGCTGGTGGCCAATTCCGACACAGCCGATGGTGAACTCGACGTGAATGAAACCTGGACATGGACCGGGACCCACGTGGTGACCCAGGCGGAAATCGACGCAGGTGCCGCCATCGTCAACGTGGCCACAGCCGATTCGGACCAGACTGGCCCCGGCACCGACGATGCCTCTGTGCGCGTGGAGCAGGCGCCAGCCCTTGCGATCGACAAAGCCATTGCCACCATCACCGGTGGGAACGGCAACACCGCTGCCGATGCGGCAGGCGATGTGCTCAACTACACCATCACCGTGTCCAATCCAGGCAACATGACTTTGACCGATGTGACTGTCAACGATGTCCTCACCGGTCTCAATGTGGCAGGGCTCACTCTGCCCCCCGGACAGAGCCAGACTTACCAGACCAGCTATGTCCTGAGGCAGGAGGACCTGAACAGCAATGGTGGTGGTGATGGCTACATCGAGAACACGGCCACGGCCGACAGTGCGCAAACCGATGCAGTCAGCGATGTGGAGCCCGTACAGGTGTTGCCACGTGCATCTCTGGCGCTGAACAAGTCACTGTTCGCTATCACGGGTGGCAATGGCAACCTTGTGGCGGATGCCGCTGGCGATGTGTTGAACTACACGGCGACTGTCATCAATGAAGGCAACGTCACACTGACCGGCGTGTCTGTGATGGATCCTACAACCGGACTGAACGTGACCGGTGTAACGCTGCAGCCCGGCCAAACGGCTGTCTACAGTACCAGTTACACCCTGAGCCAGGCCGACATCGACAGCAATGGCGATGGAGACGGATACCATGACAACACGGCATTCGCAGACTCTGATCAGACAGCGCAAATCTCTGAAGGGGAATCCACCCCATTGCTGCGCACCATCGGACTGGGTGTCGAAAAGAACGTGGCTGGCATCACAGGGGGTAATGGCAACGCTTTTGCAGACGCCGCGGGTGATCAACTGAACTACGCCATCAACGTTTACAACGCAGGAACGGTCACGCTCACCAATGTGACGGTCTTTGATGACCTCACCGGCCTGAACCAGACCATTGCCTCACTGGCCCCCGGAGCCAATCAGACCTACCTGAGCACCTACACGCTGACCCAGGCTGACCTGGACACCAATGGTGGCGGCAATGGTTACATTGAAAACTCAACCATGGTCGATTCGGATCAGACGCTGCCTGCCTACGACAACGAGACCGTGCAACTGATCAGGACTCCGGTGCTGTTCCTCGACAAGACTTTCCTCAATGTCACGGGCGGCAACGGCAACAACCTTGTGGATGCAGTCGGCGACCAGCTGAACTACCGGATCGTGGTGGCCAACCCCAGCAACGTCACGCTGACCGACGTGTCGATCAGCGAACCGCTGACAGGACTGGCGGTCGGTGCTCTGACCCTGGCCCCGGGGCAAACCCAGACTTACCTGACCCAGTACACGTTGACCCAGGCCGATCTGGACAACAACGGGGGCGGGGATGGCTACATTGACAACATCGCCGTGGCAGACTCGGCCGAAACCACGCAAGTCAGTGACATCGAATCCGTGCCGCTGTTGCGCACAATCGGCATGCAGTTCGACAAGCACATCGTGAGCATCGATGGCGGAAATGGCAACGCGCTGGCCGATGCGGCGGGTGACATGCTGAACTATTCCTTCACGGTCACGAACCCGGGCAGTGTGACCCTGACCAACCTCACGGTGGTGGATGACACCACTGGAATGAGCGAGGTACTGGCATCACTCGCTCCCGGGGCCACGGTCTCCTACACCTCCAGCTACATGCTGACCCAGGCCGACCTGGACAGCAATGCAGGCGGTGATGGCGTGCTCATCAACACGGCCACAGCCGACAGCAGCGAGACACCGGCTTTCACCGACTCTGAAGGCGTGACCGTGGTCTACCGGCCCGGCATCGATCTGACGAAATACGTTTCAGTGGACAACGGTCTGACCTGGGATGATGCGAACAGTCCCACGGGCCCAACCCTGTCGTCTGCCGCTGGCATTGACCCGCAGTTCAAGTACACGGTGACCAACACTGGCAACATCACGCTGGGCGATGTCAACTTGACCGATGCATTGTATGACCTCAATGGTGCGGAGGCAGGTACTGCGCATTCGTTTGGCGGTATGGCTGTGGGGGAGTCCATTGACTTTGTCTTCACAGGCGCCACCTGGTCTGAAGGCCAGAACTCCGGCGATGCGGCGGTTTCGGTGGTCGGCATGCCCACGGTGCTTGACGTCGATAACGCCTACTACCTGGGGGTCTGAACAGATACCGACAACTGATAGCCCCCTGACCTTGGCAATGGGGGCTGACTCCAAGCGGGCATGCCTTGCGGCGTGCCTGCTTTTTTTAGGGATCTGCCGCCCCAGCTTATTGGAGAATGGTCATTCACGGGATGAGTCTGGCGCAGGCCGATGCCTTGCCCGTGGCGGTCCGGATGCACGTACACCGAATGCTCGACTCAGTACTCGGGATAATCGCAGGCTGACTCCTGTTTTTTCATGTCACGCATCCAGTTCCAGCTCCCCGACCGCTTTGTCTTTGCCACCGACATCCAGATCTACATCAGCCACGTCAACCAGGGCGGGCACCGCGACAACGCGCAACTGCTGACTCTGTTATCGGAGGCGCGGGTGCGGTTTTTCAAGGCACTGGGCTGCCCCGAGGTGTTCTACAACCCAAAGCGTCGCCACAACACATCCGGCGGCGTCTCTCCGGTAGAGTTCGAGAAACGCCAGTTCCAACAGCTCGGCAGTGTCTAGCAGATCCGGGTAGATTCACAGGCGGCAAAGTCAACGGTCTTTGCAGCTTGGTATTGCTCAGGCTTTGAAATACTCACTGTGCATGACCTGGAGATCTTCAGCCACGAGTGGCGTGAAATCCATCTGCTCGAGCACATCGCGCTGCAGGTCGATGCCGGGGGCGATCTCGAAGACCTCGATGCCCTTTGGCGTCAGGCGGAAGCTGGCGCGTTCGGTCAGGTACAACACCTCCTGCTTGCGCACCAGGCCTTGCGGGCCTGAGAAAGTGATCTGGTCGACCCGCTTCACAAGCTTTTTCACGGCGCCTTGTCCGAGCACGCGCATCTGGCCGTCGCCTGTCTGCAGCTTCACGCCCTTGGCGGCCAGGGTGCCACAGAAGACGACCTTCCTGGCGTTTTGTGCGATGTCGATGAAGCCACCAGGGCCGACGGTGACCCCGCCCAGACGCGATACATTGACCGAGCCTTCTTCGTCGAATTCGCCAAAGCCCAGAAAGGCGATGTCCAGTCCGCCACCGCCGTAAAAATCAAACTGCGTGGCGGCGTCGAGCATGGCGGTGGCGTTGCGCGCATAACCAAACAGCACGCCGTCCATGAGCGTTCCGCCGTAGGTGCCGTGCTCGATGGTCTGGTAGATGCGATGCTGCTCGTTGCGCGCGGCAATCAGCTTGGCTACCGCGTCGGGCACACCCACCCCATAGTTGATGACCGGGCGTGCCTTGCCGGTGTTGAACAGCTCCTGGTAAGCCCGCCGCGCCACCGCCTGACGTTCGCTGAAGGCTTCCTGCGATGCCGCCACTTCGCGCGCGTAGTCTTCGGCCTCGCTGGCCGCGCGTGCGGCGTTGGTCAGTTCACCGCTGAAGGCGGGGTCGAACGGGATGGCGTAGCTGGTGGACTGCTGCGGGTCGACCACGATCGCGTCCACCCAGGCCGAGGGAATCCGCACCTCTCTGGCCTTGAGTGCGCCTTTGGGCAGGCGTTCCTTGACCTGCACGATGACCTTGCCGCCACTGTTGCGCGCCGCCAGGGCCAGAGACTGGGCATCGAGGTTGGCGGCTTCGTGCTCGAAGCTGATGTTGCCGTCCTCGTCGGCGCTGCTGGCCCGCACGATGGCGACATGGATGGGGAAGCGCTTGTAGCGCAGCCATTCACGGTTGTCGATGGTGATGACTTCAGCCAGGTCTTCGGTAGCGGCATCGTTCATGCGCCCGCCGCCGTGGCGCGGGTCGCACACGGTGCCCAGGCCCACATGGCTGATCAGACCGGGGCGTCCGGCGCCGATCTCGCGCATGAGCTGGCTTGAGACGCCGCCCGGCAGGATGTAGGCCTCGATCTTGTTGGACAGGGCCAGTTGTTGCATGGCCGGCGACCAGACCCAGTGGCCGCCAATGACGCGCTTGACCAGACCTTCGTGCGCGAAGCAGTTCATGCCTTTGATCTTTTTGTCGCCGATGCCCAGGGCGTGCATGACGGTGATGTTGCGTGGGTGCTGTGTGCTGAGAAAGCGCTCTTGCACCGCTTCGAACATGTGGGTGGCTTCCATGAGGCCACCGCCGCCGCCCATCAGGCCGACCGTGTCGCCATCGTTGATCAGTTGTGCCGCTTCGGTGGCGGTCATGAATTTGGTTGGCATTCTTGCTATCTCGTTTCAGTTGGTCTGGTGGTGTGCTTCATCGGGGTTGGGGTGAGGGCCTTTGACCTCATGCTGGGGTACCAGAAATCGGCCAAAGGCCCTCACCCCAACCCCGATGACTGAGTGGTCCACCAGCGTTTGGAATCTGCATTCAGATCACCAGCCGGGGGAGGTGTGTGAGAGGGCGACGATTTCTGCGTACCCCGCAGCATGAGGAGTCCTCTTACACTCCTCTCCCGGTCTCCTATGTGGCACGACCAAAAATCAGCGGTTCACATCAAACAGCGCAGCGCCTTTCTTGAGCGTCGACTTGGCGATCACGCCCCGGTGAATCTCGCTCGTGCCATCAAAGATGCGGTAAATGCGCGCGTCACGGTAATAACGCTCGATCGGCAGCTCCTTGCAAAAGCCCATGCCGCCAAACACCTGCACCGCCCGGTCCACCACACGACCCAGCGTCTCGGCCGCATGCACCTTCACCATGGCGATTTGCTCGCGCGCGTCCAGGCCCTGATCCAGCATCCAGGCGGCGTGGTAGACCATCCAGCGTGCAGCGTTGATCTCGATCACACTGTCGGCGATCATCTGTTGCACCATCTGGAAGTCGCCGATCTTGGTGTTGAACTGTTTGCGCTCGTTGGCCCAGTTGACCATCATCTCGCACACATGGCTGGCCTTGCCCACAGCGCGGGCGCCCACCTGGGCCAGACGCACCACATTGAGCGCGCCCATGGCGAGCTTGAAGCCCTGTCCTGCTTCGCCCAGCAGCGCAGCATCCTCGAGCTGCACATTGTCAAAAAACAGCTCCAGGTGCGGTGTGCCGCGCAGGCCCATCATCTTCTGGTCCTTGCCTACGGTGAATCCGGGCAGGCCCTTGTCCACCATGAACATCGAAATTTCCTTTTCGCCAGTTTTGGCAGAAACCAGGAAAAAGTCGCTCCACTCGCCGTCGCTGATGAAGTGCTTGCCTCCGCTGAGCACCCAGCCTTTTTCGTTCTTGACGGCGGTGGTTTTGATGCCGGCCGCGTCCGAGCCTGCGTCCGGCTCGGTGATGGCGATGGCGCAGGTGCGTCGGCCTTCGACCGCCGGTTGGAGCCAGCGCTCGATCTGTGCACCCTTGCAGTGCAGGAGCGGCTCGTAGACGTTGCCAAAGGCACGGCGGATCAGCATGTCGGTGGTATGGCCAAACTGCTCTTCGCACAGGATGCGGTCCAGATTTGACAGACCACCGCCACCCAGGTTTTCGGGCATGTTCATGGCGTAAAGACCCAAGGCTTTGGCTTTGTCGTGCAGAGCCTGTGCCTTGGCGTGTTCAAAGACGCCGGTTTGTTCAATCTCGTCTTCCAGTGGCTGGCATTCTTCGGCAATGAAACGGCGCACCGTTTCGATCAGCATTTTTTGTTCGTCGTTGAGGGAGAAATCCATTTTCATTCCTTGATGGGGTTGGGGTGTTGTCATGCCGGACTTGATCCGGCACCCAGGTCTTTGTGCGTGGATCCCGGATCAAGTCCGGGGAGACAGGTGGTATCAGCCTCACTTATGCGCTGCTGAACCACCGTGCCCCAAAGAAGAACGGCAGTCGGGAAAGCTTGTCGAACCGGATCACCATGGCTGTTGCTCCGTTCAATCCGTGAAGGGGCGACTGCGGGCCAGGCACTCAGCGGCCCAAGGTGCAGGCGGGGTGTTGGCTTCGCGGCCGAAGTTGACGACTTCGACGCTCACTGGCAAGTCGGCAGGAAGGGCAGCGAACAAGCCCCTCACATTGATGCTGCCGTCGCCCGGCAGTAGGCGTTCGCAGCGGGCGGTGTGGACCATCTGTTCGGTGGTGAAACCCAGACCCGCTTCGGCATCGCAGATCTGCGCGTAGTGCAGCAGCTGGCGCGGGATGGCGTGGATGTCGTCGAGTGTGGTGGTCGACCGGCCAAAGTGCAGTGCGTCGACCAGGATGCCCGCGTTGGCGGGCATACCGGCGTTTTGCACGATGCGCAGGGCCGATTCCGCGTCTTTCACGGCCGTCCAGGGCATGAACTCCAGATCGGCCGTCATGCCAAAGGGCTGCATCACCTCGCACAGCCGCGCATAACTTTCGGTTAGGCGGGCTTCGTCCGGATCGTCGCCAGCCACCAGGATGGCTCGGGCATGGAGCTGCGCACCCACGTCGTAGAGTGCGTCCCAAGTGTGAGGGTCAAAACCTTCGTTGATGCGGATGATCTCGAGGTCGAACACGCCCACGCCGGTGTCGCGCTGTGCAGCGAGTGTTTCGCGAAGGGCTTCGGGTTGACCCAGCAGGTGTTGCTGCGGCGCACCTGCTGCATTCGGCCACAGGCGCAGGCCGACAAAATCGTAGCCTGTCTGCGCCGCGATGCACACGGCCTCGCCCGGCGTGCAGCGGTGCGAGCTCAGGTAGGCAAGGGAGTAGGTGCGAGCCATATCACTTGAGCGGCGACACGTCCATGGGCGAGGCAATCGTCGACACCATGTTCGTGGTCAGGTGGGCCGGACCGCCTATGGGCGGCCAGATGCCCTGGGCCACCGCCTCGGCGCGGATCTGGCTGCGGGCATTCAGGCTTTCGTAGGCCCAGATGTTGGTGAAGCGCAGAGGGCCGTCGAGCGCGACCATGGCGACCACGCAGGGCGAAAGCTTGTCGCGTGCGGGCACGTACTGTTCCCACAGGTCGATGGTGGGCTGCACGCCCCCCGTCTTGATGCCGTAGGTGCGGATCTCGTAGATCGGTCCAGTGATACCCGATTCGCTGCTGGGGCGCACCGGCTTCATCCAGTCGAAGGCTTTGTAGCTGTGCTGCTCCAGGCTCTGCAAGAGCTCGCCGCAGCCGAAGGGGCTGGCGTGCTTCTGGGTGCGATCGCGCTCGGCGCGCAGAAGGTCGAGCGAGGCAAAGCCACGCAGCACGATCATCTGGTTGAGCTGACCGATGTCGGTGAACCAGCAGCCCAGCAGTTCACCCTGGGCGTCGGGGCGAGCGGCCCAGGCCTGCACGTTCGTGGCGGCTTGCCCTGCGGTGCCAAAGGGCAGGGTCATGGTGGCGAGTTCGTAGTACATGGATTTCCAGTCAAAGGGTTGGATTCAATGGGCTGTTGGCGGGCTCAATGCCCGCCATGTGGTGTGCGGCGGTGAAACCAAAGGTCATGGCCGGGCCGAGCGTGATGCCGCCGGCCGGGTAGTGCCCACCCATGACGCTGTTCATGTCGTTGCCGCCTGCATACAGCCCGGCAATTGGCTGGCCTTGCGCATCCACTACCTGCGCCCGGGCGTTGGTGCACAGACCGGCAAAGGTGCCCAGGCTGCCCATGACGACCTTGACCGCATAAAAGGGACTGCGTTCGATCGGGCCCATGCAGGGGTTGGGCAGGCCGCGCGCGCTGGCGCGCAGGGCGTCGCCCTGGATGCGGTTGTAAGGGGTTTCACCCTTGCCGAAGTCTTCGTCCCTGCCGCTTTGGCACATCGCGTTGTAGCGCTGCACGGTGGCCTGCAGGCGTTCGGCGTCGATACCGCAGGCGCGGGCCAGTTCAAACAGCGTCTCGCCGCGTTTGAGGTAGCCATTGCCCAGCCAGGGCATCAACGGCATGGGCGCGGGCTTGACGGCACCCAGGCCGTAGTGGCGTACGAACGCGTGGTCGCAGACCAACCAGGCCTCGGGTGCGTGGCTGGCAGGCGTGGCGGCCAGCAGGGCCTGCATGAAGTCGTGGTACGAGTTGGCCTCGTTGCCAAAGCGCACGCCGCGCGCGGTGACGGCGATCAGGCCGGGTTTGGCGCGCTCGATCAGGTGCGGGAAATGCGCGGTGCTGCCGTCCGTACGGGGCACCAGCGACACTGGGGCGAGCGCTGCGGCCTGCGCCAGATCGCTCGCCACCTGGCCACCTGCGCTTTCGCCAAGGCGCAGGCCGTCGCCGGTGTTGCCGCGGTTGCCGGCCGACCAGTGTTCCTGACCAGTAGGCGCGTGGGGCAGCAGCTCACGCTTGCGCTGCACGTCGTGCGGAAAGCCGCCGCACGCCAGTAGCACACCGCGCCGGGCGTGAACGTGCACGGCGCCCTGCGGCGTGTGCAGCACCGCGCCGGTCACGCGACCATCGTCCCTGCGCAGGCGGGTGGCGGGGCTGTTCACCAAGATCTGCCCGCCCTTGTCCAGAAGTGAGCGTGCCAGACCCGCCACCAGCGCGTTGCCGTTCACCAGCTGCGTGCCACGGCGGTGTACCAAAAGATCGCGCCAGTGGCGCAGCACTTTTTTCGTGACGTACCAGAAAGACGCGGGCTGGCGCAGGGCATGCAGGAAGTGGCGAAGCTCGGCACCCGACGCGATGCCCATGCCCCACAGCGTGGTCTCGTACAGCGGCGGCTTGAGGTCGTGCAGTCGCTCGCCCAGGCGGCGCCCGTCAAACGGTGCGGCGCAGATTGAACGGCCGCCGGCTGCGGCGTCGGGCGTTTGGCCATGGAAGTCGGGAATCGCGTTGCCGTCGATGAACTGCAAGGCCGTGCGCCGACGGAAGAAGTCGACCATGCGTGGACCTTGCTCCAGAAAGCTGCGCGCACGTTGCTCGTCAAAATGCGCGCCCAGTTCTTGGCGCAGGTAGGACAAGGGTTGGTCGATGTCCTCGCGGATGCCGGCCTCGACCGCCAGCGGGTTGCGCGGGACCCACATCCAGCCGCCCGACCATGCGGTGGTGCCGCCGTACTGCGCATCTTTTTCGGCCACGATGACGCGTAGGCCCAGGTGGGCTGCGGTGACGGCAGCCGACAGGCCCCCAGCACCTGAACCCACCACCAGCAGATCGCAGTCCAGCGTTCGGTGGGCACCCATGTTCAGACGGCGTAGATCGGTTTGCGGCCGTCGGCCGAAGCGCTTTTGCCGGTTTCGGCAGTCAGCTGGAAGAAGGGCGAGGCGCCGCTGAGCGTTACCAGCTGCTGCGCGGTGGACAGCAACTCGGGGCCCAGGGCAGCCATGCGCTCCGCATGGAAGCGAACGGTGGGGCCGGCAATCGTGAGCACACCCAATGCCGGCTGCCCGGCAAAACGGACCGGTGCAGACATGGCCGACAGACCCGCGGTATAGGTGTCGGTGGTCATGCTGTAGCCGCGCTCGCGCGTGGCCTGCACGGCGGCCAGCACCTCCTGCAGTGAGGCGGGAGCAGCGGGGCCGAACTGTTCGGGCTGGCCAATGCCCTGCTTGGCCACCAAGGCCAGAGCCTCGTCATCGTTCATGGTCGACAGCCAGGCCCAACCCGAGGACGAGCACGACAGGCGGGCGTCGCTGCCCATGTCGGGATCGTAGCGCAAGCCCTGGCGTGCGCCCTGGGCGCGGGCCACCCAGGTCAGGCGTTCGCCGTCCACCACCGACAGGCGCACCAGTTCGCCCGAGACTTCGGCCAGGCGGTTGAGCAGGGGCTGTGCGATGTCGACGATGCCGGTGTTGCTCAGGTAACTCAGGCCCATCGACACCAGCTTGGTGGTGAGCAGGTAGTCGCCATGGCCGCGCGCCTGGCGTACATAGCCCAGACGCACCAGATCAGCCAGCAGACGGTGCACGGCACTGCGCGGGATGTTCAGCGTGTCCGCGATGGCGGCCAGCTCCATGCCTTCGCCCTGCTGAGACAGCAGCTCCAGGATGCCCAGGGTTCGCTCCAGAACGCCGTTCATGCCAGTCTTTCGGTTCGGCCATGGGCTGCCGCATCGTGCACGGCCAAGGTGGCTTGCAGGGTATACAGACCGTCGAGCGCGCTGCACAGAGGTTCGGCCTGACCTGCGCACACAGCGGCAAAGTGTTCGAGCTGGCGGGTGTAGGGGTCGGCTCCATGCACCCGGGTTTCTTCGTGCGAGAGCTCGGCATGCCAGCTGCGCTCGCCTCGGTATTGCCACAGCCCCAGGTCGGGCAGCGAGAGCGAGCCGTGCGTGCCCAGGATCTGGTGCGAGACCACGTCCTGGCGAGGGTACTGGCCTTGCTCGCCGGCGCACATGTCCCAGCACCACGGCGAGGTGGTCGCGTCCGACACGATCACGGTGGCCAGGGCGCCGCTGGCAAAGCGCAGCACGGCAGCGGCGGTGTCTTCGACTTCGAAGCCGCGCACTGCGTGGCTGTCCATGGCCTGCACCTCGGTCACCTCGCCGAGCAGGAAGCGCAGCATGTCGATGTCGTGGATCAGGTTGATCAGGATCGGACCACCGCCCGGCTGACGACGCCAGGCTGCCGCGAAATACGGATCGGGCTTGAGGAAGGTGGCCAGCGCTGTGGCGCTGACGATGCGGCCGAGCTGCCCGCCTTCGATCAGGGCACGGGCGCGCTGGTTGATCGGGTTGTGGCGGCGGTGGTGGCCTACCAGCACCGGCACGCCCGTGCGGGCCACGGCATCGGCCAGCTTCCGTGCCTCGGCCACTGTGTCGGCCACGGGTTTTTCGACCAGCGCCGGGATGCCGCGTGCCAGGCACTCCAGCGCCACCGGCACATGCGCCGCATTGGGGGTGGCCACGATCGCGCCTTGCGGTCGAACCTCATCAAGCAGGACGAGGGCCTCGGCCGACCAGGGCACGCCCAGACTTGCGGCCAGGGCTTGGCCCGCAGGTGTGGGATCGGCAATGCCCGCCAGCGCCAGCTCGGGGTGCTGCAGGATGCGGTCGATGTGGGTCTTGCCGATGGTGCCGGCGCCGATCAGGGCCAGACGGGTGGTAGGCATGCGTGCTCTCGCTGAAGTGCTGCTGATGCCGCCAGTGTATTAAAAATTGGAAAAAAATTCAATAGTTGAACGATATTCCACTTTTGGATAAGATGCGCCTGTTCCTAGGGTCAAAGCGGCCCTGGCCATTCCTGCTCCACCAGTGAGAGAAGCATGTCCCAGCCCTTGAGCGGCGCCACCCGTGTCCATTTCATCGTGGGCGACCCGATCGCCCAGGTCAAATCTCCGGCCGGGGTGACCCAGGCTTTTCAGGTGGCCGGCCGCGATGCGGTATGCATCCCGGCCCATGTCGCGCCAGCAGACCTGGCCCTTTGGGCGCAGGGCGTGGGCAAGGCGCAGAACGTGGACGGCATCATCGTCACCGTGCCGCACAAGTTCTCCTGCTTTGATCTGTGCACAACGACTTCTGACCGTGCCCGTTTCCTGCAGGCAGTCAACACCTTGCGTCGCAACCCGGATGGCAGCTGGCACGGCGACATGTTCGATGGGATGGGCTACGTCGAGGCCATGCGTGTCCAAGGCGGTGAGCCTCAAGGGCAGCGGGCATTGCTGGTGGGCGCAGGCGGGGCGGGCTCTGCGATCGCCTACTCGCTGGTCACGGCAGGGGTACGCGAGCTGGCCATCCACGATCCGGACACGGTGCGCCGCGACAAGCTGATCGCGCGCCTAGCAGGTCTGGGTCTGGGCAAGGTGTCTGCGGGAAGCAACGACCCGACAAGCTTTGACATCGCGATCAATGCCACGCCAATCGGCATGAAGGATGGTGACCCGCATCCGATCGATTCGATGAAGTTCACGCCGCAGCAGTTTGTCGGCTGTGTGATCACCGCACCTGCGGTGCCACCCATGATCGCCGCAGCCCGTGCCAAAGGCTGCAAGACCCTGACCGGTGCCGACATGTTCGCGCGCGTGCGTGACCTGATGGTGCAGTTTTTACTGGAGGCTTGACCATGAGAGTCCTGAAGAATGGCCTCCAGGGCCTGGATGACGCCAGCGCTTTCGATCTGGTGGTCATTGGTGCCGGTGGCGCCGGCATGGCCGCGGCCTTGTTTGCCGCCTTGGAAGGGGCCAGTGTGCTGCTGGTCGAACGCACCGAACAGGTGGGCGGCACCACGGCCTGGTCGGCCGGCACCAGCTGGCTGCCTGGCTCGAAGCACGCGGCCCAGGTCAACCAGAACGACACCCTGGCCGAGACCGCGCGCTACCTCGACAACGCCGTGGGCGAGCGCACCTCGAAGGCGGTTCGACAGGCCTTTCTGGACAACTGTCGCGCAGCGGTTGACGCAGTCGAGCAGCGCTCCGAGCTGAAATACCGGCCCTACCCCAAGCATCCCGACTACATCTCCGACCTGGGGGGCTCGACCTTGAACGGCCGCGCGCTCGAGCCGTTGCCATTTGACGCGCGCCTGCTGGGTCGCGATCTGTTTGCCTTGCTGCGTCCGCCGATCCCGGAATTCACTGTGCTGGGCGGCATGATGGTGGACCGCACCGACATCAACCACCTGCTGGCGATGACGAAGTCCTGGGCATCGCTCAAGCATTCGGTGAAGATCCTGTTGCGCCATGCCCTGGACCGCCTCAGCTGGCCGCGTGGCACGCGTCTGGTGATGGGCAACGCTCATGTGGCGCGCCTGCTGTATTCGCTCTCGGCGCACGACCAAGTGACGCTCGCCATGAACACCACAGTCGAACACATCGGGCGTGGCGCCCACTGCATCGAACGTGTGGATCTGCTCAGCCAGGGCGAGACCCGCAGTGTGCGAGTGAACAAGGGCCTTGTGCTGGCCAGTGGCGGCTTCAACCGCCACCCTGAGCTGCGCGCCCAGATGTTGCCGGGGGTGCCGGCCGAATGGTCGCCCGCGGCGCCCGGCCACACCGGTCAGGCCCACGACCTCGCCAGAGACCTGGGCGCGGTGTACGGGCAGGGCGGTCTGTCGCATGCCTTCTGGGCGCCTGTGTCCATGCGCAAGCGCTCCGATGGCAGCACCGCGGTGTTCCCGCATTTCGTGATGGACCGCGCCAAGCCCGGCATGATCACCGTCAATGCCAAAGGCGAGCGCTTCCTCAACGAAAGCACCTCTTACCACCTGTTCGGCCTGGCCATGCAGAAGGCCCACCAGAGCTCGCCCAGCATTCCGGCCTACCTGGTGTGCGATGCCGAAGCCTTGCGCAAGTACGGCATCGGCATGGTACGACCGGGCGGCAAGGGCCTGGCGCCATTCCTGGCCGATGGTTACCTGACCGAAGGCGCGACGCTGGCCGAACTGGCCGGCCAACTGGGCATGGATGCCCAGGCGCTGCAGAGTAGCGTGGACCAGATCAACCGTTGTGCCGAAGAGGGGGTGGACCCGCATTTCCACAGGGGCGAGACGGCGTACCAGCAAAACCTCGGCGATCCCCTGTGGGCGGGCAAGAACCCGAACCTCGGCCCTCTCAAGACAGGTCCTTTCTATGCGATCAGGTTGTACCCCGGCGACATCGGCGCTTCCACCGGGATGGCCACCAACGAACACGCGCAGGTGCTGGCGGCCGATGGCGCACCGATCGCAGGCCTGTACGCCGTAGGCAACGACATGCACTCGATCATGGGGGGCACTTACCCGGCGCCGGGCATCACCATCGGGCCAGGTCTGGTCTTCGCCCGCATAGCGGCCCGGCACGCCTTGTCAAAGCCCCGCAAAACATGAGGAATAACCCTTTAAACGTTCACTCATTGAACGTTTGTGGCCGATGAATGAACTTGTGAAAATCAAAAACACGTTGCGGTCGCCAGCACCCGCCTACAGTTTGCGCACCCTGAGGAGCTTCCCGGGGAAAGCATGCTTTTTCCAACCCCGGGCTTGATCCCGCCCGATTTCTCACAAAGGAGACAACCTTGAAAGCAACCCTGAAAACCCTCGCCGCCTGCGCGGCATTGGCCGTCGCTGGTCTGGCCCAGGCCCAGGACATCAAGATCGCCAACATCGTCGAACTGTCGGGCCCTGGCACCACCGCCGGCACCGTGTTCAAGCACGGCGTCGAGTTGGCCATCAAGGAGATCAACGCCGCAGGCGGCATCCTGGGCAAGAAGATCAGCTTCACCACCGAAGACACCCAGACCAACCCCGGCGTGGCCAAGGGCCTGACCCAGAAGGCGGTGGACAACGATGTCTTTGCGATCTTCGGCCCCGTCTACTCCGGCTCCATCATGGTGTCCATGGCCGAGTCCAAGCGTGGCGAGGTGCCCAACTTCACTGGCGGTGAGGCAGCAGCGGTAACGGCCCAAGGTAACCCCTACGTGTTCCGTACGGCTTTTGGCCAGAATATCTCCTACCCCAAACTCGCCAAGTTCATCACCAGCAAGTACAAGACGCTGGCGGTGATTTATGCCAACAACGACTTCGGCAAAGGCGGTCGTGACACCATGACCAAACTGCTGGAGGGCTCCTCGACCAAGGTGGTGGCCGACATTTCGACCGATGCCGGTGCCGTCGATTTCTCGGCCGCCGTGCTCAAGGCCAAGCAGGTCGATGCCGACGCGATTTTCATCGTGACCAACGAAGAAGAGTCGGCACGCATGCTGCGCGAGTTCCGCAAGCAGGGCGTCAAGAAGCCCCTGATCGGCGAGACCACCCTGATCGGTCAGAAAGTGATCGAGCTGGCCGGTGACGCCGCCAATGGCGCTCTGGGTCATGTGGGTCTGACGGTGGAAGCCGCTCCGATCAAAGCTTTTGGTGCCAAGTACAAGGCCGAGTACAAGTCCGAGTCTGACCACAACGGCATCAAGGGCTACACCGGCGTTTATGTGCTCAAGGCCGCGATCGAGAAGGTCGGCAAGCTCGACCGTAAGGCCGTGGCTGCGGCCATCCGTGGCGGCTGCTTCAGCGCCAAGCAGACCCCCGGCCTGCTCATGGACGTGTGTTTTGATGACAAGGGCGATCTCGACCGCGACAGCTTCATGGTGGAAGTGAAGAACGGTCAACAGGTGGTGACTGCGACGCTGCCGCCTGCAGGCCTCGTCAAGAAGTAATCAGCGCTTGTGTCCAGGCGGGCCCGGCAGGGTCCGCCTTTTTTTGAGTCCAGCGCGTGCTGCGCGCTGCCAGCGGGGTTGACCCATGACCGATTTCCTCCAGCTTTTCTTCAGTGGCATGGCCACGGGCAGCATCTACGCCCTGGCTGCGCTGGGCTTTACCCTGCTCTGGCAGGCCTCCGGCACGATCAACTTTGCCCAGGGCGAGTTCGTGATGTTGCCGGCCTTCATGATGGTGGTGGCCTTGCACAGCGGCCTGCCACTGACGGTGGCTTTTTCGATCAGCGTGGTGCTGTCGGTCGTCGTTCTGGGCTGGCTGTTCAAGCGCGGTCTGGTCGATCCGCTCTTCAAATACGGCATGATGCCCATCGTCGTGGCCACCATCGGCCTGTCGATCGCCATGCGCAATGGCGTGCGGGCTGGCTACAGCGCCGAGCCGCAGCCCTTCCCGCAAGTTTTCCCCGACAAGATCTACGAGATCATGGGGGTGACCGTGTCCGGCAGTGACATTGGCACCTTCGCGTTTGCCATGGTGCTGGTGCTGGTGGTGCAAGCTTTCCTGAACAAGACCGTGACCGGTCGCGCCATGCAGGCCGTGGCCCAGAACACCGAAAGCGCCTCCGTGCTGGGCATCAACGTGCCGCGCATGATCTTCTACACCTTCGCGATCAATGCGCTCCTGGCGGCGGCTGCGGCACTGCTGGTCACGCCCACCTACCTGGCCAAGTTCGACATGGGCGAGGGCCTGGGCACCAAAGCCTTTTTCGCGGCCATCATCGGCGGCTTCAACAATTCGCGTGGCGCCTTGTTGGGTGGCCTTATCGTGGGCGTCTGCGAGAACCTCGCGGCCGCCTACATCTCGCCCGCTTACAAGGACGCGGTGGCGCTGATCATCTTCATGGTCGTGATCTTGTTCAAGCCGCAAGGCCTGCTCGGCAAGAAAGAGGAGCGCAAAGTATGAAAAAGCTCAACCTGCTCATCGCCCTCGCGGTTCTTGCCGTGTTCCTGGTGGTGCCCAGCTTCCTCAAAAACTACGGCATCCACATCTTCACCACCTGGCTGGTGTTCATCATCGCCACCATGGGTCTGAACCTGACGGTGGGCTACGCCGGCCAGAAGTCGCTGGGCCATGCCGCCTTCTTCGGCATCGGGGCCTATACCGTGGCCATCCTGCTCAAGGCCGGTTTCAGCTTCTGGCTGGGCTTGCCGGTGGCCGCGCTGATCTGCTTTTTCACCGGGCTGGCGCTGGGCTTTCCGGCGCTGCGCGTGCGGACGATTTACCTGGCCTTTGCCACGCTGGGCTTCAACACCGCAATCTGGCTGGTGATGCGCAACGAAGAGTGGCTCACCGGCGGGACGTTCGGTATCAACAATATCGCCTGGCCCAGCCTGGGGGGTATCAGCTTTGACGGCAATTTGCCCTACTACTACCTGGTGCTGGGCTTCACCCTGGTGCTCGCCGTGGTGCTGTGGGGCCTGCTGCGCTCGCCCTGGGGCAAGGCCTTCACTGCGCTGCGCGATAACGCGATCCGCGCCGAAAGCCTGGGCATCGACACCCGTGGCTACACCCTGCTGAGCTTTGCGATTGGTGCGGCCTATGCCGGGATTGCCGGCGGGCTTTATGCCTCGCAGGTCCAGTTCATCGACCCGGCCCTGTTCACCGTGGGCGCGTCCATCATGATGTACCTGATGGTGGTGGTCGGCGGTCCTGGCTACTTCCTCGGCCCGGTGCTCGGCTCTGCTGTGGGCGTGGTGCTGCCAGAGTGGCTGCGCTTTGCACAGGCCTGGTACCTGTTCATCTTCGGCGCCGCTGTGGTGCTGCTGATGATCTGGCTGCCCGATGGCCTGCTCTCCATTCCCGACCGCATCGCGGCGCGCCGCGCCTCGCGTGAGGCCTCGGCTGCGCGTGCTGCAGCGGCCAAGCAAGCCACCCAAGGAGCCCAAGCATGACGGACTACCACAACCGCCCAAGTTCAGAGACGGGTGCGCCAGTGCTCAAGGTCACCGACATGAAGAAAGCCTACGGTGCCATTCAAGCCGTCGGCGGCGTCTCTTTCGAAGTGCGTCGGGGTGAAATTTTTGGCGTAATCGGTCCCAACGGTTCGGGCAAGACCACGCTGTTCAATTCCATGCTGGGCCAGATCACGCCCGACAGCGGCCGCATTGAGCTCAAGGGCGAAGATGTCACGCAGCTGGGGCCTCTGCAGCTCAACCGCCGAGGTGTGGGCCGCACCTTCCAGACCCTGCAGGTGTTCGGCAAGATGACGGTGCGAGACAACCTGATTGTGGCTGCGCAGGAACACCAGGGCAGCATGTTCAGCCGCATGTTCGCGCCGACAGACTCCGGCCTCGGCGCCAAGGCCGACGCGCTGATCGACCAGTTCCACATCCGCCATGTGGCGCATAAGAAGGCCGGTGAGCTCTCTTACGGGCAGCAAAAGCTGGTGGACATCGCCATGGCCTTCATGAGCGAGCCCGACCTGGTGCTGCTGGACGAACCCTGCGCGGGGGTGAACCCCTCGCTGGTGGGCGGCATCAGCACGCTGCTCAAGGAGCTAAACCGTGCCCGAGGCGGCAGCTTTGTGGTCATCGAACACAACATGGACTTCGTGATGGACCTTTGCCACCGGATCATGGTGATGGTTGAGGGCAAGGTGCTGGCCATCGGGACGCCGGATGAAATCCGCTCCAACAAGCAAGTCCTGGACGCTTACCTGGGGAACTGAGATGAACGCACAAACCACTCCCTGCATCGAGTTCGACGACGTGGTCGCCGGATACAAGGATTTCATGATCCTGAACAACCTGACGTTCAGTGTCCAGCCCGGCACCATCACGCTGTTGATCGGCCCCAATGGTGCCGGCAAGTCCACCGTGCTCAAGACGCTGTTCGGTCTGCTCAAGCCGCGCCAGGGCAAGGTACTGCTCAATGGACAGAACATCATCGGCGCCACCCAAAAATCCCTGCTGGCGCAGGGAATTGCCTTCGTGCCGCAGGGGCGCAACCTGTTCGGTCAGCTGTCCGTCTACGAGAACCTCGAGCTTGGCGGCATCACGCTGGGCATGAAGACCACACACGAGCGCATTCCCGAGGTGCTGGAATTCTTCCCGCGCGTCAAGGAACGCATGCACTCGAGGGCGGCATCGCTGTCTGGCGGCGAGCAAAAACAGCTCGAAATTGGACGCGCCTTATTGCTGCGCCCCAAGGTGCTGATGATCGATGAACCCTCGATCGGTCTGTCGCCCATGGTGGTGCAGGACGTGTTCAAGCTGCTGCGCAAACTGGCCGACCAGGGCACCACCGTGCTGATGGTCGAACAGAACGTCAAGAGCGCGCTCAAGTATTCTGACGATGCCATCGCCCTGGAGTCAGGTCGCCTGGTGCTGCACAAGCCGGCTGCCGACATCCTGGCCGACCCCAACATGGAGCGCCTCTTCCTCGGAGGGGCGCACACCACCACCGCAACAGCGCACGCATTGCCCGAAGCGGTCTGAGTCAGAGCAGGGGGCGCAGGTTTTTGGCTGCTTCCTGCATCACCGACAGCACGCGCATGAGCGCGTGATCGGTCTCTTCGCGGTTGATCGGCATGGTGATGCTGATGGCACCGTGCACCTGGTTGTGGCGGTCCAGCAAAGGCACTGCCACGCCGCGGTAATTGAGTTCGAGTTGCTGCTCCGACAAGGCCCACCCCCGGCGTCGGTAATCCATCAGGGCAGCGCGCAGGCGCTGCGCATCGGCCAGGGTGTAGGAGGTGAAGGCCGGCAGGTCCCGGCCTTGCAGCCAGGCGTCCATGTCGGCCTCGGGCATGCTGGCGAGCACCGCCATGCCCGCGGCCGTCACCTGTGCCGGTACACGGGTGCCCGGCCAGTACCCTGCGGCCGTATGCCGTGGGCTGCCACTGCGGCCCAGAAAGATCGTGTCATCCCCGTCGAGCACCCCCAGATAAGCCACTTCATCCGTGCCGCTGGTGATGCGCTGCAGGTAGGGCTGCACCAGCTTGGGCAGCCGGGCCGACTCGATGTAGGCATGGCCCAGCCGCAGGATGCGCGGCATCAGCCAGTACTGTTTGCCGTCGGTACCCACATAGCCCAGGTGGGCCAGCGTCTTGAGGTAGCGGCGCGCAGCGGTGCGTGTCATGCCGCAACGCGCGCCTGCCTCGGTGGCGGTCATGCGCGGATGGTCGGCATCAAACGCTTCGATCACTGTCAGGCCTTTTTCAAGTCCGGCGATCCATTCGTGGGCAAGCAGGGGCGGGCGGCTGTCGGTCATCGGGCATCCTGTGGTGCACCGATTATCAGACGCCTCAGGCCTGAACGCTGAAGTGCCGGTACAGGCTGATGCCCACCGGGCCGAGCATCACGGTCAGCAGCGCCGGGAAGATGCAGAACACCAGCGGGATCAGCAGCTTGACCGGCAGTTTGGCCGCGGCTTCTTCGGCCCGCAGCTTGCGCTGGCTGCGCAGCGCGTCGGCATGCACCTGCAGCGCTTCGGCCATCCGGGTGCCAAAGCGGTCGGCCTGGATCAGCATGGTGACCATGGCGTCGACCTCGGGCAGTCCCACCCGTTCGGCCATGTGCCGCAGCGCCTGCGCGCGGGAGGCGCCGGCCCGCAACTCCAGTCCGGTCAGCCGCCACTCCTCTGACAGGACCGGGCTGGCCAGGCGCATTTCGCGGCCCACCCGTTCGATGGCGGCGTCCAGCCCCAGGCCGGCCTGTACGCACACCCGCAGCAGGTCCATCGCATCCGGGAACGCCACGAACAATGCCTGCTGGCGGCGGGCCAGCTGCCAGCGCAGCGCCAGATCGGGCAGCAGGTAGCCCAGGCTGGCAGCGGCCAGCAGTGCGCTCCACCAGGGCAGGCTCCCGGTACGCAGTCCCAGCAGCCAGCTCACCGAGGCCAGCAGGCCGGGCAGCAGCACCAACAGTACCGTCTTGGCACCGCCGTACACCCACAGTGCGTGGCGCGAACGCCATCCCGCCCGCACCAGCTTCAGGCCCAGCGGGGTGGCTGCCGATGCGCGCGGGGCTTGCTCACGCTCGCTGTCCTGGGCTGGGGCGTCAGGCAGGCTCCAGACACTGAGCCAGCCCAGCGCCCGCAGCACGGGTTTGGGCAAGCGGTCGGGCCAGCGCGCAGGCAGAGTGGCGCGTTCTTCGCCTGCGCTTGCCAAGCGCTGCAGACCGGCATCGGGCCACAGGCGCTGCATGCTGGCCCAGGCGGCCACACTGGCGGTGGCAAAGACCAGCGCGCCCATCAGCAGGATCCATAAGTTCATAGGGAGTCTCCGGGTTCAGGGCTGCACGCGCACCATCTGCCACATCCACAAGGTGCCCACACCCATCAGAGCCAGCGCCAGTGTCAGCAGGCGCAGACCCATCGGATCGGTCCACAGCTGCGACATGAAGGCGGGGTTGAGGGCGGTCAGCAAGCCCCCCAGCGCAAAGGGTAGCAGCGTCAGGACCACAGCCGAGATGCGTCCCTCGGCCGAAAGTACCCGCACCACACCGCGCAGTTTCTGCCGCTCGCGGATCAGGGCGGCAGTCTGGTGCAGCAGTTCGGCCAGGTTGCCGCCGGTCTCGCTCTGGATGCGCACCGCGATCACGAAAATGCGCACATCCTGACCCGCCACACGCTCGGCCCAGTGACCCAGGGCCTCGTTGGCGCTTTCGCCGTACTGGATTTCGCTGAACACCCCACGCAGTTCGCTGCCCATCGGGGCCGGGCTTTCCTGCGCCGCGATTTGCAGCGCGCTGCTGAAGGCATGACCGGCCTGCATGGAGCGGGCCACCAGCGACAGCACATCGGGCAGCTGCTGCTCGAGCTGACGGGCGCGGTGCGCCCGCCGCCACGACAGGACCCCTTGCACAACCGCCACCGCGGCAGCAGCCGCCAGCCAGGCCAGGCCCAGGGGCAGACCCAGCAGTGTGGCCAGCAACAGCATGCCCAGGGCCAGCCCGCCACTGCCCAGCACCACCTCGGTGCTGCGAAGCGGCCAGCCGGTTTGCTGCAGCCATGTCTCGTATCGGGCCACACCCGGCAGCCGGGCCAGCCACTGCTGCAGCACCGGGGTCGAGCCGAACCGGGGCACGGCCAGGTCCTTTCGCAAGGTGCTGGTTTGCCGTGGCACAGACTGGGTGACCAGGCCGGGCAAGCGCTCGTGCGAGCGTGCGCGTTCGCGCGCCAGCCACCATTGGGCGAGGCCACCCATCAGCAGCATCAGCGACAGCAGGCCCAGGACGAGGAAAGACCAGTAACGCAGGTCGATGTCGTTGCCCATCACACGCTCCAGCTGGCCGGTTCGAACAGGTCTTCGCGCAGGGCGATGCCACGCGAGCGCAGGCGCTGGGCGAAGCGGGGCCGCAGGCCGGTGGTCACGAACTGGCCACGCACGCGGCCATCGGCATCCAGACC
>JACCDT011831626.1_pt1 | contig 23437 bp, 32 predicted proteins | sample 7446291 | NCBI WGS metagenome assembly JACCDT01 (sample SAMN15323446, study PRJNA562643) | freshwater metagenome | isolation source: river surface water | place: USA:Blue River Watershed | collected 2017-08-17 | reverse complement strand
GTTACAAACCATGTCTCATATAATTTAGACCGCCCCCTCCCCTTATTCGTTTTTAAAGTGCTGCTGCGGCGTCGGTATCGATCTGTACTCGCATGCGCTCAGCCTCTTCGATCTCTTGTTGCGATGGATTGTCCAGTATCGCATTGATAATGGCACGACTACGTCTGTCATCGAGCGCTAAGTGTAACGCCTCCTCGACTATGCCACCACGGATCTTGGTACTTATCAAAGTGATCTTATCACCCTTGCCACCTTCGACCTTAAGAGTGAGGGACATTTCGACTTCGAACATCTTCTCAGTTCTAATGTTGGACTGAGGGAACATGTCGCCTTGCTGTTGTTCCCCATCTTCTCTAATCTTTCGTACCTTTGCCATAACATTCTCCTATTTAAAAAGATCTGATCGTTTCTTCTCGCGCGCTTGCATGCCCTCAGCCTGGCGCTTACGCTGATGGCATGAGTTGCATAAACTCTGAAGGTTGTTCTGATCTAACCGATCGCCACCTTGGTTAATAGGCGTGATGTGGTCGACCATGTAAGCACGCACTAACTTTCCTTTGGCTAAACAAAGTTCGCACGCTGGATTCAAATTCATCTTGAATGCCCTGAGCTTTCGCCATGCGGGGCTGTCATAGAACTTCTCGCGCTCTTTATATTTCTCTTCTTTCTTCCAATTACCACGCACACGTTCGCGCCTATGAGCCTCGCAGTTCCTTTGGCCTGAATTCACGAGCTCTCTGCATCCAACTACACCGCAACGTTTCTTAGGAGCCCAAGGCATTATCCTATCCTCCACCAGCGACGTTTTCGCTGGGTAATGTTGAGCTTTTCCTTTAATTCTTTGGTCGAAAGATCCGCCTGGATAATGTTCCTAAGTTTATGGAGTTCCAGATCCATGCCCTGACACCTTGCGGCAAGCTTATCTAACTCAATATCTCTTAACTCGATCTCTTTATCGAATAGATCGAAGAGCTGATTCATTTGATCAACTTCAGACCGAAATAAATTCGGCAAATGAATTAAATGACCAAGTAGTTTTCTTGAAAATGCTGCCATATTAATTCTTGCCAGCTTGGGTTAATAGAATTTGGTTCAAATTCCTGATCTGAGTCGAAGACTCCTGCAAAGGAAGAACTAGAGGAAGTTCTAAGAGAGGAGATTCTTTAAAATCCGATAGCTCGATCAGATGAATAGACTTTGTGTATTCTTTCTGAAGTCTCATCGCACCGCGAATGTCTGGCTTCTTAACAAAATCTACTGTCCACCCAACAATCCAGATCTCTGACCCAGACAGTAACCAGCCGAGTGCGCGACCATTCTTTATGATTTTTCTTCGGCGCGTCGTCCAGTCCGATTCTCTACAAACTTGTAGCGCAACATGTGGCGATTTTGCTTCAACTAGGGATATGGCTTCTAACGGCACATACATTATAAAATCCGCAAAACCACCGAAGTCTGTTGTTCGTCCTGAGTACGGGTTATAATGCTCGCCCTTTTCAACGATCCATCCAGCCTGCTCAAAATAATCACGAGTCCGGGGATTGAAATTTTCGCGCTTTGCCATTAATCAATTACCCTGAATGTTTTGATTTAAAAGATATAGTTCCGCCAAAACAAGGGCAGCTAACTTAGATGCATCTTTAGATATCGCTTCTACGTTTGAGAGCCATTCTGCTCCGCTAGATTGGAGCATGATTCCGGCGAAGTGTTTTGCAAGTTCGAAGCTTGCTCGTTCGAAGCTGATTCCAGAAGCGCCTGCCTGGTCTTTAACTGCTGAATATAAAGCGCCATTTCCTGGGCCATCCTCAAAGCCTTCGATAGCTTGCCTCCAACGACTATCCGTCTCTGCAGCGTTGTCACGGCTCGCTGTTGGCGAGTTAGTCGATGGATTTCGACATTCAGTCTGTTCAACTGCTGAACAGTCTCGCTGAGCGCTTGCCTCACGGGTGTATGGCACATCATTTCGTGGGTCGCTAATTCCATCACCGTTATGACTGGAGTCAGGTGTTGCTCCAACGCTAGAAGAATTTTCATTTCGTCCTGCTGATCCAGTGTCTGTTCCATTGTTTTTATCCTCAAAAACTTCTGATTGACTTGCGATCTCAGTTCCCTTTCCCTTAGCTAAACAATTAATTAGCCACTGAATTCGTTCCTGATTCCTTACGGCGATTTCACCGATTGAATTTATAACTTGACCTAAACGACTCCGAGAGGTTTCCTCGGTAACTTTTTCTAACATGCTTTCCCCCAAAAAAAGCGGCTACGGGTCCGACTCGAACGAACTAACTCAAAAAACTAGCCTTAAGTAACTCCCCAACTTAAGAGCCGCAGCCATAAAAATTTCACCACATAAGCCAGCCAACTGAACCGGCGATTCCGTAAAGAGCGTATGCTTGCCATCGAAGAAATAAATTTTTTCCCGCAATCTGAAGCATGTTTTTTAGAAACTTATTGTTAACCTCATCGTAACTTTCGGTGTCGAGGCGCTGATCGTGTTCGTCAAAATCTAAGTCATGGGCATCACATGCGGAGGTTAGTGGGTGGGTGAGCGGTAGCTTCGCTCCGTAATACCCGCAGCCGCCGGTAGGATCGCGCGGAAATAACTTGTTTTTGATTTTCGAAAGAAAACTCATCACAAAAAAATCACTCGAAAATATCGGGTCTTATCTCTTTCCGGGATATTCCGGTTAGTTTTTCAATTTCTACCGCTCGTTCGGCTGGACACCGCTTCCAGATCCATTTGGTAAGGCAAGCTGCTGTAACTCCTAGAGCTTCGGCAAACTGCTCGCGATTACGGTAAAATTTCGCTGCCTTCAAAATTCCGGGATTTGCGACTTGTCTATGCTCTTGATCAGCCATGAGGCGGTTGTAGCACCGCGGCATGTCGGGCGATAGATACTTTTTTTATATCAGTGAAAAAAAGTTTAAAAATCTTCAAAGAGCCCCGAATGAGTCACTCGTCATTCGAACATGACACATTCAACTTACTGAATATATTGAACAGTTGTCGTATTGACGCGTATGACGCTAGCGTGGAAAAACTCCCTATAGAATGAATATTAGGATCTTCTACCGGTCGTTTTCTACCGGGACCGGTAGAATTTATATATTTTTATTTTTTATCTTTACTATCTATTTCCATGTTTTGTGTCATTGTGGAAAATATGTCATATATATAAAAAAATTAATAACTTACCCCCATGACCAATAGAAAAACGTTCTGTCACAAGAGTCACTTTTGTTCTATGCATTAAACTAAGGTTGTATTTTTAAGGCTCTTAACAAAAAGTATTGGCAAATTTCGATCGAAACCCTAACTTCCGTCATACCCCTCGTTTTTACCGGTTCCCGAGATATGACCCGCATCATTGACGCCCACGAAATTGCTAGAGCACTCGGGGGGAAAAAAGTAGCGGCAGATGAGTACGCTTGCCTATGCCCCGCACACGAAGAAACAACCGAATCTTGTTGGGTTAAACAAAAAGACGGCAAAGTTTTGGTGCACTGTTTCGCCGGCTGCACCCAAGAGAGTTTGATTTTGGCGCTCCATAGCCGCGGACTTTGGTCGGAGTCGGCTGGCAACGGCTCCGCGCACTCAGATCTTCCGCCTGGCATCTCTCCGGTGTGGCCGCCGTCTTCTGTGCTTCGAAAAAACGGCCAGGCGCCTGGCCCTGAAACGCAAAAGACCTTGGCCAAGGTCTACGCCTATCGAGGACCAACAGGCGAGCCATTGGGCTATACGGCCCGCTACGAGGGTCACGGTAAAAAAGATATCATTCCGTTTTTTAGAAAAGAGAACCGAAGGTTTCGAAGCGGTCACCTCGGAAAAATAAATCGCCCACTCTACGGGCTGGACCTTTTGGCCAAAAATTCTTCGGTGCCGATCCTGGTGGTCGAGGGTGAGAAGGTAGCCGATAGGCTAAACCAGTTTTTTAACGGCAAAGTCACGACAGTAACTTGGCCAGGCGGAGCCAAGTCGGTAAAAGGAGCTGATTGGATCCCCGTAGCTTCTCTACAAAGAGAAATAATCCTATGTCCCGACTACGACAGGCCCGGATACTCGGCAATGGCCGAAGTGGCTCGACAGCTTGTTGTGCCAACAAATTTTTTAAATTTAGATTCTTGGCTCGGCTCAATTCCAGAAAGTGGTTGGGACTTAGCTGATGCGACTGATGAGCAGCTTCAAAATCTGAATGAAACTATTTACGACCACGTTTCCGTGCTTTCCCCCGATGAGATAAAAAAATTAGCCCGGGAAAAATTCAAGTCTGAAAAACCTGAAAACGACGAGCTCGCCACTGAGGAGCAAAAAAACGAAAAGCCCCCCACTGGTATAAGAACCTCCGGCGGCTTTGAGCACTCAGATCTAGGGAACGCGGAAAGGTTTATCGCAAAATATGGCGAGAACATAATTTATCTTCCCGCCGAAGACTGCTTCTACCTTTGGAATGGTAAATTTTGGGAAAAAGACTTTAATGATGAGGCACTTATCTGGGCCGGCGAGACGGCCAGATCTATAGCGGAAGATGCAAAAACCGCAAAGACAGATGAGGCAAAAAGAATAATAAAATTTGCTACACAATCCTGCGCTGCTAAAAACATCTCAGCGATCCTTAAGCTTGCGAAACCTAAAATTTCTCACAGACCCGAGGAGCTGGACGCCGATAAATGGCTAATAAATTGCGCTAACGGCGTGGTGGATCTAAGAACCGGCAAACTTTTGCCGCACGACCGATCCTATAAAATGGCTCAGTTTATAAATTACGATTACGATGCAGCGCTCCCATGCCCAAACTGGGAAAAGTTTTTAGAGAGGGTCATGGAAGGCGACGAAAATATGATCGCTTTCCTTCAACGGTCCATTGGATACACGATTTCAGGTTCAACCAAAGAACAGAAATTTTTTCTTATCTGGGGCCAGAGCGGGTCTAACGGAAAGTCTGTGTTCTTAGAGACCCTTAAAAAAATCATGGGTAGCTACGCCACGCAATCCGACTCAGAGATGTTAACGATGGATCGCTTTGGTAACGGATCGCACCCGAATGCGATCGCAAGATTAAAGGATGCTCGGTTCGTTATTACTAACGAGCTTCAAAAAGACGCTGTACTGAACGAGGCGCGCGTTAAAGAGATGACCGGCGAGGATACGATGTCCGCCCGGTTTCTTTACAAAGAATTTTTCGAAATGAAACCCCAAGCTAAGTTTTGGGTTCGCTCAAACCACCGACCCGAAATTAACGGCACCGACGGTGGCACTTGGCGGCGGATGCTTTGTATTCCGTTCCGCGCTGTGATCGGCGAGACCGAAAAAGACAAGGATCTGCAGCATAAGCTTCTCGAGGAAGCCCCCGGAATACTTGCTTGGTGTGTTCGTGGCTGCCTTTCTTGGCAAAAACACGGCTTAACCATCCCCCAAGCCGTCGTCCACGAAACCAGTGTATACCGCTCAGACATGGATATTCTCGGGCACTGGATAGAAGAGCGGTGCATTGTGGGGGAGGATGCGGTGGTGTCGGCTAAGTACCTTTACGAGGATTATCTTGACTGGTGCAAGGAGGCTGGCGAACGGTTTATTTCTCAGAAAAAGCTCGGAATAAACTTGCGCGAACGCGGATTTTTACGTAAGAGAGTAGGACACGCTCGGCAGTACTTGGGTATACGCTTAAAAGATTTGCCATCACCTTCTCGACAGGAGGAGCTTGGGTACCATTTTTAAAATGAAAATTCAGTATTTCAAAGCTAAATTATTTTTCGAGCCGAGAGATATTTGGGTCGGGCTATATTGGAAAAAATACAATTGTGCAATCGATCTCTATCTTTGCCTGTTACCAATGCTTCCGATTAATCTTTACCTCCAATGGAACAAGCCATGTCTGACCTAAAAGAGATCCAAATCGACTTAGATAAAGCCGGCCGTCCGCTTGGTATTCGCGAAAGAATTTCAATTAAAATTCTTCTCACAGTTTTTGCGATGATCTACCCCGCAAAGTGGCCGCATGAAGTTCGAGAATTTATAAATTTTATTATTAAAGACCTTGAGAAATGAATTACATAGCTATAAGCCAGGGAGGATGGAACATCTTGGTTGAAATTAATAACAATCAGACCTTGAATCTCAGCGATGCCCATCGGCTGGTTTATGACTTAGAGTCAGCCATAAAAAAGATCGAGCGATCGATAGAAATAGATCACGAGAGTAAGCTGCAAAAAATCCGATTCGAAAGGTGCGTGAATGGCAAAGTGTAAAGGCTGCGGGGCCCACTGCGAGTGGCAGAAAACGGTTAAAGGTCAATGGATGCTAGTTGAACCGGAAGAGCATCGGCACGATGACTGCCTAGACGGTGATACGCTAATTACTTTCGGCGGAAACGTCGTCCATGTCCGGTCCGATGTGAGCATGCCGAACGTTAAGGGTAGGTTCGCCCATTGGAAGAATTGCCCCAACGCCGGCGACTTTAGAAAAAGGAAAAACTAAGATGACGACGAATGGTATCGGGCAAAAGCAAGAGCCGAACTGTAAAACGTGCGCTTACTGGCGGCCGGAAAGATTTCAGGAGGATAACGGGACGTGCCGGTATAATCCGCCGACTTTGACATTGGTTCCTACACAGCAAGGTCCAGTGTCAATCGGTGGATTTCCACCTCAACCGTCTAACTCTTGGTGTCGGATGCACCAGAGAAAAATTCATTTAACTAACTGCCAAACTTTTGACATGACTGGAGGGAAAGGTGAGTGAAGAATTAAAAAGTGGATTTGAAGAAGAATATAAAGAGATCACCGAGAAAAAGAACCCCGATCAGGAACGGAATATAAACCCTAACGAGATGGTGATGATTGCGGCGGTAGAAGAAATAGACGTGAACGGTCGGGCAGCGCGTTTTTTAATAACGCTACTCAAAGAAGACTGCCCTGTAGTGCAGGCGCTATTTGTGCAAATGAGTTTGCTTGAAAAAAAACTTGATCAGATTTTGAGTCTTTTGGCGGTTAAATTGTGACCCACTCAATATCCGAAAAACTCTCGCTTGGGTTGCCACTGATGCAGTTTCAAGAGGAGGGCGTTCGGGCGATCGTTAAAAGATTTCACGGCAAGGCACTACTTGCCGACGAGATGGGCTTAGGTAAGACCGCCCAGGCTCTTGCGGTAGCGGCGGCTTATAACGCCTGGCCCGCAGTAGTCGTGTGCCCCGCTTCGCTTCGACTGAATTGGGCGAAAGAGGCTCTGATGTGGTTGCCTAATCACCTGCAGCCGATAGATATTTGTGTCGTGAGAACCGGCCGCGATAAAATTTACGGGAAGCTCGCGATTTTTTCTTATGAATTAGCTGCGCAGAGATCTCTTGATATTAATTTTTTCTCGCCAAAAATGATGATTTTGGATGAGGCCCACAATATTAAAAACCCGAAGGCTCTTAGAACAAAACGCTTAATCCCGATTTGCAAACAGACTCCGCGCTGTTTACTTCTTAGCGGAACGCCGATACTTAACCGCCCGATAGAACTTTGGAGCCAGCTTGAAGCGCTTGACCGATCCTTCGGCACCTATTGGGAGTTCGCTCGGCGCTACTGTGATCTAAAGAAAGGTCGCTTCGGTTGGGAGGCGGCCGGTGCAATAAATTTACCTGAACTAAACCAGCGTCTTCGGGAAAGTTGCATGGTTCGCCGGCGCAAAAGAGAGGTGCTTAAAGACCTACCTGATAAGCGACGCGTGAAAATAATGGTAGAGGGCCTCGGGCGTAACGCTGAAATAGTTTCGCTTACTAATGAGTGCAGGGACGCTTTAATTAAGAATCGGGGCGACCTCCAGGCAGCACGCGATATGCTTAGGCGCGAACGGATTCGGCTCTCTGGGATAATTTTTAAGGCATACACTGCAGTCGGCGCTCTCAAGGTCGATCACGCATGCGAGTGGATAGTTAATAACTCAAGCACTGACTCGCCGCTTGTGGTGTTCGCGCATCACACCGCATTTTTGGATAAAGTCTCCGCTGAGCTAGAAGCGCAAAAAATAAAATACATGCGGATTGATGGCTCGACCTCGCTCGACAACCGCCAGCGAGGTGTCGACAGGTTCCAAAAAGGGGAGCTTCAAGTAGCGGTACTGTCGATAACCGCCGCTTCCACCGGGTTAACTTTGACTCGCTCCTCAGACATGTTAATAGCTGAGTTGCCATTTGGTCCGGGGTTAGCGGCGCAAGCCGAGGATCGTATTCACCGTGTTGGGCAAAAAAACTCAGCGGTCATTCGGTATTTAATAGCTGAGGGAACTTTGGATGAGGCACTTTGGGGGTTAATAAATAAAAAATCCCACATAGCGCATTCGGCGCTGGACGGAAGTGCTCGAAGTTCTTTCGGTGCTGACACGGTTACCCAAGGTGATTATTGGGTGGCGGTTGAAAATATTTTAGCTGAGTTGCACTCTCAAATATATGGGCAACAGGTTAAGTTATTCGAAGGTTCTGAGCAAAGCCAAGCTATTTAGGTATATATACTTAAATAGCTTTTAATAGTGACGTAAACGCGCAACTGTGTGTATACTGGTTGAGCTTATCTACTTGGGGGTAGAAATGAAAAAAATAATATTAATAGCGCTCCTTTTATTAGGGGTTTCAAAGACCGCACTCGCGGAAAGAGTACCGATGCTGATAGGCGTCGTTCGTCTCACCGGCAAACACGCACTCACCACTCCGCAGTTTGAAGAAACTCTAAACGGAGCTATTAAACTAATGAGGTCGGCGAGTATTAACGCCACGGTTAGTTGTGTTGTTAAGATGCGCGATTCTAGGCCCGATCTGGCCTCTACAGATCCCTCTAGGGTCTCGGCGCGCCTTTCTTACTGGAGAAATAGGGTTGAGAGAAAGCCTCTACCTTGCAAGTGGGATGCGGTCTTGATTGTAGCGCCGCCAGTCATAGAGGATCGTTCTTTTTGGTTTACGGGACTTGCTGGAAGAATTTGCGCATGGAAGCCTCATCAAGCCTTTTCGATCGTCTCTGCTTCTTATCGAACTCCTCAGCCTGATAGGTTACCAACAAACCGATATGTGGTTGGTGCGATTGCTCATGAGCTTACGCACCTAGCTGGTGCTTATCACACCAGTACTTTCGATCTGATGAATACTGAGCTTTTAGGTTTTTTTAGAAAAAAGAAACTTTGGCCGATTCCGGTATCTGAAGACACAAGGCTTGAGGTTCAGTTATGCTATTGGTTTTTTCGCGTTGATTGGCAATATTAAAAACTTATTTTTGGAAAATTTATTTTTGGAAAATTTATTTTTGGAAAATTTATGGCAACAAATAGAAGACTAGTTAAAGAAGGCGAGACCGGCCGGATGGAAGACGAACCAAGGCGGGAGATAGATCTTGGCTCTTTAGGCCCGGACGAGATTCCTGGAAAACTAAAGGAGGTTCGCGAGCAAATTAGCAAAATTGAAGAGGTAACAAATCTTAAAAAAACATCTGAACAACCAAATATTTCAGAACAATCGCCGCATACTCGGATTACCTCAACAAACCTTTTTAGCAAAATCGCTGCCGTAATGTCAGATGTGCAATACATTCAAAGACGGGAAGCCAATGCCGGTATAAGGCATGCGATCATTTCATCGTCGGACGTGATAGCCAAGGTCAGGCCATCAATGCTTAACCACGGACTTCTGTTGCTACCGGGCCATGTTGAGCATACCGAACCGCGATCGGTGCCTACCGATAAGGGCGTTAAGATTGTTATCGAACTTATTCAGAGGTTTCGAATTCAAAATGTTGATAACCATAATGACTATTTTGAGTTTTCAACATGCGCCGGCGGATGGGATTCGCTCGATAAGGGGAGTTCCAAAGCTTTTACTCAGGCGCATAAGCAGGCAATCATAAAACTATTCTGTCTGAATGTTGGAGACGAGTCTGAGGAGGATTGGTTAAGCGGACAGGGGATCGAGGCTCCAGCCAATGGTGGCGCTCAAGTGATAGACACTTATCAAGTTTCTTTACTTCTCCGACTTTGCCAAGACGCCGAAATCGATGCCGAAAAAGTCGCCTCAGTTTATGGAGTGAGCGAACTTAGCCAACTTTGCCAAGTTGATTTTGAGGCGGCAAAACTCCGGCTTGAGAAACGGATCGAAAAGATAGTGTCCGATCGATCGGGAGATCCAGCATGATCTCGTCACACATTTATTGCGAACAGGGAACGCCGAAGTGGTGGGACTTGCGCTCTAAAAATATTACCGCCTCTGATTTTGATAAACTAATGTATGGTCGCCCAAAGACTTTACAAGCTTTGGCTGACTCAATTAGAGAAGGTAGGGAATTTTCGGAACTAAACTATATTAAACCGCTCGCTCACGGAAAGCATTTTGAAAAACAGGCGAGGCGAGAATACGAGTTGATTACTCGGCGGGTTATTACCGAGTGTGGGATTTTTCAGCACAAAGATTATCGTGCGAGTGCTTCGCCGGACGGGATTTGGCGAATCAATTTGCGTCATGACGGCTGGAATGTGGTAAGCGGTATCGAGATTAAATGCCCTTACGATCCTTCGGTGCACCTTGGTACGCTGGAAAATGGAACCCCCTTGAAGCACAAAGCCCAAATTCAGGGAAATATGTGGTTAACGGGAGCGGAGACCTGGGACTTCGTTTCTTTTGATCCAAGAATCGATGATCCCAATATGCGGATCTTTATTCAAACCCACGAAAGGGACGAGTCTTTTATCTCTGCGCTTGAAAAGCGGGTTGCATGGTTTCACGAAATTTTAGAGTCACCGCTAGGGTTAGCTTATGAACCTGAGCGCGAACCTGATTCGATGCTCTTGTCCGATGAGAAATTATTATGAAAAAACACAAGCCTAGCGAGAAGATGCCGGCCCCTTCTCGTCATGTTGTCATTAAATTTAAGGGAGATGATTTAGATTGGCACAGGGCGTTTTTTGGGCCTTTGGCAAAGGATTTTATACTTTGGGGTGACTATTCAATTTCTGCTGATCAGATCGAATGGTGGGCCGACCCGCTGGAGGAGGAAGCGCAAGAGCCACAACAGCCTGACGGCTACTGCGCTTGGCATCCTGAGAAGGGTTACCCTGATAGGGGTAGGGGAGGGCCTGATATCACAACCTTAGCAGGCTCTCCGGAAGAAAGTGAATCTTTATTGGTTAATGAAGGGCCATACGGAAGGAACTACGAAGATTTAGCTGACTATGAATTCGCAGTTATGGATGCAAAAAATAAAGGCTGGCGCATCCGGCCTGTAAAACTGGTTTTTTTGGATGAGGAGAATTTATATGAATAAGAACCTAGTGAACCAACTCAGCGAAAATTTTGACGGCTATCAATTACCCGAACCACCGGCAACCCCGAAGGAGATGAAACTTCGTCAGCGCTCTGACGAGCTCTTGGCGGCGGCAAAGCGTGCCGAGATTCTGACCGACGAGCATGCGGAAAAGGGCACCGATCTTGCTAAGTATATCCGCACTGCGCTCTCGATGCTCGAAGACGAAAGAAAGGGGATAGTGAAACCCTTTAACGACGTGGTTAAGGCTATTAATTCTCGGGTCAAACTTTTTACATCAAGGCTCGAAGAGGCCAAGCAGATCATCGATAAAAAAATGATTCGCTTTAAGCTCGACAAGGAAGAACAGGCCCGGAAGCAAGCGGAGGAGGCTCGGAAAGCCGCTGAAGTAAACGAACCAACCAAGGACACAACCGATCTTGGTTATCCTGGCTATATCTCGCCACCCGCTGCACCAACTCGTGGCAATATCGGCACTGCCTCTATAGTTACTCGCTATGACTTTAAGGTAATTAATATCAAAGCCGTTAGATCAGATCTTCTCTGCGTCGACGCCGTGGCGGTTCGAAAGCTGATTAACGGGGCGAGTCGAGTCTCGGTGCTTGATGGGATCGAGATTTTCGAAGTTAAAGATTTAACCGTGAGGTAAACATGAAACCGCTCGAAGCTATAAGACGCGAAAACGAAGATATCGCTTGGAAGTCTCGGCTTGGGCCGAAGGCAAAGGAACTGCTGAAACTTCCATGTGTCGGTATCGATCCCTTTTCTAAATTGGTTCGTGCAAGATTTATTGCATCCTTTGTCATGGATTTTTCCGAGATGGAAAGAGAAGACTCCGTTCTGGATATATTTGAGTTTTCTCATATAAAAATTTTCCAAGATATAGTGGATGCTTTTTATATAAAATTTCAAGCTCTAAAAGAAATCCGCAACACTGGCAAAGTCTCAGAAGAAACTTTAAGAAAACTGAAAGGAGAATTATGACCGAAGAACTAAAACAAGCTGACCCACCGAAAGATTCAGCCACTAAAATTATGGTTGATGCGCACGGTGGCGTGATGCTTAGTACTAACGATCGCTTGGCGCTTTCTCAGATTCTCACCAACCAAACCATGATTTTTAACGCGCTAGACCTGCTCATGAAAGCGGGACTTTCCGCCGAACAGGTTCGGAGCCATCAGTCGGTTGTTTCGCAGTGCATGAAAAGTAGCAGTGAAATTCAGCAGGGCCTGATTGTGAACATAAGGCCGCCAGCGGAGGGGAACTCGTAACCTTTTCGGGTATTCGCTGATAACGCTTTGTGATAGGTTCGAGCGATGAAAATAATTGCCAAAATAGTTAATTTTTTATTAAAGGGGACTCAAATTATGGCTACGATGCAAGATATGACTCAGGTGTTGCAGGATCTTCAAGCGGCGGTTAATGCCAACAATGCGAATTGGGACAGCGCGAACTTAAAGCTCGATGAGGTTTTGACTTACATTCAAAATCTGCAAGTCGGTGCACCGCTCACTCAAGCTGACTTTGATGCGCTGGTCGCAAGCCTAACCAGCATCAAAGATATCGCTGTGGTTGGTATTCAGAAAGGTCAAGATGTTTTGGCCGAGGCTGATACTTTAGACGGAACACCTTAAGTTAGTTTTTTGGGCGGGAGAGATCTTCTCCCGCTTGAATAATTAATTTAGAGAAAAATTAATTTTCCGCTGAGCCGGTTCGGCATCGGTGAACTAGCGATAGACCCTTGAGCCAAGCGAGCTAGCGCCACGGCCAAGGGCACCAGGTTCAACTCCTGGCTGCGGATTTTTTAACTTGGGGGAAAAATGAAGCTAATTGAATTTTACGGAAAATATTTAAATTTAACTCAAATTGTAGGTGTTAGCCAGGTTTCGGAACATACCTTGAAAGGTTATTGGTATTTTGAAATTTATACCAGCAGCAGTGCAGATATAACTTCGAAGCTGTTTAAAGAACGCGTGCACGCAGAAAACGCTCTCAAAGAGTTTTCTGAAACGCTACAGAGCGCTTTCAGTCGTCTAATTATTGATTTAAGTAATTAACTTGGGGAAATAAAAACATGCCTAATCAAATAACCGCCCGCGGCCGCTTAGGAAGCGATGCGCAGGTAAGACAAACTAGCACCGGAAAAACTGTCACGTCCTTCTCGATCGCTTGCGATGTGGGATGGGGTGACAATAAAGTAACCGTTTGGTTTAAGTGCACATTATGGGGTGAGCGCGGAGTGAAGCTTCAGGAATTTCTAAAAAAGGGATCGGATGTGTGCGTGCTTGGCGAAATGAAAATGAATGACTACCAAGACAAGGACGGGAACAATAGAAGCGATCCAGAAATAACCGTTGCCGACGTGTGGCTGCTTGGAAATAAAAATAACGCTACTCAAGCGCAAGCTGCACCAGCAAAGAGTCAGCCTCAAAAACCAACCAAGGGGGCACCACCCGAAGTCACTTTCGAGGACGACGATATCCCTTTTTAATTTTGAAAGTTAGAGGCAACGATTAAGGTCGGCAAGAATTTTTGTCGACCTTTTTTTTATAGCCTCAACAAGCTTAGAGCGAAACCCGATATTCATATCGCTTCCGCCGAGCTCCCGATTTAAGTGAAAACGTATTTTGCTTTCCGAGGTATCGAGATCGGTGGCGAGATTTCGGAGATTAATTTTGTGTTTTCGGATCAATTCGTAAAGTTTCATACCCACACATTATGCCCCGCATACCGCGAACACGCAACCAAAACAGTAATAGCCGCAAAGCGGACTAGTTTGGTTGCGTTCATCTTATTTTAGGCCGCGGGATGGCTAATTGGCTGATGGGATTGAGCAATAAAGTGGACTAAAATACTTGCGCGTTTGCGTAAGTCAATGTTAACATAGTCTTGTTAGTTAAGGTTGGTTAAAAAACTTGGGAATAAAAAATGGATCAGAATTTACTAAGCAGAGAAACAGTCATAGCGGTTGCTGGGCTTCAAAAGGTAATGGAAGCAGAGCATTATCACGCGGATTTCGGCTTTATAGCTAACCCGAAGGACTCGATTCACGGAGAGATGGAGTTCACGGCCTCAATTACCTTTGATGACCCAGAAGGCTATGAGCGGAGACTCCAAGTGGTTTATTACCAGCCAAGCGTACTTGCAACGACTGCGGAGGATTTGAGTGATCTAGATTGGGTCATCGCCGGCTATAGAATTTTTTAAAAAAAACTACCATGAAAAATATTCTGGGCCTCATTGTCTTCACCATACTGGCCACGGTTTTTTTTGTAGCAGATTCACGGCTTAACGGAAGCGGGGAGGTAGTGAACACCCCCGAAATTTTTGAGGCTAAAGGATTATGAAAGAAAAAATAACTCTAAATTCTGCAGGGCAAGTTAAACAACCGATGGAAGACTCTACACTTATGATATTTTTCGGTGCCTTAATATTTATTTTTGGAACAGTTTTTGTAGCAATAGGAATTGGTCTAGGAATTGGCTATATTATTTTACTTCGGTAAAAAGGAGATCTATGGCTAAAGAAACAAGAGAGGTAAAACTAGGTCAATGGGTATTATTGCCGTTACGTCCTCGGAAAGATGCTTGGATCGCTGCGCGCGTGGTCCAAATCGAAGATGACGGCTATATCTGGTGTCAAATTCCCGGTTTCTCTGGCCGTCAGTTTGAACACCCCGATAACCTTGGATGGTAATTTATGAGAAGAATTAAACCGCTTTTAAAGGATCAGGAATTACCCGATCGCGAGCACTGGTTTGCCTGGGTATGCGTAATATTCCCGATGATTTATTTTCTTCAGGGGATCTTAGAGCTCTTCGGCATTTTTCGACTGCGCTAATATTTGAAAGCTCCAGCGTCCCACGATCCGGTGGCTGCACGAATATACCTAGAGACGTCATTGTTAAACGTCGCAGAAAGGTTTGCCCCGAGGGATCGGGCAGGAGAATCACGGCGAAGTCTGGCACCTTCCAAAAATACCGTGGGGTCACCAAAAAGAATCGGATCTTTCGCAACCGATGAGGCGTCTTTACTTGAGGCCGTGCGCCATGCCGCTAGCGTTGCGTAGCTGGCGCCGTCCATTTCCCAGGCATTAGGCCGTTCAATATCAAAATTATTAAAGTCCTGGGTCCAGGTTGGGGTTTTAGTATTTCGATCCACCCTGACATAACGACCGATGCCGTTAGATTTGAAAACGTTATTTCTAACATCCCACACCGAGTTATTCCCATTTGTGCCCTTGGTTATCAAGTGAAGCGATGGGCAGTTCGGCGTCGCGTTATAAAAAGTGTTGTTATAAATTTTGGCAGAAAGGACCACGTCTGTGACCGTTAATCCAAAATCTCCGCTTGGAAAACCTATTGTCATACCGGCGCAAGTTACAAGCCAGTCGCCATACTGCCGCATGCCTTGCGGCATCCCGATCACATTATTTCGGATTTGATAACTTACCAAACTTGAAACTGATGCGGCCGGCCAGATGCAATGTTCGCGGCAGTTGTAGATCCAGTTTGAATCGATGAGGTTTTCAAGCGCACCGTCGTTAACGTCGTTGATGCCATCAACGCAATCATAAATTGTATTGTAACGGCGAATTAACCCCGAGGCACTTGAATGGGCGGTGATCCCATCTCCGCTTGTCGAGTTAAGACCTGGAACACCGACAGCAATGTTGTGAATGGTATTAAACTCGTAAATCATGCCGCTAGCGTTGCCGAAAGCGCTGATGCCGTCGTTTGCGATGTTATAGACGTGATTACCTGAAATTATTCGAGTTCTGGTAGCGTCGTTTCCGCTAGACCCGAAGCCGGTGGATATTCCATCGCCACCTAAAATGTCGTGAACAACGCAATTTAGTATCCAGCAAGCTGGGGGAGTAGCGGCGTTCGAACTGAAATCAATAAAAATTCCCGTTGTGTTTGAGCCAGTTGAATTTTTGCACTCAATCTCTTCTATCCAAAATGCGCCGCCATCAACCGCAATCGGTATAAAGGCACCACCACCGGCATCGATAATCGGCATTGCTCCACTTACGCCGTAAGGAAGAATTTTAACGGGTACAGTTAGAGACGAATTTTGAGGATTTCCGCCTGGCTGTCCCAAAATGAAAGCGACTACAGGACTAAAATTAATAAAGTCTGTGAAAACGCTTCCGCGCTTTAGTCGAATTTCATCGCCGCCTTGAAGAGTGTTGGGTGCCAGGGCGTTTAGGTTTGTGAAAGTTTTCCAGGGCGTTGCCATCGCCGTGCCGGAATTGCCGTCATTACCCCCTACTTGATCGATCCAGTAAACCGTCATTCCTTGCCCGGTTAAAAGTCCTTAAATGCCCGTGGTTGATGTTCTCGTTAAGATCTTCTTACACCTTGCCCGGTACCTTTTCAGCCAACCTAGCCTTAGCCTTCGCATCCTGTATACCAAACTCTAGGCCAAGCTGCCCTACTACTACGCTTAAGGCCATCCATTGCGCGTTTAGCTGATCGGCAACTGCACAAGCTAGCTCGCCGTTAACTGCGGGAAGATGCGGACAAAGAACAAAGAGCGCAACTAAAGATGAATTAACAGCCTGAACGACCCGAAAAATAGTCGTTTTGTGACCATCAACCCATTTCAACAGGAAAGAAGTTGCCAATTTTCGGACAAGATAATCCTTTAAACCGAACATTAGAGCCTCCGTTCTAAAAGTTACGACATCATTTTAAAACACTCCGTTCCGGGTGGATAGAGTATTATTTATAAATTCGATTACAGAGATGTTAAAATCGAAAGACCGAAGGAGAGGAGGTCTAAAAGAAGCCCCAGGATACCCCCCGTTTGAGATGCCTTGGTCCCAGAGCTGAATGTGATTGCAAAGCTGTGACACGGAATCGAGATAGTACCCGACTTCGGTGTCGCTAAGAGTTCGCACTGACAACTGTAGTTCGGGAAACCTTCCAAGATTGGGTTGTAGTCCATCGAGATTTGAACGACAGGGTATTCCGGTTGGGAAATTGACTGTATCGCCGTGCAGCTCGATAAAGTCAATATCGAGAGACTCAATGCCGCCGTTATAATTAACCGGGTTCCAACCAAGTTCGTATGGCCAAATTTCACGCGCAACTTTGATTTGCTCACGGAGCGCTGAAAGTGTTTGGTTATCCTCAAGCGACAATATTCCAGAAAATTGAACTTTTGGACCATGAAATCTCTGTGCAAACTCTGCCCACGATCGAACCCTCTCTCGGTACGGATTAACCGCTAAAGGATTGCCCTCTTCCCAAAGGAGCGCATAATCTCGGATATCGGTATAGGGCAGAATCTCATTATCGGCCAGCCTTTCGTTTCTACGGCCAGCGCCGTTTTCAAAGTAAATTTGAACTTCGGTATATTCTGAGGGAAGGCTTAGAAACTTAATTAAGCAATCTTTGGAATGGCCGAACGTGGTGGCAAGCACTGAGGTGAATTTTATTCTAGAGCCTTTGAACTGCTTCAGTGCATCCTCGCATGGGTAATCCTCATGCTGAATCGCGAACATGGCAGATCCGAATCTAGGCGGGGAGGACTGCATGGTTTCTGAAATTTCTTTTTTTGGGGAGTGCCCGCAACCTACTAGCAAAGCAGTGGCTGAACAAACTAAAGCTACAACCCAATAGTAAAGGAAAGTTAGCTTTATAGTGAGTCGTTCAAATAATCTCGTACTCACTGGCGTAGACTTCATTACAGATCATCCCGATAATTCGATCGTCACGACCCTTGCCGTCTATCTGTTTTGGGTCGACGTCTCTCGCCCATTTTGTCTTACTAAGAAGCTGGCGCACAAGTGACCAATTTCGATCCTTGATTGCTGGAACTGTTTGATGAAAGGTTGAAAGCTTCTCAGTTCCCAGGTTGAAGATAAGGCAAATTATTCCGTGCTGGCGTGTTTCACTTAGCGACTCAAGAAAGCTAACACCAAAGATTTTTGCAGCCCCCCTAATCGCCTCCTCTATATCATTTCGAAAGAGATGGTCTATCTCGTCTTGGCTTAAACCCTTTTCCAAGTTTCGACCGATCCCAATTGTTAGTATTCCGCCGGCGGGAGACCTTGTAACCGTCTGGGCTGTTTTGTCACAATAAGGCTTCGGCCTTGAGTCCTCGTCTTTAGATAAGATCTTTTTTAGAATATCAAGTTTCATAAGTGCCTTGACGTGATCAGGGAATCTATTTTTAATTCGATTCGATTAAGCCGGTTAGTTGCCTCAGAGCCGATCTCTTCGACCTTCGCGACTTTCGGAATAATAGAATTATAAGCGTTTTCTAATTTTTCGATCTCCCGATCAACTCTTTCAACCCAACGCTTAATGGCATAAGTAAAAACGCCCCCGAGTACCCCCATAGCAGTACTAACTATTAGAGCCATCTGGCCTTGAAGCGTGTCAACCACAACCTAACCTCAAAAACATCTACCCAATAAGTAGGGGATCTTGAAGGTTATTATAGTAGTTGTTTCGCGTACTCGAAACTGTAATTTTATTTCCGCACTTCGAGATAGATATTCCCACTGGTCGGTGCGGCTGCGTACTTAATATATGTTTGAGCTGCCCCATTTTTTATTGGGATAAGTCTTTCTTTGCCAGCTCCGACAATGAATTCAGCGTTAGCACCGTTATCAAAATTAAAAAGCATGTGCTTATCCGTGTCGTTGAACACATAAAGACTTGTGCTTGTGGCGATATTGCTGAGCCCACAGCTCGCAAAAGAGTTGGTAACAGAGCCGAAAGCAATCGTAATTAGATCTTCAGTGGTTGCGCACTGAGAACTTGAAACTGGGAGGCCGTTAGTTCTCGAGACATCGCCATCGTTTGTACCGTCGACACCGTGGACCAATTTGTTGCGTTGAAAGTGCACTGACGAGATATCGTCAGTCGCCATAGTTTTACCAGAGCCTTCGGTTACCAAAATATTGTCAGCCATATAAATCCTCTAAATTAAGACACCAGTACACTGAATTGTTATTGCAGTGCTTCCCGCCCAATTAGAGCCGCTCTTTTTTAAAAGAGCGATTCCGTTTACTGGACTTGTGATCGCGATTGCTCTGGCATCAATGAATGTCGAAACCTCTTTAGCATCTATCGCTATAGGTCGACCGGCACCACCAAGACTCCAGTCACTACTACCTATATATATCTCTGCAGCAGCGGTGCTTAAAGAGCCAGCAATAACCAATGATATTACATTTAAAGCTCCCAAGGCTCCGAGCGGACTAGCCACAGTGAATCCGTTTGCAACAGTGGTTGTTGGAGTCCAGGTTCCAGCAGAGGCTGTAATACTTAAATTGAAATTTTTGTAGTCCGGGTATGCCTCAATAATGTTCCAGGTACTTCCGTTCCACTCATCAAGGGTATGCAAGGTCGAATTATATCGCCTTGCCCCCACTGGAACATTCGTGTCCAAAGTCGGATCCATCTTAATCGCACTTATAGCGATATTCCGAATTTCAGTCGGGAAATTGGTTTTGGTTGAATTATTATTAGGTTTAGACCAGTCAGCCATGTTTATACCGAAGAGAGCGCCCCGCGAACCCGATAGCCCACGTTGCCATTAATTCTGTTACCATCTTCGTCAAACAGCAAGATCTTAAAAGAAGGGGGATTCGGTGTATCAGTAAAGTTCAAAACTGGACTAGCAAAGGTGGTGCCGAGAGCGGTCAACTGAATATCGTCAACGTCGGCAAAACTTATTGTAAACGGCACTGTAGTCCCACCGGAATCAGCCGCTAAAACCGCTGCTTGACCAAATTCTTCAACTGTTTGAAGGGTAACGTTAACTAAAAAGTCTTGAAGTCTTATCAGCGCAAATGGATTAGTGGTAGTAAAATCAATTCGAAGCTTTATATACCTAAAATCTTCGGCAAATAACTGTTGAGTCATTGAGGTCGCTGAGTACGTAATACCATCTAAACTAACGGCGATACTTGGACTTAGTGGCAGATCCTCACCGAGAATAGCCTTGGTCCAAGAAAAATCGATAAATCCTGAGTCAACTGAAACACCAATATCGACTACGAATTCTATAAAGCCGTTCCTAAAACCTTCCCTTGAAAACATAATCGGAATGCCAATCTGTGCCGCAGGTGATGGCTGCAAGTACTGATCGAACCCCTGATTGATAGCATCCTGCCATGTGGTCCAACCGTTAGAGGTCCACCAATCATCCCAGGTTTGAAGCCCTGTAGAAAAAACGATAGGTAGGGCCGTACCCAAAGCGTCAGTAATATCAACCGGTAACCAGACGTGTGTCGGATCTTCTTCCTCAGCATAAGGAGTGCCGCCAAAAACGCAAAGAGCTGAGCTTTCTAAAAAGTCGGGCAACAACTCTTCTTCGGTTAGAATAAAAAAATCTTGCGGGGCCGAGACTATTCCAATCGCATAAGCCTCGGATGAAATATTTCCGGCAGTATCAACTGCCTCGACCCAATAGGTGAATGTGCCACCAAGTCTTTCGATGTAAGTGTGGAAAGTTCCGTAAACTGTGCCGATCTTAGCTGCTAGAGCAAAAGTATCGCCTTTGTAAACGTTATAATTTTGAATCGGAAGATCGCCGACCGCTGGATTGCCCCAATCAAGAAGAACGTTATTTTTTATAACCGTAGCCGTGAAATTCTGAACCGGATTAGGATCGTTAATGGTTATCGTAGCTGAACCAGCAGCTCCAAGGTTCCCGCCAACATCCTTTGCTGCTATCCAAAAGGTTCTGACACCTCCCCAATTAACGGTTAGCACAAAATCGTGACCGGTAATTATTCCTACAGCTACGCCAGTGTTAAAACTTGCCCCGTATCGAATCTCAAATTGTTCAATCGCAAAATCAGAAAAAGGTTCGTTCCAATTTAAAAATAGCTCGCCGCCTGAAACTATTCCGCTGACTGTTGGAGCTGAGGGTTGATTAATTGTAAAAGAAACAGCGGTCGCATTGGTGCTTGGATTTCCGCTGGTGTCATACGCCTTGATCCAGACGGTATAGGTCCCGGCCATTTGAAAATTGTATGTTGTGGTCGTCGACTTTCCACGCCATAGAAACTGACCCGAGTCGTAATCTAATCCGATCCTTATCTCGTATTCGTCCTTATCAAGATCGGTAATCGCTTGCCACTGAAACCCTATCCCAAAAGGCTGTTTAGTAGCAGAAAAGCCAATTACGTTCGACGGCGGTGCGGTCTTGCCGATGACTGTGTGATTTAGAACCTCCACCCAATCGGATGCAAAATTAAGGGTATTAACTCCCCGGATTCGAACGTCGTACATCACGCCGTCATCCACATCTAAGATGTGATGAAAAGTAACATAACCCGGAACAGTAAAACTTTGAGACCAATCAGTATCAGCGCTCAGTTTATATTGAATTTCGTATGCACCGCCAAACTGAACAAATTCGGTTGCGGAATTATCCCACGATACTTTAAGCCGAGATATTACCGTGCCGTCGTTTCTAACAAAGAGTTCCGATGTGCCACTCGAAAGAGTTACGTTCTCAGGTGGTTCAACCGTAAGCGCTGTAGGAAAAGCGGTATTGGGCGCTAGGTCTATCTCGGTTTGTTCCCCTGAGTTCCAATCAAAAACCCCCGAGGCGGTTTCTCGAAGAAAGAGATCTATTCCGATAGTGCCGTCTTCCTCAACTATGAAAACAAACTCCTGAACCTCGAAAATCTTTGGATTCCAACCGTACTGAGGTAAAGATATATTTACCGTGTCGCCGTCCTGAAGCTTTAAGCATGTGATTTTACCTGGCCAGCGCACGGTTATTCCTTGGCGATTCTTCTCTAACTCGATTTTTAAAAGTCTCTGGCCCTGCGTGTTACTTGTAACAAAGTTAAGAGCGATGTCCTGATAAATCTCGACGCCACCGTCCTGTGATACGTAGGTAGCGTTTTTTTGAGCAGGTAAGTCTGTCTCGTTATAATTATCTTCGGGGCTAATATAAGTACCGCGGATGCAATTAAAACTAGTGGACCGAGAGACGTGAGTAGAGATAGAGATCGGCCCCCTTAAGTCATCTTCGGTGAGCGTGTAAGTTGGTGCCCTATAAGCACCCACGTAAAGAGACCATTTGCCATTTCTTACAACAATGTCGCCGGCGCACGCCTGTAACATCTGCTCTAAAATATCGTCGCGGGATTCTGAGGTATCAAAAGCGCCATTAATTTTATACCGGTTCTCGGTGCTTGCGTCGGCTAAGGTGACTTGCTCTTCACAGATATCAGCGGCAGCAATAAAAGAAGCCGTATCTATATCGGCTAAAGGAATACCCCATCCATAACGCGAATTTCTCAAAAGATCTAAAATGCAAAGAGCTGCGTTTTGAGTCCAATAAACTGTGGTAGTCCGAGGGTCATAGCAAGGTTTCCCGCGCATCAAAAAAGATATTTCCGGGAACCCTTCAGGAAATAAATTCTGATCCCACACCAAGATTATGTAGGCCCCACCGCAAGATCTCTGCCTATGATCACTTGTCCAAACAGTAGGGATTTGAGCAATAAAATCAGGCTGCGCTAACTGATCTTCTAGGCCGTATTGAACCGCCATGAAGACCTTTCCGAGCCACACGCCACTTCCCCACCTGCTATCCCACGGTGCGCCGAAAACAACCTCTCGATCATCGAGGTATAGTTTTTCGATGGCATCGATGTCATGGCCAGAGAGTGTGACCATCTGGTGAAGCCTGGTGCCACCTCCATTTTGGAGCGCCGTTGTACTAACCGCATTCACTATACCGGTCCCGTCGCCGTCGTTTGGATGAACAGCAACTAAAGCATTGGCAGCCGGCGTACCCCGAACCAAGCTAATTATCTGGTTAGCAGTCGAAAGACTTGTGCTCGAGCTGCTTCTACAAGTGACCGTTATGGCGTTTCCGATAACCCCGACAGTTAAGGTTCCGTTACTCGGCGGGACGACAATGGTGATAGTGATATTGTTTCCCGCTTCTCCAGGGGTTTTCGCTACCCAAGCTATTTGGCTATTGCTTGATCCAGTGACTAACGAGGCAACCGAGTCTTGATTTGTGACCACGCAGGTGGTCACTCCGCCGACTCTAAATCTCCCGTAAACTACCTGTCTCTCGGATGCGCTTTCTCGTATCGAGATTTCTTTACCGCGAACAATATTACGCTTACCTTTTTCGCGTTTAGATTTCGGATCTCTTTTAGATG
>JACCDT011793452.1_pt1 | contig 23457 bp, 25 predicted proteins | sample 7446291 | NCBI WGS metagenome assembly JACCDT01 (sample SAMN15323446, study PRJNA562643) | freshwater metagenome | isolation source: river surface water | place: USA:Blue River Watershed | collected 2017-08-17 | reverse complement strand
TCGTATTTTGTGGAGACTTAAATGTTGCCCATGAAGAGATAGATATCGCGAGACCAAAAGAAAATGCTAAACAGATTGGCTTCCTCCCTGTCGAGCGAGCATGGGTAACACGTGTTATTGAAGCAGGGTTCGTCGATACATTCCGCGCGAGCCATCCAGAGACAGTGAAGTATAGCTGGTGGGACCAGAAGACAAGGTCAAGAGAAAGAAATGTTGGATGGAGAATTGACTATATGTTCGTCTCAAAGTCTCTCGAAAAGCATTTTAAAAACGCAGATATTCTGGATGAGATGTTAGGGAGTGATCATGCGCCAGTGGTTGTAGAAATATAGTCGAGTCTAATTTGAGCCACTATTTTTGCTTAAAATAAGTAGCATCTTCTCCTCTCTTGTTAGCTTTTTTAGCGAAGCTTCCCTTTTGCGAGCGGAGGAAATGTCGCCGACATCTTCAGTGTAGACAATCTCAACAGGTCTCCTTATTTTTGTATAATGCGCACCTGATTTTAGGTGATTGTGTTCGTGTAATCTCTTTTGAAGGTTGTTGGTTGATCCTATGTAGAGTGAGCCGTCGTTACATTTGAGAATATAAACAAGATACATCGTAGAGTAATCATATCACTTCCGCCAGTAACAAAACAAAAGGCACCGTACAGGTGCCTTTTGTTTTAATTGTCTTTGTTAAAAAGAGATTTTATGGAATCGATTATAGACTCTTTTACTGTTTTTTGTTCGTGATCTTCTTTCTTTTCTTCCTTTTTAACCTCTTTAGTGTCAGTCACTTCTTTTCTCGCTACCTCTTTAGTGGCTTGCTTCTCTTCTTTAGTTACACTATCCTCTTCTTTCTCTAAGTGGACACGGCACTTCTTGGTGTCATTTTCAAAGTTCTGCCAAATAGTTTTTCTTGACTGTGTAAGGGTATTTTGTATTGTCTTTACTTCAGTCTTGTACTTTTCTACAGATTCTTTTACAGCGGCTTTCTTTTCTTTTTCGTCCTCAATTGCAACAGCGGCCTTCTCAGTATTCTTTCGCTCAAGAAGCAGTGCATTCATTGCATTGTTGTAGGTACTACGAGCTTGAGCTAGTTTGGTATCACGCAGCTCTATAGCGTCTTGAGAGCAGCCAGTAAAAAGTTGGGCCTTAGTTACAACGACAGTAGTCGTAGCTATTGGGCCAGACTCTTCTGTTGTTGTAGTTGCACTCTCAGCGTGAACAAGCACAGGAAAAAGAAACATTCCTACAAAAAGCGGTGAGAGTATGGTAAAAATTTTTTTCATGCGAATGTGGTTATGGTTTCACTGATTATAGTGATGTGCTGCCTAGGGCGAGCGTAGCATCTTCCTCAATGATACTTGTTTCAAAGTTTTCGACCTCTTTGTCTACTTCGTAGTAGGGGTTGAGACCAAGAGACGCTATGTCCTTAGAGTCTTCTTTTGGTGTGATTGGGAGAAGAATCATGACTACAGCAAACACGGTTACCATTTGTGTAACAGCCAGCCATCTATACGGGGAACGTATCGCACGTCCCTCTTTAAGTTTTTGTTGCTCTGGTATTTGAGAAAGTATTGCTTGAAAACAGGTTTCTGACGGCGATACGTTCTCCTTATACATGGCTAAGGCTTTCTCTATGTGATTTGCTTCTTGTGTAGTCTTATTCATAAAGATGTTGTGTAAGAATCCTCAGTTTTTTGAGAGCTCGTTCTTTAATCTTCCTTAAGTACGCCTCCTCCTTTTCTAGAATGTCGCTAATTTCTTTGTAGCTCAACTCAGAAAAGAAGTAAAGTCGTATCACCTCCTGTTCGTCATCTGTCAGCTTGGGAAGAAATGTGACAATTTCTTGAGAGAGTTTTTCAAGGTGAATCTCGTCGATAATCGAAGTAGACCCATCATCGTACGTCTCAAGGAACGCTTCGTCAAACTGTGCGAACGCCTTTTTCTCACCGTGATTGATGAGAAGTCTCTTGGCTATTGTGAAGAGATACGCAAGAGGTGACTTTTCAGGTTCGTAAGAAGAAAGAGCTTCGTAAAACTTAAGGAATGTCTGCTGGCACGTGTCTTCTGCCAGTTCTTTGTCCTTACTTCTCGATAGTACATATCGATACAGGGGGGTATATAGCTGGGTATAAAGTGCTGCAAAGGCTTCTTTGTCCCCATTTTTTGCTTTAAGTATAGTCTTTTTAAGCAAAATATCGTCCCCTGCAAAGGATATAACCGGCGAGTTGTTATTTTGTGACAGCATTGATGCCTGGAAGTGTACCAGATGCTAAGTAATCTAACATGGCGCCACCTCCTAGGGAAACGAAGGTGAACTTTGAGAGTAGGTGCAGGTTGTGTGCGACGGTGACAGTATCCCCTCCTCCGATGTAAGAACTCGCTGTGCTCTCTCCTAGTTTTGTTAGAATTTGTTCGCTTCCATGGAGCCACCCCTTTTCATAAAGCCCAAGAGGACCGTTCGCAATCACTGTGTTAGAAAGCGCCATCAGACTAGAGAGCATTTCTACGGTTTGGTTGCCACAGTCCACGACTATTCCGTCTTGGGGAATTTTGTCTACAGACACAGTTTGACCAGTGCTTAATACGACGTCCTTTGGGGTAAGTAGAAGTGGGTGGTTGATGAAGGTTTCTGAGAGTTTATAGTTCGGGTCATATAGACTCTTACCGATCTCGATCCCCTTTTCTTTCCAAATATTGTGTACCATCGCACCCCCCACGAAGACTTTTACCCCTTTATCTAGGTATTGCTTAATCAGAGAGAGTTTTGTAGAAATCTTGGCACCTCCTACTATAAAAAGTGCAGGAGCTTTTGGTTCAAGAGCTTTTTCTAGGTGTTCTAGTTCTCTGGCGAAAGTTGGCCCAAAATAAGAAAGCATTATCTTGGCAACACCAACGACACTTGCATGCTCTCTGTGAGAGACAGAAAAGGCGTCATTGATAAAAATATCTCCAAGGTTTGAAAATGAGGTAGCGAGAACGTGGTCATTTTCGGTTTCACCAGGAAACAGACGAACGTTTTCTAAGAGCATGGCTTTACCTTCTTCGAGCGATCTTGAGCTTGACTCTAGTTCTCCAAAGTCAAAAGAAGGAGAAAATGTAACAAAATTAAGGTCTTTTGTAACATAGTCTGCAACAGCTTTAAGACTCTCCCCCTTTTCACCAAAGTGGGTCATGATGATGATCTTTGCGCCGACAGAAGATAAGTGTTTTAAAAAAGGAACGGTAACATTGTACCTGCTTAGGTCGGCTATCTCCCCCTTCTTATCAAGTGGCACATTCCAGTCTACTCGTACAAGGACCCTACGCCCACGTAGTGTCCTTAAGTCAGGGGCTAGGTGTTCTCTCCATGTGGCATTCATAACTATGTAAATTTAACTTCTAAAAGAATAAACCGTTAATGCTACACAGTATACCTACTTTCCTCTATAGGACGAAACAATTGTTTCGAAAAAAGAGGTTACCTCTTGTGATGCTCGTCCAAGTAAAAGTCCATTTACACCTCCTTCTTCCAAAAAAGCAGCAGCAGAATCTCTGGTAACAGTTCCACCATAGAGGACATGTACTTTTTTGGCGTGATCGATTCCAGCGAGAGATGCGAGCGCCCGGCGGATTGCAATAACGGCCTCGAAACACTCTCCTGCTGTGGCTGGAACCGCAGCGCCAATGGCCCATACTGGCTCATAAGCGACAATTAGATTGCTAAAGAGTTCTCGTTTAATGTTCCCCAGTGTTCCTTTGACGTCAGATTCAAGCTCTTCTAAGTACTTCCCCTCCTTGTCGCGTGCCTTTTCTCCAAAACAAACAACAGAAGTGAGTCCAGCCAGCAGAGACTGTTCTACTTTTTTGGCTCGTTCCTCCTCTGTTTCGCCGCGACGCCTGACCTCGCTGTGAGCAATGATAGAAAACATCGCACCGCCTGAAGCTAACTGTCTGGCCGTTGTTGCACCCGTTTCTTGCCCTTCTTTGTACCCAGGGATCGTCTCACTTCCGATGTAGCCGTGTTTAGCAAGAGGTACAAGGATTGGTATAAAAATTTCCGGAACAGCGAGGTAGTAACACTTTTTAGGAAGTTTGACCTTGGACGAAGTTATTTTTTTCTCTAGCTGTTTAATAAACTTGGTCGCTTCATCTTTTAGGTTGGGGGTTGCTTTCCAGTTACCGATGATAAGAGGCGGAGTGCGTTTAATCATCAAAAAAGTATACCATGGCTCTTCTATGAAAAGTCCCCAATCAAAGACTCCTTAGAGTGGTACACTGTAGGCATATGACAACAGAAGAACATGTCTCTCCTTTTACAAAAGCGCTACATAACAGCTCTCGTTTTTTTATTATCCACAAAACATATGCAGCGGCACTGCTCATTATCACCATTGCTATTGTTGGATTAGGGTTTTTCTCAAAAACAGAAACTGGAGCTGACGCTTTCACGGTTACTGCCGGAAGTATCAAGCAATCCGTTTCGGTGTCTGGGTCTGTTGAGGCATCAAAAGATGCCAAATTATCCTTTCAGTCAAGCGGTCAAGTTGCATATGTTGGTGTAAAAGTGGGCGACAAGGTGGCACAAGGTAAAATCTTGGCAACGCTACAGGCGGGAGATGTGCAGGCTTCACTTCTTGAAGCTGAGGCATTACTAGCCAACAGACAGGCCACACTAGACCAACTACTTGAGGGTTCGCGCAAGGAAGAGTTGGCAATCAAAGAGCAGACTGTAAGTAACGCCAAGAACAGCTTGGCGCAAGCTTACAGCGGGTTGCCTGACGTAATAAAAAACACCGACGCGGTAACATCTGACACTATTAAAAATAAGTTTTCTAACCTCTTTACATTCAACGGAGCGCAGTTCGTCTTATCTTTTTCTTCCTGTGACCAGAGACTGCAAGGGGCTCTTGAATTAAAGCGAACAGAACTTGAGAACGTGCTCGCTGATTTCCAGAAAAAAAGTGGAGTCGTGTCAGTTATTTCTTCTGAAGAAACACTAGACACAGCACTCAGTGCGGCATATCTGGCGGCGAACCTCACTAATGAGGTTGTTAACAGCATCTCACAACTACTATTGTCTACGTGCAGTATCACTAACCCCGCTCTTGATACCTACCGCACTAACTTAACTGTTGTTAAGGCAAGCATGAGTTCACTCTTTACTGAGCTTGCGGCAAAGAGAAGCGCTCTCATTACTGCCAAGAATGCATATACTCAAGCCACTCGCGACCTTGAACTTTCACAAGCTGGCACTAATCCTTACACGATTAAGGCACAGACAGCTCTTGTCTCCCAAACAGTAGCCCAAGTTGCTCAGGCACGCGCCAATCTTCAAAAGACTATCATCCACGCTCCATTTAAAGGGACCATCTCAGATCTCAAGTTAACAGAAGGTGAAGTGGCAACGCTCAACTCTCCGGTTATCAGCATGATTGCCGAAGAAGGGTACGAGATTGAAGCGAAGATTCCTGAGATAGATATTGTAAAGGTAAAAGCTGGAGCAAAAGTAAATGTAACACTCGATGCATATGGGAAGACTGCCATCTTCCCAGCAACGGTGACACGGGTCAACCCAACAGCTACCACTGAAGGAACTGTGCCGGTGTATAAAGCGATAGTTACTTTTGTTGGCAAGGACGACAGAATCAAGCAGGGCATGACCGCAAACGTTACTATTATTACAGCAGAAAAAGAAAAGATATACGCAGTTCCTTCACGTTTCGTTACTGTGCTTGATGGAAAAGTTGGACAAGTCGTCGTTATCGCTAACGGCAAAGAAGAAGTAAGAGATGTCGCTTTGGGAATAAGAGGAGATGATGGCTTGCTCGAGGTGGAGTCAGGAATATTTGAGGGGGATGTTCTTGTTCCTCCTGCAACAAAAGTTCGCGAAGCTCAGAAACAAAACAACTAAACTATGAAACACTTCTTTAACATTGTCTCACTAGGATTTTTCTTGGCGACACGACAAGTACTGAGGTCCTCGAAGTGGGCGACGGGGCTCATCGTGTTTATCATGATGCTCACGTTTCTTAACTTAGTTGCAACGAGCGGGTTCTTGGTAGGGATAGTTGAAGGTGCCTCACGAGCCTTTAAGTCACAGTGGACGGGGGACCTTCTTATCACCAACAGAGACGAAAACGACTACATTACAAGGACCAATGAGATAAAGAGCGTCCTCTCGTCCTTCCCGCAGATACAAAGTTATACTTCTCGTATAGTCGCCGGGGCCAAAGTCGAAGCTAACTGGTGGGAGAAGAGAACAGAAGACGATGCCAACGTTGTCTCTAATCAAATTGCAGGTATCAACCCAACTGACGAAGACGCAACAACACGCTTGAGTGAAGCAGTTGTTGAGGGTGAATGGCTAGCAGAAGGCGACGCGCGGGGGATAGTTCTTGGTTCTGGGTATCTCGACAAGTATTCACGCGTTGCTGACTTAGTGTCACTTCTTCGTGATGTGGGCCCTGGCACAATGGTAAGGGTAACCGTTACAGGTAAAGCTTCTGCGATTAACCCAGAACAAGAACTTGCTGCTAGTCCTGACACTTCTTCGCCAACCTCAGTGACGCAAGACTTCATCGTGCGAGGTATCATCGATTCCAAGGTTCAGTTCGTTTCCTCTCGTGCGTATATCTTAGACAGCGAGTTAAAGAAAATGCTTGGGAAGACTAACGGTGACGTTTCTGAAATCGCTATCGTCATGAAAGACAAAGCTGACCCCTACACTGTTAAGACACCACTCATTAATAATGGATTTAATGACGACGCAAAAATTAACACAGCCGAAGAAGGGTCTCCCGAGTTTTTGGTTAATATCAAGCTATTCTTTGGTATTATCGGAACGATTCTTGGCTCTGTCTCTGTTGTTGTGGCACTCATCACTATTTTTATTATCATCTACATCAATGCCCTCACTCGCCGCCGTCAGATAGGTATCATGAAAGCAGTTGGTGTCACTGAGTTTGCAATTGAGCTTAGTTATATTTTTCAAGCACTCTTTTATGTGGTCACCGGGTCTGTTGTTGCGCTCGTTCTAATATTTGGAATACTTAAGCCGTACATTGATGCGAATCCAATCGACACACCTTTTGCACTTATTGTTCTAGTTGCTGAGCCGCTCAACGTCGCTATCAAATTTATTCTCGTGACTGTTGTGTCAGTGTTTGCTGGGTACCTCCCTGCTCGAATTATCGTGAATACTAATACCCTTAATGCTATTTTAGGAAGAAATAAATAAGTATGAAAACTATTATTACAGCAAAAGCAATACGAAAAAGTTTTACAGACGGTTTGACCGTAACTGAGGTTCTAAAAGGTATAGATCTAGAAGTGAATGAGGGGGAGTTCGTTGCTATTATGGGGCGCTCTGGTGCAGGGAAGAGTACACTTCTCTATCAGTTGTCGCTACTGGATACGCCGACATCAGGAAGTATTGTGTTAGATGGGCACACCGTGGACAACCTTTCTAACTCCGAAAAGACCAAATTTAGGTTACACACTCTTGGGTACGTATTTCAGGATTATTCGCTACTGCCTGAGCTGACTGCCGAAGAGAACATTATGGTTCCGCTTCTGATGCAAGGACTTAGTCGCGATATGGCAAGGAAGCGCGCACAGGAGGTGTTAAGGAGCGTTAACCTAGAACACAGAAAAGACAACACCCCTTCTGAGTTGTCAGGTGGCGAGCAACAGCGTGTTTCTATCGCGCGTGCTATTACACACAAGCCAAAGATTTTGTTTGCGGACGAACCAACGGCGAACCTAGACTCCTTCTCATCAAAAATCGTAATGGAGATTTTTCAAAAGTTAAATAAAGAAAATGGGCTAACTATTGTCATGGTGACACATGAGCTTGAGTACGGAAAGTTGGCGGATAGGATTGTGAAGTTGTCAGACGGGTTGGTGGTCGGCTAGGCCTCTAGGTCGTCCTACATTAGGGAGTTGGAAGTACTGGGCGGTTTACACTACTCAGTACTTTCGTTTTATATAAAAACAGAGCGGCGCACCACGTTGGTGCGCCGAAGCTCTTACGAGCCGAAATGTCCGGGCTCCTTCCTCAGCCACGGGGAGAGTTGTTCCCATTTGGTGAGGCCGGCCGCGGTGACGTCTTTCTGGAACTGCAGCCAGAACTCAGTCGTCAAACCTTGCTGGTAGTGGGGGTAGCGTGTCTCGAAGTTGAGACCAACCACCTCCACCAACATTGCACGCCGGCTGAGGTTGTTCCCCTTTTTCGGCAGGCCGAGGGTTTCGAGGATCTGATCAAGCGCAGCATTCTTTGCTGCGAATTGTTTGGGGTTGCGGAACATCAGTTTCTCCAAGAACTACCTTAACGCAAAACAATGAAACAGTTTCATGCTGCTAAGGGTATGATATATATTATACACCTTTTTATAGTATTGTCAAGTTTTAGTTGACAAACTGTGCGGTGTTATGTGTTTGAATATAATTTCGTCGATTGCCTGATGTTAGGCAGTAACGAGTTTCCAGAAGGAAAAGTGCCATGCAAACTCTCGAAGTCCCCCACGGAGCCCCTGTCGTCGGCCAACAGATCAAGGTTGACAAGGAAGTGTTCGCGAAAGGCCGTGAAGTGACGGTCTCGCGCGCCCGGTTCGGAAAGGAAGTGTCCGCGAATGACGCAGACATGGTCGCTTTCGGGCACCTCACCGCCTTCAGCAACTTTCCTGGCCTGTCGGTCGGCGACACGATCAAGCTGCCCCGTGGCCGTGTGACCAACACCAGCACGAGTCCGATCACCGAATTCAAGATCGTGTACAACGGCGCTTACATTCAGGTGGTGCACGCGAAGACCGAGTCCGGCTCGATTTACGAGCTGCACGTGGTCAAGTGAGGCACTGACCTAGCCCGTCAAGGGTAGGTCAAAAAGGCCAGGTGGCGTAATGCTCCTGGCCCTCTTTTTATTTAGCCACCTTTTTTCATACTAGATTACACTACAAAAACAGAGCCGCGCACATTGCTGTGCGCGGGGTTGCCACTAAGGACTCTCTGGGTTGCTGCTCAGCATCTTCCACTCTGGTATGTACCTGGCGTACACCACAGGAATGAAGGTTTCAAACACGACAAGGTGGTCTTGGTCCGTTGACTTTAGCGCTCTAAGCGAGTGGTTGTAGGACTCTATTCTGTCAGCGAGATGCCCTGACCTTTTTAAGAGGCCTCTTCCTTGGAAAAGGGTGATGTGGAGTTTTGGTTCTCCATCATCTAGCCTCGGACCAAGCATTTCTATGTCGTCCGCAGAAAAGAGGCCATCACGCATCTTTTTCAGGAACTCAGTCACGTCTTCGTCAGTGTTTACCTCAAGATAGACCGTGTCGAGGACTTTTGACTCGAAGAGTTTCACTTCACCGAGTGTGAATGGGTGTTCTCCCAAGCTCAAACGAAGTGCGCTCAGGTCTATCCCGAGACTTATCATTGAAGCCTCTTCGTAAGAGGTGACAAACGGCTGGCCGAAAGTCACATGGTCAAAGGTAGGGGTTGAAATCCCCGCCTCCATCTTTCCACGCAGTATCTTTCGTGCCTCTCGTATCACTTCCACGATATGTGGTGTTACGACTGGGCAAGCAACCATGTATTTTGTGCGATTTTTGTGCATCCCTGTCTCCTTGCTAGTTATGGGCCTTCTCGAAAAATAACAAATATCTATGGGTGTGTCCAACAAAAACTTCACCGCGCACTTTTGGTACGCGGCCGTTGTTTGATCAGCAGCAGCTTCTCCTCTTGTGCCGCCAAGGAAGTCCTTTTGCTGGCACTTGCATTTTTTTGGAATCGTTATATAATATAGGTATATACGGATGTGATTGATTGTGAGTCGGACGAGGAGTCCGGCCATTCGTTTTTTTAGGGGTTCCGTATTCCCCTTTTATTACTTTAAAAGTTTATGAAAAGCTATAGTTGCGAGTTTTTTTGAATCTCATATTCACTAAAAACTGATAACTAAAAACTAAAAACTATCCTTATGTTAGACATTAAAGCCTTAAAGACTGCTCTTGAGCAGCTTGAACAAGAAAAGAAGATTGCTCACGAAAAGGTCGTGGACGCAGTAGAGAAGTCTCTTGCTGCCGCATACCAAAAGGAATACGGAAAGCGTGGACAGATCGTACGTTGCCAGATCAATTTTGAAACTGGTGAAACTAACTTCGAACAAGTAAAGATTGTCGTTGACGAGTCTACTGTTCGTATGCCTGTCGAAGGAGAAGATGAGAATACTCCAGATCCAGTTGTCGAAGAAGGTGTTGAGCTCCTCCCTCGTTACAACGAAGAGCGCCACATTCTTCTCTCTACAGCTAAGCTGCTTAAGAAAAATGCAGAGCTTGGAGAAGAGATTGTTTTCCCTCTTGATAACCAGGATGACTTCGGACGTATCGCAGCCCAGACTGCGAAGCAGGTTATCGTACAGAAGCTTCGAGAAGCAGAGCGTGAGAGTATTGTTGGTGAATACAAAGATAAGGAGAACACTATCGTCTCTGGAATCGTTCAGCGTGTAGAGCGCGGAACTATCTTCGTAGACCTTGGACGCACTACTGCAATCCTTCCTTTTGAGGAGCAGATTGCTGTTGAGCGTCTTCGTCCTGGAGAAAGAGTCAGAGCATTTCTTTTTTCAATAGAAGAAGGAGTGCGCGGGCTTTCAATTAGACTTTCACGATCACATCCAAAGTTCTTGATTGAACTCTTTAAAAATGAAAGTGCAGAAATTGCACAGGGTACAGTAGAGATAGTTGCAGTTGCTCGTGAGCCGGGCAGTAGGTCAAAGATCGCAGTTCGTTCCACAGATCCACGTGTTGACCCAATCGGTGCGTGTGTTGGTCAGCGTGGTGTTCGTGTAACAGCTATTACTCAAGAACTATCCGGTGAGAAGATTGATGTTATTGAATGGTCAGATGATTCACGTCGTTTTATCGCTACAGCACTTTCCCCTGCAAAGGTTGTTTCTATTGAGTTAAATGACGAAGACAGAAAGGCGCTCGTTACAGTGTCGCGTGAGGAACAGTCTCTTGCTATTGGTAAGGGAGGACAGAACGTTCGTCTCGCCGCTAAACTCACTGGGTGGAAGATTGATATCGTATCAGACGGTGAAACACTAGCCGAAGCAGACCAAGAAGGCACGCTCACTAAGGAAGGAATCCTTACAGATGAAACGCTCGACGAACAGGTAGATGTTGTGTTGAGTGAAATGAACGTTACAGAAGATGTAACGCCAAAGAACGCAGAGATAGAAAATGCAGTTGAGGAAGTAGCGGCAGAAGATGTGGCAGTAGAAGTAGCTGAAGAAGATAAGACAGTGGCGGAAGCAACAGAAGAAGCAGTGGAAAAGTTGGTTGAAGAAACACCTAAAGAAGAGGAAACTAAGTAGGCAGACAACAGACGACACATTTTTCACCTAACTATCTATCAATCTAAAATATAACAATCTATAACTATGAACTTACTCCACGATATTACCCCAGGTGCCGATGCCCCAAATGAGATCAATGTTATTGTTGAAATTAACAAAGGATCAAAGAATAAGTACGAGCTCGACAAAGAAACTGGACTCATCAAGCTCGATCGCGTGATGCATACAGGTCAAGATTATCCGTTTGATTATGGCTATGTCCCACAGTCACACTGGCATGATGGAGATCCGCTCGACGTCGTCTTACTCACCACCTATCCGCTTGTGCCTGGCCTTCTCCTTACAGCGAGACCTTTTGCTGTGTTACAAATGACAGACAATGGCGAAAGTGATGCGAAGATTCTCGCTGTCCCTGTAGAAGACCCACGCTTTAAGCATGTTGTTGACCTTGCAACCGCACCTCAACACTTCGTAAAAGAGGTTCAACACTTTATGGAAACCTATAAGATTATCCAGAAGAAAGTAGTCACAATAGACGCAATAGAAGATGCCGACAGAGCGAAAGAAGTCATTCTGGAAGGTGTCGCACTCTACAAGAAAGAATTTAATAAGTAATTGGTCTACTAATTACAAATTACTAATAACCAATTACGATTACTATGAAATTTGAAAAGAAAAACCTCCCAAAGTCAGAAGTAGAAATTAAAATTACACTCGATGTTTCAGAATTTGAAAGCTACCACGCGAAAGCGTTTCAAGCGATTCAGAAAGATGTCGAGATAGACGGATTCCGTAAAGGTAACGCACCTGAAGACATGGTGGTTAAAAAGTACGGTGAGATGATTGTGCTTGAAGAGATGGCCAACATTGCGCTTCGTGATGCCTACATCAAGGCAATTGACGAACACAAGATAACTCCGATTGCACAACCTAATGTGACTATCACGAAGATTGCCAAAGGTAATCCATTTGAGGCAACTATCACTGTTCCGGTTATGCCAGAAGTCACACTTCCTGAGTACAAAAAAATAGCAAAGTCTGCTGTTGATGACAAGGAAACAGTTGAAGTAAAAGAAGAAGATGTGCAGAATGTTCTTGAAGAGCTTAGAAAAGGTAGAACGAAATATAATGACGAGGCTCATCACCACGATCATGATCACCATGATCACGATGGGCATGATCACGCACATCACGACCATGATCACGATGGGCATGATCACGCACATCACGACCATGACCACGAGGGTCACGATCATGAAGGACATGATCATAACCATGATCACCCTACCCCAATTGAAGCAGTTGCTGATAAGACGGCAAACCTTCCAGAGCTTAATGATGAGTTCGCTCAGTCGTTCGGTGAATCATTTAAGACACTTGACGACCTTAAGAAAAAAGTTGGAGAAAACCTCAAGCTTGAGAAGGAGCAGAAGCTTCGCGAAAAGCGTCGTTCAGCCATCATTGATAAATTGATCGAAGAGTCTAAGGCTGATATCCCAGACGCGATGGTTGAGGGAGAACTAGCCAATATGATGCATCAGTTCAAGAGTGATATTACTCGCTTCGGAGGAACTTGGGAAGAATACCTTACCCACTCAAAGAAGACAGAAGAAGAGATAAAAGCCGACTGGAGGAAAGATGCAGAGAAGCGTGCCATGAGTCAGCTCGTCCTTCACAAGATTGGAGAAGTTGAGAAGCTTCAGGCGACAGAGGCAGAGGTTGAGGTTGAGCTTATTCGCCTCTTGGCTCAAGTACAGGATGCAGATGAGGAGAGGGCTAGAAGTTATCTCTATCAGTCGCTGACTAATGATAAAGTATTTCGCTTCTTAGAAGAGTCAAAGTAAAGCTCTAAAGCTGTAGTCGTAGAAATAAAATTCGAAGGGCCCACGAGTGATCGTGGGCCCTTTGTTGTGATGAGGTGGACTACTTCTTGAGTGAGATCATTCCCCGCCACATCATCCAGATGCCGAGCATGAGACTGAGCACAGAATCGAGATACCGAACACCGCTCACATCTCCGAGGGTTACAACCACCAAACCCATGAGGATGCCTGCAGCTGACTGGATCAAATCTGCGAGCAGCTCTTTAAGGGCGGAGTCTGTCGCCATATGTAGCATTTTGGAAGAGGTGCCTATTGGCACATTGTCATCAAACGGTAGAATCATCTCCTCAAGGTTGTGGTCATGTCCATGTGTCAGGTGGTGTGTTGATTTGGTCAACAGCATTTGAACGCACACAGCCAGAAAAGTAAAAATGCTTACACCAAGAAGATCGTATGGATTTTTGATTGGAAAGACCCTGTCCCCTGAAAGGGCTAAGAGGTGTGTGACTGCGAAGCCTACCGCGACAGTGCCCGCAAGGGTAAGCAGTAAACTAGCTGTCATGCCAACTATCGGGTACTCCTTTTTTTGTGCATGAAGCACAAGAGCAATGAGTAGCAGCGTCAATCCTGTGGTGTCTGCGACTCCATGTGTAAACAGAGAGATCATGACTGTACTTTTTGTACTGCCACTAGCATACCCAGTGAGCATGACGACAGTGATTCCGAGCAAAATCGCTACAGCAATTTTCATTTTTGTTTTCATCTAAAGAACTCCTCGACTGTAAACAAGGATTTAATCCTACAGGAATACAAGTATTTTTCCAAGGGGTGCAAAGTAAAAGGGCGATGCCTTTCGGCATCACCCTTTTGCGGTAAACAAAAAAGAGAGTTTACTAAGCAGTGTGATGACTCTTCTTGTGAACAACACACTCTGCACATGAGCATGCGACCGCAGACATGATACCACCTACGATTGCGAGATTCTTAAGTGACATGATTACATTCATTTGATTGTCGAAGTCTCTGTGAGCAATAAGAGTTGCAAGTACTGTGAATGCAATAAGAGCATACCCAGTCTCTTTCACCTTATATCCATAAGCAAATGCGAGTGCGACTGGAATTTCAACAATGACGACAATGAGTGCTGCAAGCATTGGAACAGGTATCTCCATCTGTCCAAGAGATGAAGCGAAAGCCGAGAAGCCCATTACTTTGCCGATACCAGCAAAGACGAACAGGAGTGCGATAAGTGAACGAGAAACGAGAGCGTAGTTTATTTTCTTCATAAAAGATAAGTAGATATATAGTCAAAGACCTAAGACGTTTGGATGAAGTTTCGAAAAAAGAAATTCGCTAAACGGTTAGGTTCTAATAAGATTAGCCCTAATTGGCTAGTTGTAAGTGTATCATGCTGCAGACTTGTACTCTAGGATAACTTCACTAGCAACAGAGCTTAACACCTCGTTCATGTACGGGAAGTTGGCCTCGGCATAGTCAAGTGCCTCGACCAATTTGCCCTCTTTTAACATGGTTTGCATTGTCTCATCTTCATCCGTCAGAAGAAGTGTTACGAGCATTCTTTCCAAGACCACAGCCCCGAGTTCTCCAATGACCTTTTCTCTTACCTCCTGGTCTACGTTTTCTAAACCAAGTTCCTTTTCAATTAATGCTTGTATCTCCTCCATGTTTTTTTATTTTAAATTAAATCTATTTTTGTAGCACTGTTTATTGGCTACTGTTTTTTGTAGTATGGTATACGCTTGCGTCTAATCTTCTAGCTCGCTCCATCGTCCTTTAGGGAAAAATGGCACTTTATTAGCTTTTTCTAGTGCGTCTATGATCTTCACTTGTCCGTTCGCTGGGTTGCTTAAGTATTCTTCAGTGATCATTCGCCTTAAGACGCCCCGCGCTTCTTTTAGCATACCAGCTTCCTTTGTTGAAAGAGAAGCTGGGTCTGCATTCAGGAGCCCCTCAATGGTTAGCTGGGGGTTATTTTTAATAACATCAACAAAGTTGTTCCTTACTAGTAGTGCCCCTTTATCACCAAATGATCCGAATAAAGACTTGTCCCCATCAACTGCCTTAGCTGCAGCCATAAGATCCTGGTCAAAGCTCTTAGACAGCATTAAATTATTGAATTTGGTAGCCTGCTGCATGTCCTGTACTGTCATCGGAGATGTAGGGTCGGGGGCAAAGTTCATCTTAAAAGGTTGCGCTTGTGCCGGGGCGGCAGTTACTGCTTGCACTGGCTCAGGTGCCACAACTGCGTCGGGGTTAGGTCTACTCATTTCTTCTAGATGAAGCCGCTCAGCTTCTGATAGTCCAGGTGTATCTGTAACAGCTGGCGCCCCCGCCACATTTGCTACTTCTGGACTACTGGCCATAGTTGTTGCTACCGGACCATTAGATCCAACGTCCAGCGGCTTAAGCTCTGCTGGAGTGATGGTTCCAAGTTCAACTGGCTTGGTGGGAACTCCAGAGGCCTGAGGAGCAACGGGTGCCTCAGTAGGAGCGGAAGAGAACCCACTTTGTAAAGATTGACCATTTGAGTCAACAAGCACTCCCTCACCAGCTCTCCATACGTCATCAGTTGGCAGAACTGGTGCAACATCAACCTTCACTTCTGGAGGTTTAATATGAGATTCTTCCACATCAAGATCAAATTTGTTTGGGGTGAATGCTTGAGTATTTGTTTCTGGTTGATTGCCAGTGAAGACCGTCCTCTCGCCTTCAGCCACAGGGTCTACCCACTTGTCAGGAGTAGGTGTTTGAGTGATAGTTCCGTCTGGCTTCATAAAGCTTTCGTCTGGGAGTTTCCAACCAAGAAGGTTATTGTCAGGATCTCGGAACTCCACTGACCCAACAGGAGCAGCTGACGCAGCGTCAAAGCCAAAGGCAGGCTGACTAGACGTGACTCCACTTGGGGTGCTCATCGCAGTTGGCCCTGGGGTTGCCACACCTTGAGCCACAGATCCTGGTTGAGAGTTGACAGAAGCACTATTCCAGCTTCCTTGCGATACATTTGGCTTAGTTACTTCTGGTCTATCACCTGGCCCAAACTCAGAACCAAATGAAGTAGTACCTTGTCCAGGCGCCACCACGTTTCCTCCTTGGTTATTGCTCCAGCCAGTGTTATCCACCGCAGCAGGTGCTACACCCTGATTGTTCCCTAGCTCATCCAGTGCCGGCATCGTTCCTGCATATTGCGTTGGCACTGTGCCTGCGTATGCAGGAAACAAGTCTGGAATTTTAAGTTCCTTTATTTTGTCAAAAATCCCAGATTCTTGAATCATGTCTCCAACAATTTGTGATCCGAAGAAGCCAGCCGCACCAGCAACCACCAGAGCCCCTGCTTTCATTGTTGTCTTTCTTAGTTGAGACACGTCCCCCATTTGCTCGTATTGTTTGTTGAGGCGCGTTGCCATTGAATCATACATCGCCTTTGTTGCCGCTGTGGCGCTGAGCGCCTTGAAGGCCACTCCTACGGTTATGGCAACTGGTGCCGCAGCAGTAAATGCTGCCCCCAAGAGAGCTGCGCCCCCAACGACCTTGAGCATCCTTTGTTTATGAAACCAATCAAGCCCTTTCCCTGCAATTGCCGCAGCGCTCTCTATTCTTTCGAGTGTGGCGCTGTTCTCCTCCTTTTTCTTGTTTAGCCAGTTCCGCATGCCTGACTTTACACGCTCTACCCCAGCGAGTGCCTTTGCTGCTTCTCCACCTTGTTCCAAGCCTTCTTCAAGCCTGTCAGCGCCAGGTCTAACATTCATAAGTGGGTCTGGCGTGTCTGTGGGAGCCCCTACTGTTTCAGTACTTTTTTCTTTAACCTCAGCATCTTCTGCCCCTTCGGTGTTGTATTTTTTAGCCGCTGGAGTTGCTGTTGTAACCTCCACCCCGTCAGTCATAATAAAATTAGGGTTTTCCACTGACTTGTCATGGCCAATAAATCTACTATCATTGGCCGCCTCAGCTCTAACAAAAGTATCTTCATATGCAGCATCGCCAACTAAAAAGTTTCTTGGTCTAGCTGGCACATTCGACCTGAGAGCTACTGCATTTCCTGGAACAGGCTGCACCTCTTCATTGTTGTTAATTAGTGCTAAATTACCACCCGGTTGTCCGTTCATCATATATGCACCAGTGTAGCAGTATTTTATAAAAGAAAAGCCTGCGTCATCCCCACAATCGCCGCTGTGTCAGCTTTTAGTGTTGATCCCCCAAGGGAGAGCGTCTTAACCCCTCGTTCTTGTAAAACTGCGAGCTCCTCAGTGGTCCAGCCACCTTCAGGACCTATCCAGACACTACTAGTTGAGTTGGTTTTTTGTTCCGTACCACTTTTGTCAAAAATAACATGTGTCTCATCGGCGTTAGATGCAGCGTCAGTAAATACGGCCACGTTATGCAATATAGGTATGTCTCCCCTTCCACACTGCTCAGCAGCCTCTATAATAATGGCCAAAAGTCTTTCAAAATTAAGGCTCTTCTTCTCTGACCTGGCTGCAACAACTGGAATGATGTCGGTAATCATCATCTCAGTTGCTTGTCGCGCTATTGTTTCAAAAGTGTCTTTCTTCACGAGGGCCATGTAAAGCCTCGCAGTCTTCTCCGGTAGAATATTCTGAGATGTCTCAATAAACGTAAGCCTTGCAGACGACTTAGATATCTCGTCTATTTGATAGAGGTAATCATATGATGGGGAGGCTAAAGAGAAAAGGAGCACCCTGTCTCCTTTTGTGTATCGAAACACAGAAGACCACTGGTGCACCAAATCTCTTTGCTCTATGAGGACCTCTTCACCAAGGGGATGTTTAACATAGAAGCGATGCAATCGCATACAATAGTCAGCCTACTCTCCCAAAAAAGACATTGCAATCAAAAGGAAGAGACAATCTTTTTTGTTAAAACTTTGAGTCAGAAATCTGACGAATAACTATAAAGGACTTATCCACACCCCACCCCTTTACATAAAAGACAAGAAGAGTATTATTAAGGACAGGGTAGATGACGTGCCGTCCTCGCTTACCCGTGCGACCATCGGGAACAATTCGGATGTCGCACAGACTCTACCATAGAATTGTTCTTTCACCATAGCGGATAATAATAAAAAGATTACATCCGCACCATATATAATCTCTAATACTAGAGGTTTGCATCAAATACAATCAACACATCGCTCTTTAGTTTCTCAGGTGTGTCACCGATTCGGGCTGTGAAGCCTGTGTCAATAAGACCACCATCCTACAAACCCCTTGCATCCTGTGCTTAAGTCACCACTTGAGCCTAGAATGCAAGGGGTTTTCTTATTCTTTGGTAAGGTTAAGCAATTAGAGTCTAGGGTATAGGGTGTAGGGTATAGAAAGCAGAAATCGTAGAACAAACATGACAGTCAAAAGTTTTTCTAGTTAGAAAGTTGTGGCGTTCTTCATTAGGTTGACCTAACAGCCTAACGAAGAACGCCCTAACTATGTTCTGTCCCTTATCCACACCCCACCCCTTTACATAAAAGACATGAGGAGTATTATTAAGGACAAGGTAGATGAAGATATCTGCCACATACGCTCACCCTTGCTTATTGGGTCCACAGGTGTGACGCAGTGCCATCTACCCCTAGCTTGTCCTTTTCATCGCAGACGAATAGCATCATTAGTAGTCGTCTGCACCAAACGTTTTTGCATGAAGTTCTTTTATCGGCTTAATAGGTTTTCCTAGCCCTATGTAGTCTAAAATAATTGAAACCCCTTGCCCTGTGTGTACGAAGCATCGCTTCGCGCTTACAGTGCAAGGGGTTTTTTGTTTGTTTGGTCCCAATAAAAAAATGAGGCCGCGACTTTCGTCGCGGCCCGGCTGTCTACAGCCTAGTTGGTTTTCTTTCCTTTCATCAGGATTATCGCTGCGATGCTGAAGACAGCAACGCAGACCATAAAGATGATGGTGCCTATCGAGAGGAACTCCGGAGAGACCCTGATGCCCCTCATGGTGCAGTACTTATCGATGATGAGTACCAGCGCTCCGATACTGAAGCTGCCAGCAAGCGAGCTCCAGGCTCGGTGCTCCTTGTTAAAGTACACCCATGCCAAGGATTTTCCTACTACTTCCCAGCCCTTTAGGAGGGTGGTAAGTGCGGCAATCCCTGAAAGTGCAAGTACAAGGGTCAATACCGGGTCCCACTTGTGTCCCAGGCTCGCGAAGAACATGAGCACCGAGGCTCCAAGCCAGAAGGCGACCTTGTTCTTAGAGATGAACTCGAGCAGCTCACTCGTCTTGTCGTGTTTCCTGGCGTAGAACCATCCAGAGAGAAGTGCGAGCACCCCTGCAAGATGGTACCCCTTCCAGGCTGACCACCAGCCGAGCATGCTGCCCAACGCCGTAAAGATGGTGAGCACGAAAGCTACGACCAGTCGGCCGTACTTCGGATCTGCTTCGTAGCTGACCGCCGCCTGGTAGACCACCTCGCCTGCCTTTTCCACTGCGAGGCCGGCGTATGCTTGCGCATTTGCCAGCCCGCTCTCGAAAGCGCCTGCCTGGGGAGGGGTATTTCTGAACCTCCTCACACCAAGTGGTGCATAGCGGACCTGGTGATCCGCGCGCTGCCGTACCGGTGCAGTGGGTCGCGGTTGAGGTGCCTCTTCTTCGCCGAGCTCAATCTCGCCCTTCCGGATGACATAGTACCCGACGATGCTGACCAGAGTCAGCGTGAAGAAAGCCATCGCCCAGAACATGCTTCCACGTGCTCCAGAAACGATGAATGCCCCAACTGAGGCCGACCCGACGAACATCGGGATGTTACTCCATCTGTTCATGTGAATCTCCTTGAAATGGGTTGAAATGTGCGAGTCCTTAGAGATATCTCTTTGGGACAAAATTTGGAATAAAGTGTACTTTCTTGCGAAAGTACAGTCCATTCAAAACTTCATTATATATTATACACGATTTGACAGATTTGTCAAGCTGTATTTCACGAAAAAACCCTTATTTTTCAATATGAAATAGATAAAAGAAGTACAAAAATCAACTAATTTGACAGTAAAAGAGTAGAGGTTGCCAGTGTGCAACTAAGTTGTTCAAGCCCTCGCAGTGTCTCAACGAGGTAATAACAGGCGTCAGGTCCAGTTACCAGGAGCTTGTCCCCTACCCACTCAAGCACATACTGTACACCGGCATCTCCCACTAAAAATCCGTTTGCAGTGACACTAAAAGTAGGCTCCATATAGGTTTGTACTACCATATATTTTATGATAGTGTCAAATTATACGGCGCTCCATATTGAATATGGTATAGTGCAAGTAGTACAGAAATAACCGCAGCGACAGACCTCGAAAGTTCAACCGAAACGAAGTAAAAGATATTGAATATTTTATAAATTTAAACTAAATGATTAGGGGTTGGAATTTGGTGATTAGAAGATCTTTCTAATGTCTAATGTCTAATGTCTAATGTCTCTCAACTATGTTAATCCCAACAGTTATTGAAAAAAGCCAATTTGGCGAACGCGCATATGATATCTACTCACGTCTTCTTAAAGAGAGAATTATTTTTCTCCACGATGAAGTAAATCAAAACACTGCGTCTCTTGTTGTTGCGCAACTTCTCTTTCTTGAGTCAGAAGACCCAAAGAAGGACATTACTTTGTACATCAACTCACCAGGTGGAAGCATTCAAGCTGGTATGGCTATTATAGACACCATGCATCATATTAAGCCAGATGTCGCCACTGTGTGTACTGGTGTGGCAGCATCAATGGGTGCGATGATCCTTTCGCAAGGAAAGAAAGGAAAGCGCTTCGCGCTCCCAAACTCTGAAGTAATGATTCACCAGCCTCTCACTGGGGTAGAAGGTCAAGCGTCAGACATTGAAATCACCGCCAAGCATATCCTGAGACTTAAGGACAAGCTTTACGAAATGCTTGTGGACGCAACTGGTAAGTCAAAAGCACAGATTGAAAAAGATTCTGACCGCGACTATTGGATGTCAGCTGAAGAAGCCAAGAAGTACGGCATTGTAGACAACATTTTAAAGCCAAAAGCTAAGTAACCATCATGTCTACTACAGTACTTCTCTTAGAAGGCGCTGTCATATTCGTAGGAGGAGGCGCAATCGGGTACGTAATACGTCACTATGTGGCGCTCGCTCGTCGTGGGTCACTTGAGGCGGACATCGAAGAGAAGATGCTTCAGGCTAAACGCGAAGCACGTGTTATTGAAGACGAAGCTCTTGGTCGTGCGAGTGTCCTTCGTGAAGAATTAAAAAAGAGCGAAGATCGAGTTCTTAAACAAGAAGAACGTCTTGATAAGCGAGAAAGAGAACTCAGTCAAAAAGAAGAGTCTCTTGCAAAAGAAAAGGCCGAGATGTCAGTAAAAGCTAAAGAACTTGAGCTAGTAAGAGCAACAATACTCTCTAAAGAGAAAGAGCTTGGGTCTAGGCTCGAAGAAGTTGCACAACTTTCACGCGAACAAGCAAGAGAGCTGCTTATTCACAAAGTAACAAGAGAGAGCGAAGAGGATATCAATTCTCGCCTTTTAAAGCTTGCTCGTGACGGCGAAGCAAGATTAGAAGAGAGAGCAAAAGATATTGTCGTTAACGCAATTTATAGAATAGGGAACGCCCAGGTCTCACAGTTCACAACGTCCACCGTAGAAATTGAGAACGAAGAAATCAAAGGGAAGATTATCGGAAAAGAAGGTCGCAATATCAAGACATTCGAACGGTATGCGGGTGTCGAACTTCTTGTTGATGAGACACCAAACGCCATTGTTGTGTCATGTTTTGATCCAGTACGTCGTGCGATTGCCAAGAATGCACTCGAAATGCTCATCAAAGATGGCCGTATCCAGCCAGCCAAGATTGAGGAGTGTCTTGAGAAAGCCAAGAAGGATGTCGGTGTCTTTATGAAAAAGAAAGGCCAAGAGGCGGTGCTCGCATGTGGACTTCTCTCCATGCCAGAAGAACTTCTCCCTATCATTGGTCGACTTTATTTTCGTACCAGTTACGGACAGAACGTCCTTGACCACTCAGTTGAGATGGCACATATTGCAGGGATACTGGCTCAAGAGTTGGGAGTTGACCCATACGTTGCAAAAGCAGGAGCACTTCTTCATGATATTGGTAAGGCAGTGGATCATGAGATACAAGGCACTCACGTTGAGATAGGTCGCAAGATTTTAATGAAGTATGGCGTGGACGAAAGAGTGATACTCGCAATGCAGGCGCATCACGAAGAGTACCCATATGAAACAGTGGAGAGTGTAATTGTTCAAGTTGCTGATGCAATATCAGGTGGTCGCCCAGGAGCGCGCCGTGACACAGTGGACCGATATATCAAGCGCCTTGAAGATTTAGAAGCGATAGCGCTCGCCTTTACTGGTATCGAGAAGGTGTATGCGTTACAGGCAGGTCGTGAGATTAGGGTCTTCGTAACTCCAGCACTTGTGTCTGATCTTGAAGCAAGAGATCTGGCGCGCAATATTGCACTTCGTGTGGAGCAAGAGCTCAGGTTCCCTGGAGAGATCAAGATTAACGTTATACGTGAGAGTCGTGTGATTGAGTTCGCTCGATAAATTGTAGATGTATAGCACTATACAATGCAGCGGTGGTATAATTTTTATATGAAAAATTTCAAAAGTAGCCTTAGTGGACTTATTGGAGCTGCGGTGGTAGCAGTAGCTAGCGTAGCCCCAGAAGCGCAAGCTCAACAGAACAACGAAGGAAATAAACTCGCTCAGCCTAGCTCTTTAGATTTGGAAGTTGCCAGGTCCACCAGGTCTGTAAGTTCTGTCCTTGAGAAACAGTATAAAAAACAACTTGAACGACTAGGTGTAGAGTATATAGAAATTACAAAGTCCAATACATCAGCAGACGGCAAGAAGGTCACCTTTACCATTAATTTTATTAAAACGGAGAATGAGAACGTTGAGTATGTGGCAGATATTGAAGTCGATAGCTCCATGACTAATAAGTATGCTCTTTTACCACTTTTTAATGACGTTATCGCCAAAAGACTGGAGCCCAAGACGTCAACCCTGCTCAATCAGAAAAGTGGAGACAGCAATCAATCTGCAACATCAACTGGTGGTAATGTCTCCATCAACGCTTCCGGTGCTGCAAGTGTTTCTATAAGCACAAGGCCTGATAAAAGAAGTACAAGTTCGCTTTCAGTGAATAACGGAAGAGTCTTTCTTAACGGTAAAGACGTTACCCCTGACGGTATTAGTGGACCTATTTCCATTCAGCAGACGCCTGATGGGCAGTATCTGGTTAATGGTAAGCCTATAAAAAACTAAAGTCAGGGTTGTTCAAGAGTGCGCCGCCCTTCGGGCGGCGCACT